>Ga0256839_1000515_pt1 | contig 50168 bp, 44 predicted proteins | sample 354166metaG_FD_185968 | JGI IMG/M metagenome (GOLD analysis project Ga0256839, IMG submission 185968) | Hydrothermal vent microbial communities from Mid Atlantic Ridge, Atlantic Ocean - 354-166 | ecosystem: Environmental > Aquatic > Marine > Hydrothermal vents | place: Atlantic Ocean: Mid... | reverse complement strand
CCCGCCTGCTGCAGCCGAACAATGCCTGCTTCATTGTCCGCCAGGCCCTGCAATACTACAACGGCCGCAGCGGCCCCGGTGGCCAGAACCTCTACCACAGCAACATTCGGGGCCTCCAACTGTTCATCGACCAATGCTTTCCGGCCTTGTGGAACAGTCGGCCCGATCCAGCTCCTGTTGACTCATCGTAATGCGCTCCTCTGTCACGGTGACCCCTCCGGATGCTACTATTAAAAGGGGACATTTTAGAATTGGACAAAGGGGACATTACTGCTTTGGGCTGACATGGCCAAGGCTAGTACTTGACCTCGTCGGCGAGGCTGCGTAAAATGCGCGCTCTTTCGGGGCTATAGCTCAGCTGGGAGAGCACTTGCATGGCATGCAAGGGGTCGGCGGTTCGATCCCGCCTAGCTCCACCAAAATTGAAAGAGAGGGTTGGCGTTTTAATGTCAGCCAAAACAAGTTTGTCCCCATCGTCTAGAGGCCTAGGACACCGCCCTTTCACGGCGGTAACAGGGGTTCGAATCCCCTTGGGGACGCCATATAACGCCCCCGGTTACCGGAGAGTCGCCGGGGGTTTTTCTTTTTGAAGTGCTTTCCCGTCTTCGAACTGCACTACGTGGTGGACGGCAGATTGCGTCCGTAAAATATCTCCAGCATCTCCCGTTTAATCCGTTTATGTAGTTGGTGGTACTCTGTCGGGCTCAATTTTTTTCCATCCGTATCGAACAGGTAGTTGTCTAGCTCGAAATCCTTTAGCATCATTTTTGTGTGGAAGATGTTTTCCTGGTAGACGTTGACATCGATCATTTCATAGCGTGCCTTGGTGTCTTTGGCCAGGTAGTTCTGGATTGAATTGATCTTGTGGTCGATGAAGTGTTTTCTGCCGCGTACGTTCCGGGTAAAACCACGCACCCGGTAATCCATAATGACAATATCGGATTCAAAGCTGTGAATCAGATAGTTTAGCGCCTTGAGGGGGGAAACCAGTCCACAGGTGGATACATCGATATCGACGCGGAAGGTGCTGATCCCGTTGTGGGGGTGACTCTCCGGGTAGGTGTGAACCGTCAGGTGACTTTTGTCAAGATGGGTAACCACCGCATCCGGCAACGGGCCGGGTGCTGCGCTGTTGGATAGTTTACCGGAAGCAGCGGGCTCCTCGGCGATCAGCATGGTGACGCTGGCACCCTGAGGTTCATAGTCCTGATGGGCAATATTGAGAATGTTGGCGCCGATGATCTGCGCAACCTCGGTCAGAATACGGGTCAGGCGTGCGGCGTTGTACTCTTCATCGATATATTCGATATAGGCGCGGCGCTGCCTGGTGGTGTGGGTGTAACAGATATCGTATATGTTGAAACTCAGCGTTTTGGTCAGGTTGTTGAAGCCATGCAGTTTCAGTTTTTTGTTGAGTTTTTTTATCACCTGTGGAATCTCGCTACCGTTCCCCGGCCAATGGTGGGTGATAGATCATCTGTACAATATTTCCATCCGGATCCTCGCAATAGAAGCTGCAGGCGCCATCACGATGATTTTTGACAGTGCTTCGCATGGTTATCCGGTGGGCGAGCAGAAAATCATGCCAGACCGCGACCTGCTCCGGCGTCTTGATGATAAAGCCAATGTGGTCAAGATGCTGCGGGCCAGTGAAATTCTTGTTGCTGCGGTGCAGGGCCAGATTGTCGTTGCCGGAGCTCAGATAGACATTGTCCGCATCGGGGCGCCACTCCACCTGCATCCCCAGCAGCTCCACATAGAACTTTTCACACGCCTCAAACTGGTTCACATACAGAGCGATGTGGCGCATGCCCAGTGTCGGTTCAGGTCTGTTCATGATTCAATGATCTCATAGTCATGGGTGATTTCAGCCGTTTTTCCCAACATGAGGGATGCTGAACAGTATTTTTCGGCAGAAAGCTTCACTGCACGCTTTACCTGGGTCTCTTTCAGGCCGGTGCCGCTGATTATGAAGTGGACATGGATGCGGGTAAATACCTTGGGAATGCTTTCTGCGCGTTGGGCATTAATTTCGACAACACAATCAGAAACCGGTTGCCGGGCTTTTTTCAGGATATGGATAATATCGAAAGAGGTACACCCCCCCATGCCCAGCAGTACCAGCTCCATCGGACGCATGCCAAGATTGCGACCGCCGTTTTCCGGTGCTCCGTCCATAATCAGGGAATGGCCGCTTTCCGACTCTCCCAGGAAGGTAACCTCTTCTACCCATTTGATTCGTGCTTTCATGATTTCTCCTGACGCACTATCCAGTTCGGCGTTTCTGCTGAATGCAAAAACGGTATGTTACCGGGATGTGCTGAATAATGCTGTCTTGTGAGGGTGTCGGTTGCTCAATTCCAGCGGGATTGTTATAACACATTATATTAAACAACCTGATGGTAGAAAATGGAACAACCTGATCAAGAGACTATCCAAAAATTTTTGGCCCATTGCCATCGTCGGCATTATGCCTCCAAACGAACCATTATATGCGAAGGCGATCGTCCCGATGTGCTCTATTACATTATCAAGGGTTCTGTTTCTGTTCTCATCGAGGATGAGGAGGGACATGAGATGGTGCTTGCCTATTTGAATCCGGGTGACTACTTTGGTGAGATGGGGCTTTTTGATTCCAGTCAGCAGCGCAGCGCCTGGGTGCGAGCCCGAACGGATTGTGAACTGGCGGAGATCGGTTACACTAAGTTTCGCCAGATTTCAGCGCAGTTCCCCGAAATCCTGTTTGCGCTGGCATCGCAAATGGCTATGCGCTTGCGCGATACCAGCCGCAAGGCAGGCAATCTGGCGTTCCTGGATGTGACCGGCCGCGTGGCGGGGGCCCTGCTCGATCTTGCTCGTCAGCCTGATGCGATCACGCATCCCGATGGTATGCAGATTCGCATTACCCGTCAGGAGCTGGGGCGTATTGTGGGGTGTTCCCGTGAGATGGTGGGTCGGGTGTTGAAAGATCTGGAACTGCAGGGTCTGATTACTGCCCGTGGTAAAACCATGGTGATCCACGGAACGCGCTAAACTTCTTTTATCCCGGCCAAAAAAAAGCGCCCCCTGCCCGCAGGCAGAAGACGCTCCGGCTGGGAACAGCCTAACCTGTTACTTTTTCATATCAGCAATTACCGAATCGGGTGTTGCCGGCAGTCTCGGCATGGTCTGTTCGGGGAATTCGCCAGTCAGACCGTTAAGGAAAGCAACAATATCGGCAACATCCTGATCACTTAAATCCTTGTTAAGCTGTGTCTTGGCCATCACGCGAACAGCCTCGTCCAGAGTCTTCACTGTGCCGTTGTGAAAGTAAGGAGCGGTCAGGGCAATATTAAGCAATGTTGGAACGCGCCAGACGTTTTTATCCGATTCTTTTTTGGTTACCTCAAAGCGGCCAACATCTTCTGCCAGGTTGTATTTGTTGACGTACTCGTTATTGGTATAGGTCGGGAATTTCATGAAAAATCCTTCTCCCAGCGGTTTTGCAGGGCCGGCAAATGCACCGCCGGAGTGGCATCCGCCACAACCGAGTTTGGAGAATTTCTCCATGCCGGAGATCTGCTGGGCGGTCAGTGCTTTTTTGTCCCCTTTCACATAACGGCTGTAAGGACTGTCAGGAGTGATTAATGTACGCTCATAGGCCGCAATTGCCTTGGCAAAATTGTCGATATTTACCACGTCACCTTCGCCAAAGGCTTTTTCAAAATAGGGTTTATAACCGGTAATCGCTTTCAGGCGCCGGTTAACCAGCTCTTCATGACTCTCCATTCCCATCTCGATAGGGTTGATTACCGGCCCCTTGGCCTGGGCTTCAAGAGTTGGTTCGCGGCCATCCCAGAACTGAACCGACAGGTAGGCGGCGTTCCAGACCGTGGGAGCGCTGCGGCCACCTTTTTGCCCCTCTATACCAACAGATACCGGTCGATTGTCTTCACCGCCCAGCATGACGTTGTGGCAAGAGTTGCAGGAGACCGTTCCGGTGGATGAAAAACGGGGGTCAAAATACAGCATCTTGCCCAGCTCAACCTTGGCGGGGGTAGTCGGGTTATCTTTTGGGGTTGGCGGTGTGTCCGGTAATGTCTGCCACTGCTGAGCCATTGCCGGTGCGGCAATAACGGCGGCAAGCAGAGCGGAATATTTAGTGATTTTCATAATGCTCCTCCTGTTGTTGGTTTCCTGGTTTCTTTTAGCTCATTAGCCTGATCATGTTTGTGGGTATATTTAGACATAGTCTAAACTCAAAGTCAACAAATGTGGCGATAGTTGTTCGAGTAAGTTACATTTTTATTTAATTTGGAGATTCTAAAGGTCGAATTTGGCGTTGACAAAGATTGAGGGTGTGGTTTGCGTGAAAGGAGGCCTTTGCCAAATTGCAGAACCGGTGTCTGCAAGCAGAGTTGGCTATAGATTGCCGATCCCTCACTTGTTCTTTGAGCACACATAACTACTCGGCGAGTAGTGAATAGATTGGATTATCTCGCCGCTTGGTGAACATCCGGACTAGAACTTAAACAGATCTCCAGCTTTTTTCTCCAGCTCGTCTTCCAGGCGTTGTTTGGCTTTTTCCTTCTCCTGTTCCAGCTTGGCCTTGGCCTTTTCCTCCTCGGCTTTGGCTTTGGCTTCCAGCTCCCGTTTTTTCTTTTCTGCTTCGGCCTGGGCCTTGGCCTTTTCGGAATCCAGTTTGGCCTTCGCCTTGACTTCTTCAGCTTTCAGTTTTGCTTCCAGCTTTTTTTTCTTCTTGTCAATTTCAGCCTGGGTTTTGGCTTTGAGTGCCGAGGTGAAATCTTCTTTGATTTTTGGATTTGCAAAGCTGCCGGTAATTCTTACCGGGATGGTCAGACCCTTGAGTTCTTTGAGATCGGCTCCCCCCTGTCCGGCAGCTGTGCCAACAACAGAGGTGCTGATGCGGTAGTTGATTTTCTCGGTGACAAGGTTTACGGTTCCTTCACCCTGAACGCGCAAGGCGGGGGCCTTGGCACTGAGATCCTTGTTGGTTACCACGCCGTTGGCAATGGTAAAGGTGCCACCCAGTTCGCTGAAATCGGTCTTGACAGTCTCTTCTTCCCTGGGCAGGGGCTTGTTGCTCAGCTTCGCGTAGGCCTTGCGCAACATCTGGCCGAGATTGATTCCTTTGACGGCCCCGTTCTGGAATGAGAATGCGGCTTTGCCATTCATGGTCTGGCGCAGCTGCAGGAAAGTGGCACCCTGGCCGCTTACATCGATGCTGATATCTGCCTTGCCGGAGATGTAGTCGTCATCTACCAGATCCTTGAGAAGTGGGCCTGCCTGCAGGCCGGCAAGTTTTGTCTGCAGCTTCATTTTGGCTTTTTCCTGTCGGGCATCCAGTGTGAGGCGGGTGGTGAGATTTCCTCCATAGAGCGCAGTGCTTAGCGGGTTGAGTTCCAGTTGCCCGTCTTTGGCTTTTACCGCCAGCAGAATATCGGCTGCATGCAGGCCGCTTATTTTGAGTTTGCCCAGCCGCAGCTTGCCTTGCAGATTGAGTTCACGCAGTGGTTCCAGTGGCAGTTCGAAATCAGGCAACAACAGATCTTTTTTGGTGCTCTTTTGCGGAGCCGGTTCCGGTTCCTCGGCTGGTGGAGGCAGGTAACGATCCGCATCGATACCGTCAATGGACAGGTCAAAACGGATGGCTGGTTTGCTGAAGTTGGTGATACCGGCGCTGCCTTTCAGGGTGGTGTCATCCAGTTTCAGCTCGAGTTTCGAAACCTCGGCGCTTTCCGTGGTGGCAGCAAAATCGAGATTCATGGCCAGTGATTGCAATACCGCCGGATCTGCGGTTTCAGGAAGCTCTATTGCCAGTTTTTCCAGTAGCTGGCGGAGGTTGAGTTGACCAAGATTCAGTGTGCCGGTGAATTGTGGTTTGTCGATGATCTGTTGGCCATCGACGGTTGCCACAAGCTCTGTTCCCAGTGTCTGCAATTTCAGATTACCGAGCTTGAGCTGTTGGGTACCCAGATCGGCGTTAAATGCGGTGGTCAATACCGTATCCTGAAGTGCCTCCAGTTTGACAGGTGCTGGCTCGTTGCCAAGAAACTGTTGTAACAATTCCGGTTTTTCCAGTACCAGTTTAATGGCGCCCTTGATGGACTGCTTGTCCAGCAGCTTGTTTACATCAACCTGACCGGTAAGCCGGGCGCCAGCCACAAATAGATTCAGTCCTTTCAACTGTGCCAGTTGCTGCTTCAGATCTGCGCTGATGGAGTTGGCATCGAGGCTCAGGTCGATGTTTCCACCGGGAATGATATCCCCCTTGGTATTCAGGCCGATACGGGGGGAGTCAAGAAGATAGGTTTCCCGCTCCAGATCGAAGGTGACAGTGCTGGCAAATGTCACATGGGCGCGCACAGCAGGTTCGCTGGCCTCGGCATCCAGCTCCAGTTTGAGGGGAAAGGGTTGACCGGGGTTTAGTGCACCGGTTTCCAGATTCAGGTTTTTTACCGCATAGCGGGCGCCGCTCTGCTGGTCGTCCCAACTCAGACGGGCATTGCGGATCTCGATTCCGCTGACTTCAAGGCTCTCCAGGGTGGCTGATGATTCCTCTTCGGCAGGCTCCGGCGGGGTTTGTTCCTGCTCGGAGGAGACCAGATCGTCCCAATTGGTCTTGCCGGATTTATCACGGGCAAGATTAACATTCAGTCCGTGCAGAACGATGGTTTTTATCTCAACCTGTTTACGCAGCAGCGGGAGCAGTTTTATTTTCAGATCTGCCCGATCGATGCCGGCAAAGGCTTGGGTTCCAAAGCCGGGTGCGTTGCTCAGCTCCATCGCCCCCAGCTCGATTCCCAGCCAGGGAAATACGGAAAAACCGATCTCCCCTTCGATCTGTAATTTGCGGCCGGTCTGTTCCTCGACCAGAGTGGATATTTCATCACGGAAATCGTTGGGATCAATCAACAGTGGCAGCGCGACGGCGGCGACAACCAGCAGCAGAATGAGAGCAACCAGCAGGGAGGCAACTATCTTGACTATCTTTCCCATGATAAAAACCCGATTTTCCTTTTATTGAAGTTAGCGAAAGGTTACGACGTATTATTAACCCGGCAACCAAATATGTCGAGTTCAGAAGCCTCAGGGGGGGATTAGCCCGCATTTCTCACCAGGATGACGAGCCCTCGCTTGATCTTTGAATCTACAAGGCATTTTACTCAGTCGGAAATACACACTGTTATTTCGCTCCTTCGTAAAAAGCCTTGTGAATCCAAATCTCTGCGCGATCATCTCGTCATCTGGTGAGAAATGTGGGCTAGGGAATATCAAAACGGCCAGACCAGCGGTACCAAAACCGTTGTGAGCAACGCGACCAGTACAGTCAACGGGATGCCGATGCGCAGGTAGTCAGAGAAACGGTAGCCGCCGGCGCCAAAAACCATCAGATTGGTTTGATAGCCGATCGGCGTGGCAAAACTTGCCGATGCGGCAATCATGATGGTGATGGCAAAGGGCAGAATGCTGACCTCAAGATGCCGGGCGGTCAGCAGGGCGATGGGAAACATCAGTACCGCCGCAGCATTATTGGTAGCCAGGGCGCTGAACAGGGCAGTGGCGATGAAAATCAGTGCCAGCGCCAGCCAGGGAACGCCGTTGGCAAGAGAGACCAGTGTGTCGGCAACGCCGCCGGCGGCGCCGGTGGTCTGCAGGGCGGTGCCGATCCCGAACGAGGCAGCAATGACCATCAGCACCTGCCAGTCTACGGCGTTGCGGGCAATTGAGGCGCTGGTGCAACGGGAAATAATCATTGCGCCGGCTGCCAGCAGGGCGGCTTCGAGGATGCTCAGCCAGCCGGATACCACACTGATCACCATGAAGCAGAGAATGGCTACCGCGATGGATGCTCGTTCGTGACGCGGTGGCCGGGAGTCATCCAGTCGGCTGACCAGAAAAAAGTCGCGGGAGTTGCGCTGCTGATCAACAAAACGGGGGTGGGAGACCAGTAACAATGTATCTCCGGGGTGCAGTACGATATCACCGATTTTCTCGCGGATCTTCTTGCCATTGCGCGCCACGGCAATAATTGCTGCGTTGTAGCGGGTGCGAAACTGGCCTTCGCGCACACTTTTTCCGATCAGTGGTGAGCTGTCCGACAGTACTGCCTCCACCAGGGTGCGCTCCTCGTCGGGTGAGTCGAGCTTGAATACCTGATTGGTGGCGGGTTTGAGTCCACGGATTTTCTGCAGATCGATTACCGAATCGACAATACCGGCAAACACCAGCCGGTCATCATTCTGCAGGCGCTCGTGAGGAGAGACGGCGGTGATGGGCTGTCCGTTGCGTTCGATCTCCACCAGATAGAGGCCGGGCAGCTGGCGCAAACCGGCATCCTCGATGCTTTTCCCGACCAGGGGGCTGTTGGCTTCGACAACCATCTCGACAGTATATTCGCGTACATCTGCAAACTGCCCAATGACCGGTACCCGCTCTACCAGCAGCCATTTGCTGGTCAGTACCACAAACAGAATCACCATGATTACCAACGGTATCCCGATCCAGCTGAGTTCAAACATGCTCAGGCTGGGTAACCCGGTCTCTTCGATGAGCAGGCCGTTGACTACCAGGTTGGTGCTGGTGCCGATCAGGGTGCAGGTACCGCCGGCGATGGCGGCGTAGCTGAGTGGAATCATCAGTTTGGAAACCGACAGCCGGTTACGTTTGGCCCAGTCACGGATGGCAGGGATAAAAATGGCAACCACCGGCGTGTTGTTGAGGAAGGCGCTCAATGTGGCTACCGGTGCCATTACCTTGAGTTGAGCCTGTGGCAGTGATTTGGGACGGCCCAGCAGGTGCTGGGCGATCCAGGCGATGCCTCCTGTTTCGCGTAATCCGCTGACCACCACGTACAGAACGCCCACTGTCACCATTCCTTCATTGGCAAGACCGGCCAGAGCCTGCTGGGGGGTGAGAATGCCACTTACCAGCAATGTGGTGAGTGCTCCCAGCAGAATGACATCCGGGGCATGCCCTTTATAGGCCAGAAGCCCGAATGACAGCAGCACGACTGCAAGAGTAAACCAGGCGTCCCAGGCCATGACTAGCTATATATCTCCTTGAACCTGGCGATGAAGGTATCGAGTTGCTGCTCGGGAAGATGATTGATCCCGGCTGCAGCCTTACGGCCACCTCCTGTAGGGAACTGGCGGCACAGTTCATCCGCTCCCTCCCTGGTGGCAAGAGGTGCGCGCACGCTGACCAGATAACCGCCATCCGGTAGCCGGGTGAGCAGCGCATGGGCCCGTCGCGGTGCCTCCTGTGCCAGCTGGTTGCCCAGAACACCGCTGATCCGGCGAGCCCAGGGTTCGGCCGGTAACAGGTAGAGTGCATATTGCCCGGTCTCGATTTCCGGCTTCAGCTGCCGGCCTTTTGTCATGTCATCTTCATAACCCTGCTTCAGACGGGTGAAGATAGGGCTCTGCTGCACAAAATCCAGTGGATCGGCATAGGGATGCAGGCTGCGGAACAGTTGATCCGGGGGGAAATGCAGATCCTCCACTGTAGCTCCATAGCCGTTGTAGTTGAGATAGATGCCCAGCTGGCGCAGCTGATCCAGCTGCTGCTCATCGAGTTCAAGAGTTGCGGCAGCTTCACGGGCGCTGTTGTCGAAGTTATCTCCGAATGCCCCTACCACCGCCCAGGCGCAGAACCGCTGTCCCAGATGGGTATTGACCAGCAGACTGGTGCAGGTTGCGGGGCTGGTGTCGATAGTTGTGATCAGGTGAGGGTGAGAGGGGATATCACCGGCGTAGTGATGATCAAAATAGTGGATTTCGGCACCCAGTTCCAGCAGCCTGCACAGATCTTCCCGGTTTTTATCCAGTGAGATGTCGAGCACCGTAATCCGGTCTCCGGCGTTGGCTGATACCCGCTTGAGCAGATTGATATCCCGTTTGACGCCAGTAATGAGTGTGCTCTCAAGTGGTTCATTCAGGCGTAGTTGCTGCAGGGCGCAAATTCCGTCGGCATCGCCGTTGAAAACATCAATATTGACCATTTATATCCCCGGATGTGATTCAAGCTATATTAACGTTCAATCCCCCGTGAATTGAACAGGTGTCCCAGGTAAGTACAATATGGGGGGAAACTGGAGCGGGTGATGGGAATCGAACCCACGCCATCAGCTTGGGAAGCTGAGGTTCTACCATTGAACTACACCCGCGCGGTAGAATATTCCTTTTTATTGTCAAACATCAGTTTACCCATTATGAAAATCATACTCAATGGTGAGCCATACGATATCGAGCCGGATATGACTGTCAGCCAGTTGGTTGAGCAGCTGGGTCTGGCCGGAAAGCGCCTGGCGGTCGAGATTGACCGGGAGATCGTGTCCCGTAGCGCCTACGCGGAAACCCGTCTGGGGGAAGGGATGCGGCTCGAAATCGTGCATGCAATCGGTGGTGGCTGAAACCGCCGACGGCAGGTATAGTGGTGCGGATAACTGTTGTCAATAACTAGCAGGATATGCTCAATGTCAAATACGCAGCTTGCCCCCGAGGATAAACCCCTGATTATCGCCGGGGTAGAGTACCAATCCCGCCTGTTGGTGGGTACGGGTAAATACAAGGATCTCGATGAAACCCGGCGGGCCACCGAGGCCAGTGGCGCCGAGATCGTCACCGTGGCGATTCGCCGTTCCAATATTGGACAAAATCCTGATGAGCCCAGCTTGCTGGAGGCGATTCCTCCGGACAGATATACGATTCTGCCCAATACTGCTGGCTGTTATACGGCTGAAGATGCTGTGCGTACCTGCCGTCTGGCCCGGGAGCTGCTGGATGGGCATGATCTGGTGAAGCTGGAGGTGCTGGGGGATGAGAAGACCCTGTTTCCGGATGTGTTGCAGACCCTGGAAGCGGCGGAGACCCTGATCAAGGAGGATTTCAAGGTGATGGTCTATACCAATGACGACCTGATCATCGCCAAGCGTTTTGAACAGATGGGCTGTGTTGCAGTTATGCCGCTGGCCGCGCCGATTGGCTCCGGGCTGGGGATTCGCAACCCCTACAATATCCTCTCCATTGTCGAGGAACTGAAAGTTCCGGTGCTGGTGGATGCGGGGGTGGGCACGGCGTCTGATGCCGCCGTAGCGATGGAGCTGGGGTGTGACGGGGTGCTGATGAACACCGCCATTGCCGGGGCGAAACAACCCGTATTGATGGCCTCTGCGATGAAAAAGGCGATAGAGGCTGGTCGGGAGGCGTGGCTGGCCGGTCGTATTCCGCGCAAGCGTTTCGCCAGTGCATCATCCCCTCTGGGCGGTACTTTTTTTTGAGGGCGGGCTTGCCGGAGAAAGCCGTACAGCCGCATCGCCCGATTCGCAGTTTTGTGCGCCGGGAAGGGCGAATTACACCTTCACAGCAGCGCTCCTTGACCCAGTTGTGGCCTCGTTACGGGCTGGATGTTGGCGATTATCTGTTTGATTTTCAAGAAATTTTTGGCCGTAAGGCGTCGTGTCTGGTGCTGGAGATTGGTTTCGGGGACGGGGTTTCGTTGCTGCAGCAGGCGCAGGCCCATCCGGAGAATGACTATCTGGGTATCGAGGTGCATCGCCCCGGTGCCGGGCGGTTGCTGCGTGCTCTGGAAAGTGCGGAACTGGATAATGTAAGGGTTGTTTGCGAGGATGCGGTGTCGGTTTTGCGGGAGAATATTCCCGAACAATCGCTGGACGTTGTGCAGCTCTTTTTTCCCGATCCCTGGCACAAGAAACGCCACCACAAACGGCGTATCGTGCAGCCGGATTTTGTGCAACTGGTACGGAGCAGATTGCGCAGTGGAGGGTATTTTCACCTGGCTACCGACTGGGAGGATTATGCGCAGCACATGATGGCAACATTGGAAAGCGCTCCTGGCTATCGTAATACTGCCGGGGTGGATAACTTTGTTCCACGGCCGGACTCCAGGCCGCTGACCAAGTTCGAGTTGCGTGGACAGCGGCTCGGTCACGGTGTCCGGGATTTGATCTTCGAGCGTCAATGATGTTGGATTCCATGGCTGATCAGATACTTTTTTTCTCTGCCGGTGCGGTAACGGCGGTCATCTCCATGTGGTTGGGCGGGTTGCTTTTTTTCCGGTTGCTGGAGCGGCGCGAGAGAAGACGGCTGTTGCAGACGCAGCTTGCCGAACTCGTTTCGCAGGCTTATGAGGTTGAACAGTGGCTGCGTCGTTTGCGCTCGGCCGAGCTGATGAACGGCCCACCCCTCGAAGAGCCTTCGCCCATGAAGCATGTCAACATGATCGCCCGCCTGTTTGTGCCAGGGCTGCGTGCGGAGGTGAAGCGTCTTAACACGGCAGTGGTGGCATTCGAGGCGTGGGTACAGCAAGGGGTGGCTGACAAGCGGGACAGCCGCACAGTCAGTCAGGCAACGCTGGACAAATATCCGGCGGTACAGCGGGCGGTGCTCGACAGTATTACGGATATAGCCAACAAGGCGGAGATTCTGGCAGGAAAACAGGGTATTTGAATGCATTGCGCTATCTATCGTTGCAGCAAAAAGGCGGAAACCTATCTGTATGTAACCATCTCGGAAGGGGAGGCTGATTTTTCAAAGGTGCCTGACGCACTGCTGGTTTCGCTGGGGAGGCGGGAGCATGTCATGGATCTGGAACTGACACCGGAGCGAACCTTGGCCAGAGTGGATCGTGACGAAGTGGTGGCGGCGCTGGCCAGCCAGGGGTTTTTTCTGCAGATGCCACCGCCCGTGCTGACGATATGATAGCGCACCTCTTTTTTTCGCGACTTATAACGCCTGTTTCTATAGAATATATCAGTCAAGCATTGGGTTGTACCCGGAGCCACGGATTCGGGTATGGATAAAAATTAACCGGGAGAGTCTCTTATTATGTCCGTAGAACATCCAGTTATCGCCGTAACCGGTTCCTCCGGCGCCGGCACCACTACCGTAAAAAACGCCTTTGAACACATCTTCCATCGTGAAAACATCAATCCGCTGGTGATGGAGGGCGACAGTTTCCACAAGTATGATCGTGCCGAGATGAAGCGTGCGATCAAGGAGTACGCCGAAAAAGGTAAAACCATCAGTCATTTTGGCCCGGAGGCCAATTTGTTCGACAAGCTGGAGGATACTTTCAGGACCTACGGCGAGACCGGTGGCTGCAAGCGCCGTTTCTATCTGCACAGCGACGAAGAGGCGGAACCCTATGGGCAGAAGCCTGGCGAGTTTACTCCCTGGGAGGAGATTCAGCCTGGCACATCCGACTTGCTGTTCTATGAAGGTCTGCATGGCGGTGTGGTTGCCGGTGATGTGGATGTCAGCAAGCATGTGGATCTGCTGGTGGGTGTGGTGCCTATCGTCAACCTGGAGTGGATTCAGAAAATTTTCCGCGACCATGGTCAGCGGGGATATTCGCCGGAGGTTATCGTGGAGACCATCCTGCGCCGCATGCCCGATTATGTGAACTACATTACCCCGCAGTTCTCCCGCACCCATATCAACTTCCAGCGGGTGCCAACGGTGGATACATCCAATCCCTTCATCGCCAGGGACATTCCCACCCCGGACGAGAGTTTCGTGGTCATTCGCTTCCGCTATCCCAAAGGTGTGGATTTCCCCTATCTGCTCGATATGATCGATGGTTCGTTCATGTCACGTCCGAACACCCTTGTGGTGCCTGGTGGCAAGATGGGCTTCGCGATGGAGGTGGTGCTGACGCCTGTTATTCATGATTTGATTGAAAAAAAGAAAAAGGGTAGATAAGGGTATTTGCGCACAGTCGGAATGCCAGCTTTCTGCTGGCATTTCGCGTTTGCAGAATGTAGATGTTTTTTGCAACCAAAAATTTGCATCCGTCGTGCGCAAAACCCGGGTGCTCTGAACGTAACATATCTTGTTTCAGTGAAGGACGGATACAGTTCCTGGAAAAACAACACACTCAGGGGTATTGAATAATGAAAACAGACTTTCTGGTTATCGGTGCAAGCATTACTGGCGTTAACGTTGCTCGCGAGCTGAAGCAGCGCTTTCCTGACGCCACAGTAACCCTAATTGACAAGGAAAACGGTTGTGCCCGACACTCCAGCGGTCGTAACAATGGTGTGTTGGATGCCGGATTTTCCTGGTCGGCCGATAGCCTGAAAGCCCGGTTTTGCAAAGAGGGTAATCAGCAGTTAACCCGGTACTGTGAGAACAAGAAAATCCCCGTTAACAAGTGTGGCGAACTGGTGATTGCCAGAGATGGTGATGAGCTGTCGGCTCTGGATGAGCTGCAGCGGCGCGCGGATGGTAATGGGGTGAAACTGGAACAGGTTACCGCCAAGCAGGCAAAAGAGATTGAGCCGCGAGCCAGGGTTTACGAGCATGCCCTTTTCTCTCCCACTACCGCATCGGTAGACCCAGTTACCGTGATGCAGCAGATGGAGCAGGATGCCCGCGATGCCGGAGTAAAGTTTTATTACGAAACCAGTTTTCTGCGCAAGGCCGGCGATGAGTTTGTAACCACGCTGGGAACGGTGCAGGCGGATTATGTGGTCAACTGTGCCGGTCTCTATGCTGACCAGATTGCGCAGGAATTCGGTTTTGCAGAGGGTTATCGCCTGCTTCCCCTCAAGCACAACTACCTGGAGTCCAGTGATGTGCCGGGTGCCTTTCGTACCCATGTAACGGCGGCTGCTGATCTGTCCGGCTCCTATCCCGGGGTGCATATCGTTCTGGGTGTGGATGGCAAGGCCAAACTGGGACCGGCGGTGAAGCCGGCGTTGTGGCGGGAACAGTATCATGGAGCAGATGGTTTCCATCCGTTTGAGATGTCCAGTGTCGTCACCACAGGTATCGGCCAGATGTTTCAGGGGGGACGGGAGATCTGCAAGGCCTGTCTGCAGCGCTTTACCGGGAGTGCCCAGTCCCGTTTGATCACGGCTGCTGGTCGGCTTGTCGAGGGAATCAGATCGAGCGACTATCGTGACTGGGTTCGCCCCGAGATACAGCCGCAACTGGTGAATACCGAGACCCACCGGATGGTTTCAGACTTTATCGTCGAGGGAGACGCCAAATCCATGCATGTGTTGAATACTGTCTCACCAGTGTTTACCTGCAGCATGCCGCTGGCCAGATATATTTGCGAGCAGATAGCCGCTGCAACCGGCAGGTGATCGAGACCGTGAGGGGGGAGAACACCTTCTGGGCCGGGAAAAGGGTTCTCGTAACCGGCCATACCGGATTCAAGGGGAGCTGGCTCTCCCTGTGGTTGCAGAAGCTGGGGGCCGAGGTGGTGGGCTACTCGCTGGAGCCACCCACGGAGCCCAGCCTGTTCAGGGTGGCGAATGTTGCCGATGGAATGGTCTCTGCCATCGGGGATATCCGTGATTTTCCCACCCTTCGTGAGCTGTTTGCGCAGCATCGGCCAGAGATAGTTTTTCACTTGGCAGCACAAGCGTTGGTGCGCCACTCCTACCGGGATCCCGTTGAGACCTACAGCAGCAACGTTATGGGTACCGTCAATCTGTTGGAAGCGGTGCGCCAGTCTGGTGGTGTCAAGTCAGTAGTCAACGTGACCAGCGACAAGTGCTACCAGAACAAGGAGTGGGTGTGGGGTTACCGGGAGAATGAACGCCTGGGTGGACATGATCCTTACTCCAACAGCAAGGCCTGCGCCGAGCTTGTTACCTCCGCCTTCCGCGACTCCTACTTTTCCGCAGCAGAGCATGACCGCCATGCCCTAGCGCTGGCGAGTGCGCGTGCCGGTAACGTGATTGGAGGAGGGGATTGGGCCGAAGATCGCCTTATTCCCGATATCATGCGTGCTATCGCGGCCAGGCAGCCGGTACTGATAAGAAATCCCGATGCAATACGTCCCTGGCAGCATGTGCTGGAGCCGCTGGCCGGTTATCTTTTGCTGGCAGAGCGTTTGTATACAGGGGGGACGCCATTTGCCGAAGCGTGGAACTTTGGCCCGGAGGAGTCCAGCGCACGGCCGGTTTCCTGGATTGTTGATTACCTGGTTCAGCTCTGGGGAGAGGGTGCCAGTTGGAAACTGGATAGTGGAGAACATCCGCACGAAGCGCACTATTTAAAGCTGGACTGCGCCAAGTCCAGGGACGTGCTCGGTATTACTCCCAAACTTGATCTGCCCGTGGCGCTGGAGTGGATTGTTGAATGGAACCGGGCATGGCTTCAGGGTGATGATATGCGGCAGATCACCGGGAGCCAGATTGCCCGCTATCAGTCGATCCAGCCATAAAGCCAGCCATTCCGGTTTGCGCCGGACAGCTGTCGTGCGTGGCGTCTTGAGTAGTATTGCTGCTTCTAAGATGTCACAACTGTTATTTTCGTAATGTTACATACAAAAAAATATGTTGTTAGTCGGTACAGGTTGTTGAGTAACTTTTCTCCCCAACGTCTTCATCGGGCCCAGTATATGGTCGTTTTGACCGTGGTGCTGTTTGTTGGTGCGATGGTGCTGTCTGCAGTGCTGGCGGGCGGAGGTCAGGTTATCGAACATATAACCCGAATCAGCCCGGTGGTTGTTGTGGTGTTGCTGTTGTTGTCCCTGGTCAACTATTTCACTCGGGGGTATCGCTGGCAGTTTTTATCGCAGCATATTGGTCTTGAGGTGCCGACTGGACGAAGCCTGTTGTACTATTTCACCGGTTTCTCCATGACCACGACACCTGGCAAGGTCGGTGAATTATTGCGGCTGTGGTTGATAGAGCGGTGTCATGGCTACAGCTATACAAAGGTGGGTCCGCTTTTCATAGGTGACCGGCTGGGCGATATGAATGCCATGCTGGCGCTCTGTCTGGTTGGTATTACCGCTTTTTCCGGCTATCTTTGGCTGGCGCTGGCGGGTTGTGCTGCTGTATTGCTGCTTACCTGGCTGTTTGTGCGGCCTGCCCCGCTGATTTCAGCTACGGGATGGCTTTATGTCGCTACCGGGAGAAATCGCCCCCGTTTGTTCGCCAAAATGCGCCACATGCTGCGCCTGACTGCTCGTCTGTTTACCTGGTATTCGTTCAGTGTTGTACTAGCCCTCAGTGTAATCGGCTGGCTTGCAGAGTGTGTGGCTTTCTACATTTTGCTGCATGCGCTGAGCGTGGATGTGACCTTGCAACAGGCTGTTTTCATTTTCTCGTTTTCCATGCTGGCAGGGGCGATATCCATGCTGCCAGGTGGTCTTGGGGGGGTTGAGGTGGGAATGATCGGTTTGTTGATGGTGCTGGGTGTGGAGCCACATATTGCAGTGGCCGCCACCGCGATTATACGGCTGACGACCCTGTGGTTCGCCGTGGGGCTGGGTTTCGCCGTGTTACCTTTTGCGCTGCAACTGGTACGGCGTTCTGCCAATGAATCGGCTCCGGTTGACGGAACAGCGTAATGGCTGATTGTGAGACCAGGGTGTTTACCGGATGGGGCAGAAGCAGTTACGCCCGTGCAATGGCATGTTTGCCAGAAACAGTCGATGAGGTGCCGGTAGCATTCGAGCACACTTCACAGACCGGCAGTGTGATTGCTTATGCCGGTGGTCGCAGCTATGGGGATATCGCGCTGAACAGTGGCGGTGGGGCGTTGCTGGTGCGGCAGCTCAACCGGATTCTCTCCTTTGACCCGGAGACTGGAGAGCTAGTATGTGAGCCAGGTGTGACTTTCCATGAAATACTACATACGTTTCTTCCTCAGGGGTACTGTGCTCCGGTAAGCCCCGGTACAGGCTTTGTTACAATCGGCGGCGCAATCGCCAATGATGTACACGGCAAGAATCATGAGGTGGCGGGAAGTTTTGGCCGGCATGTGCAGTGGATTGAGCTGTTGTTGCCAACGGGCGAACAACGACGCATCTCACGACAACAGCACGCCGGACTGTTTAGTGCCACCATCGGTGGGGCCGGTCTCACCGGCATCATTCTGGTGGTCTGCTTCAGGATGAGCCGGAGAGCAACTAATGCAGTTCAGGTGCGGGAGATGCGCATGGCTGGCCTGGAGGACTTTTTTTCCGCATTCGAGCAGGCCAGGGCTGATGGTATCAGCTATTCGGTAGGCTGGATTGATGCCATGGCGCGAGGCAGCCGGCTTGGGCGAGGTATTCTTGAACTTGCGGAGCCGGCAACGGAATCCCTGGACGAGCCGGCTCCAAAGCGTTTGCGGGTGCCGGCAGATTTGCCGGGTTTTGTATTGAATCCGTTGAGTATAGCTGCTTTCAACAAACTGTATTATCACCGCATACCCAACGGCGGGCGGGAGCGGCTGGTGTTGCTAGAGCGGTTTCTCTATCCTCTGGATGCCCTGCTTGAGTGGAACCGGGTTTATGGCCGGCGCGGGTTTTATCAGTTTCAGTGCGTATTGCCGGATGAGGCAGGTATTTCAGGGATTCGTCAGTTGCTGGAGCAGATTGTCCGCTCTCGTGCAGCTTCTTTTCTTGCCGTGCTCAAGACACTGGGTGGCGAGGGTGAAGGTTATCTCTCTTTTCCGCAGCGCGGTTATACTCTGGCGCTGGATTTTCCACACAAGAAAGGGGTTGTCGAGCTGCTCCGGTCACTGGAAGCGATAACCCGTGACTATGGCGGCCGAATCTATCTTGCCAAGGACGCCTGCATGTCTCCCGAGAGTTTTGCCGCCATGTATCCCGGACTGGAGCAGTTTCGGGCAGTTCGGCAGAGTATCGATCCTGATGCGCTGATGAACTCTGATCTTGCGCGGCGGCTGCATATTTGATTTTTAAAACACCAGGGCGAAATTATTCCCGAGGGGGTACAACAAACATGTCGAATCAAACCATAACCAGGCCGGAGCTTTTGAGTGTTGAACAGGCCAAGAGTCTGGACATACAGAGCATAACCGATCTGTTCTGTAACTACATGAACCCGGGTCAGCTCCATTTTCTCAAGCTGCTGGGGTTTAACAAGGTAAAAGTTGAAAGTGCGGAAGGGATGTATTACACGGATCAGAACGGCCGTAAAATTCTGGATTTTTTTGGCGGGTTCGGCTCGATTGCCTGCGGGCACAATCATCCGCGCTTGCTGGCAATGAGAAAACAGTTTCAGGATGAAAAACGTCATGAAATCGCCATCGCCTTCATGTCCCAGTACGCCGCGGCCTTGTCCAAAAATCTTGCTGCTATTGCTCCGCAGGATCTCGATATGGTTTTTTTGGGATCGAGTGGTTCCGAGGCGGTAGAGGCTGCTCTCAAGCTGGCAGAAAAATATCAGGGACCTGAGCGGGCCAGAATTGCCTATGCGGAACACTCTTTTCATGGAAAAACCCGCGGGGCATTGTCGGTAACTGATTCGGAGTTTTATCAATCCTCTTTCCGGTTGCTGGATAACCGGGTGCGCATCCCCTTTGGTGACAGCGAGGCACTGGAAGAGGCTCTGCGTAACGACTCTTCCATCGGAGTATTGATTCTGGAAACTGTGCAGGGTGGTGCGGGAATTGTAGGGGCTTCAGCCTGTTACTGGCAGGAAGTTCGCCGTTTGTGTGATCAATACAATGTTGTATGGATAGCGGATGAGGTTCAATGTGGTGTCGGACGTACCGGGCGGTTTTTCGCGTTTGAGCATGCCGGGGTGGCTCCTGATATCGTGACGCTGGCTAAATCCCTGGGTGGGGGCAAGACGGCAATGGGCGCCATGATTGCGCGCCGATCCATATACATGGCCGCCTACGGAACCCCTCAAACCGCATTGATTCACGGGCCGGCAACTTTTGGCGGGATGGGCGAGGCCAGCTGTACCTCAATTGAAGCCCTGAATATTCTCTACGATGAGGGTTTGATTGAGAACTCAGCCCAACAAGGCGCCTATTTGCTGGAAAGGCTGCAGAAGGTGCAGGCCAGGTACCCAAAAATAATCAAGGAGGTGCGTGGCTACGGATTGATGATCGGCCTGGAGTTTCGTGATTTCAGCAATACATTGCCGCTTGGTCTGCGTACAGTTGTATCGGTGCTGGACAACAAGCTGAAAGGTAGCCTGTGTGGCTTTGTCGGTTGTCTGTTACTGAAGGAGTATGATGTTCTGGTGGCGTTTACCGAATATAACCGCAATGTGATTCGGCTGGAGCCCCCGTTGATCGTGACCCGCGAACAGATAGATACTTTTGTGGATGCCCTGGATGATCTTTTGTCCCGGGGAGTGACACGTATTGTAACCGCCTTTGCCAAAGAGGTTGTTGGCAATAAATAGCCGGGTTGCATGAATACCACAACGACAGATAGCGGTGGACTGCATCGCTGGTATTATTATCTGGGCGGCGTTTTTTTTTTCTATGCCGCCACACGGTTGCTTGCCTGGAGCAATACCCTGCTGCTGGAGGATACCGACAGTATTGGTTATCTGCGTACGATCAAGCAGGTTGCCACGCTGGATCCAGAGACCATTGCCTCAATAGATGCCTATTACACTCCGTTTTACCCTGTATTTGCCGCATTCTTTACGCTGATTGCGGGAGATGTGGAAACAGGAGCGCGATTGTGTTCATATTTTTTCAGCCTGCTGCTGTTTGGTGCCATTGCGGGTATTGGTCTGCGGCTGGCCAGGCCAGCTGGGGTGATTGCGGGGCTGTTGCTGGTTGCCTGTAGTCCGATTCTTGTCTCTCTCTCCTTCGCCGTATTGACGGAGCCTTCGTTCATCGCGACAGTGTATCTGGGCCTGTTTCTGTTCTGGATTCAGAATGAAAAACCGGGTTTGCTGAAGGCTGCTTTGATCGGGGCGGTGTTTGCGCTTGCTTTTTTGAACCGGATTGAAGGGCTGATTTTTTTGGTGCTTATTCCCCTGTTTCAGTCTCTGCATTTTATCATGGTCAGGCCGGATAACTATGACATGCGCAAGCTGGCCGCGTGGGTTGCGATATTTGTTGTCGCTTTTTCAGTGGTCAGCGCCCCGCAAGTCTATCGGATAAGCGAACAGGCGGGAAAATTTACCATTAACGGTCGTCAGGTATGGTCCAACCTGCTCAGTATTCGTGATGGGCGTTCGTTTATCGAGAAAACCAAGTCGTTGGATCTCAGCCCCGGAGAGGTGAATATCAAGTATTTGATGCGCCACCCCGAAGAGGTGGACAAGCTCAGACCAAACAACGGGACAGTGGATCAGTCTGCTGCATTTTTACAAGATCACTATAAATCATTTGTTCGTAACGTGCGCCAGCTGATTCGTTACGGGATTCCTCAGGTGGCTGGATATGTGGTGGTCTTTTTCTTTCTTGCCGGGGTTGCTTCTCTTGTTCTGACAAGGCGCTATTTCGAATCTCTCATTACTGTTCTTTTTGTCGGCGCGGCCATTTTGCCAGCTATGTTTATACCAACGTTGCCCCGGCATCTGGCGCTGTCTGTTCCCCTGGTGCTGTTGGTGGCTGGCGTGGGTATAGCGGCTTTGGCCAGATTGCTGGCTGTTGACAGACTTCCGGCAGCTCCCGTGGCCTTGAGCCTGTTACTGATTGTGCTGGTATCGTTTGCCTCTGAGTTGTGGACAGCTGTACTCCATCCTCCATCCGTCAATCGTGAGTATAGTGCGGGAGAGTACAAAGAAGAGGTGGCGCTGATCAAGCGGATTGCCAGGGAAGAGCTGGATCATCGCCCCGCACTCATGGATCAGCGTAGCTATCTTTCCTATTTCAGTGACAGCAAGCATGTATCACTGCCCTATGCCAAAATGGAGGCGATGCTTCGATATAGCGATTTGAACCAAGTGGATTTTGTTTATTTGAATGATCGCAGAATCGAGAAATACCCGTTTTATTCAATATATAAAGAAAAAGGGCTGCCGGACAATTATATCCTGTTGCACAGCGGGACAGATGCAACCGGAGCGGAAACGCGGCTTTATCGGGTGATGAGAGAGAATCAATAAACCAGGGTGTTTACCAACCAGGCGCTGAAAATGCCCGTTGCAATTCCTGCCAGTATTTCTGTTTTGCTGTGTCCCATCCGTTCACGCAGAGAAGGGGTTTCTCCCTGGTTTTCAAGCAGTTTATTGATAACTTCCGCCTGCTTTCCAATCTGCCGGCGCAGGCTGTTGGCGTCCAGCATGACAATGAATGCCAGTGCTGTCGCCACACCAAAAGCGGGGTGATTGATTCCTTCACGAAGCGCAACCAGTGCCGCCACACTGCTGACAATGGCGCTGTGATTGCTGGGTAGCCCGCCATAACCGATCTGCCTGAAAGAGAGTTGCCGCGAACGGGCGCTGTTGAAGGCAAATTTCAGTGAGCCGGCAATCAGCCAGGCCACGAAGGGTACTACCGCATAACCTGAGTTCATATATTCTCCCTCAGCCAGGAGCCGGCCAGGTAATCCATGCTGCTACAACAATCCACAGGACCACAGTAATTATCAGTTGCCAATCACTTAACAGGACATCGGTTGGTGATTCTCCGGCATCCTGTGATTCTACAATAAACCAGTAGCGAAACAGCCCGAAAAGTACAAAAGGGATAGTGGCTACCATCTCGGGTCGTGCAGACATTACAAACAGACTGTAAAAAATCAGGGCACCCGTGGCAGCCATTTCAGCGTAGCGCTCGACCAGAGTGACACTGTAATACTCAAGAACCTTTCGCCCCGACTGATCGGTCAAAGCCAGCTCTTGTCGCCGTTTGATAGCGGCAAGAAACAGGGCCAGACAGAATGTTGTCGCAAACATCCAGGCAGAAACAGGGACCGATATTGCCACAGCACCGGCATAAACGCGCAATACAAAACCGATTGCAATGATAAAAATATCAATAACGGGTTGATGTTTCAGCCCGAAGGTATAAGCAATATTGAGTAGCAGGTAGGCCAGAATTATATATATGACACCGGGTTCAAAAAAATACCCGGCAATCAGAATGCCATACAGTGCGATGAGCAGGCTGACAGCCTGTGGAAATTCAACTATGCCGGATGCCAGCGGGCGGATTTTGCATTTTTTCGGGTGTTTTCGATCCTGTTCGACGTCACGTATATCATTAAGGATATACGTTGCGGACGAAGCCACACAAAACAACAACACAGCCATCAAAACGTTGAATACGGCGCTACTGTCGAGAAAGGCACCGGAAAAAACCAGAGGAGCCAGTACAAAGCCATTTTTTACCCACTGGCGGGGCCGCATCAAAGCGATTAATCCTGTGACAGTAGATTTTCGCATGATTTTTTAATAATTTTGTTTGATCAGAAATGGTTGTTTTTTTATGTCCGGGCAGTCGCGTATGAGCCAGAAAAATACGCAGGGTCGCGTATGCGAAACCGGGTTTAATATGAAAGACGCACTTGAAGTTATATTTTATGAGTCTGCAGCTGCGGCCGGAAAAAGTATATGAACGGCGTAACCACTCAGCTTGCCCCTGAAATGCGCCATCTCCGCATTGGAAAATGGTCGTTTACCTTTGGTCGCTCCCGTGCATCCAGATACTACACAGTATTTAAGCTTTCTGTTCGGCATAAACTCCCGCTTTCCGCCTTGAACTGGCCCGCTTCAGGAGTAATCCGGGCAGTTACTGAATGGCAACAATTGCTCACCAAGCCCTTCCAAAGCGCAAATCATGATATATCAATCTTGCCATAAAGGCTATTTGAAGAGTGGGCGTGAATGTAATTTATCAGCATTATCGGCACAAATTTCATGTTCTTTAGTAAAACTTCACGTTGTTTGAAACAACGGCGCCTGAATTGTGAGCTGCCAATCTTCGGTTATGTGAGTCATATCACGGCCCGGGCTTGACTTCATGTCCTGTTTTGGGGAGTATGCGATGATACCAATTTAATATGCGGTCGTGCTTGGCACGTTGGCGGCAAGGTGGGGAAACGCTGCCGTGGCAAGCTTTTTGGCACAGGCAGCCTGTTTTTTTATAATATTTTTATAATATTTCTTATGTCGGGGCTTCAGGCGTGCGCAGTCCAGTGCTACAGTATATTCCAATAATGAAGTCCTTGTCTGCGCGTCGTATCTTGATTCCTGTGCAGAGGGATGAAGGGCTGAATAAGAATAGTTGATGGTCAGATCAGTGGTTGACCAAACACAAACAGGCTAGAAAATAAATTTGAGCGGCGCCTGCAAAGATAACAAATTTTTGTCCGATAACTGAATGTTTTGTTTGTGACATGGGGAAGTTCCCTGTATTTTTGTTCACTAGGAGGTAGATTATGAGGCGATTATACGGCGGCAGGCTATTGCTGCTTGGGGCAGCAGCGATTTTGCTGGCGGGCTGCGGAGGCGGTGGTAGCGGCGGCGAGAACAAGACGTCGGCAGATGTTGGCGATAGCGTTGAGAGCAAGGTTCCGGTAGCTGTTGACGATGGCCCTGAGACGGTAGCTACTACAGGAAGCATCACTATAGATGTTTTGGCTAACGACACAGATGAGAACGGGAACGATACCATCGACAGCGCTACGCTCGAAATTACCCAGGATCCGGTTCTTGGTTCGGCTGTGGTGGAAGCTGGAAAGGTTCTGTATACCGCTGGAAGCGCTGCGGGGGAAGACAGCTTCAAATATACGGTAAAGGATGATTTGGGGGGTGTATCCAACGAGGCAACGGTAACCATTACCGTATCCAGTACGGCACCCGGTTTTACCAGCAATCCGCCGGAAACGGCAACCCAGGGGGCAGCCTACACATACAATATAGCGGTTTCTGATCCGGATGCCACGGATACATTGACTATTTCAGCCCCGACCAAGCCTGACTGGCTGACATTCACCGATAATGGCGATGGTACTGCAACCCTGTCCGGAACACCCGGCAATGGGGATGTTGGCAGCAACAACGTGGTATTGCGGGTTACCGATAGCAGCGGCCAGTCTGTCGACCAGAGTTTTACTATTACTGTTGGCAACAGTAATGATGCCCCCGGCTTTACCAGCACTCCCATCACGAGCGCTACGGAAGGGCAGCCCTATAGTTATCAAGTGACGGCCTCTGATCCTGATAGCGGTGATACGTTAGCCATCACAATCATATCCCCCACCGGCCAGGGTTGGTGGACCCTGATTGACAACGGGGATGGAACTGCCACCCTGTCGGGAACGCCAGACAACGGGAATGATGTCGATGTCGTGCTTCAGGTCAGTGATGGTACTGCATCTGCAGAGCAGAGTTTCACCATCGTAGTCACAGCGACAGCTTCCGGAAGCAACTGGGACGAGGCCGTGTGGGACGCGGGTACCTGGGCTCCGTAAACCTGAATCCGAGCGACACTATAACCAAGCCGGGATTTTACTTTAAAAGAAAGAGGTAAATGAAACATGAAAAAGATTGTATATTTTGTTGGTGGAATCGCAGTGGCGGCATCGGTGGCAACCGTTGCCGGTAGTCTCACTGTTCCGCATACTTTTACTGGCGGCACAACCATCTCCGCTGCGGAGATGAACGAGAATTTTGATGCTGTTAAAACGGCTGTGGATGACAATGATGTTCGTATAACTGCTCTTGAGAGTAGTGGTGGCAGCTGTCCTTCCGACATGGTTCCGGTCGGCCCTGTTTGTGTGGACAAATATGAGGCCACTGTTGAAAATCTGGTGGATGGGAGCTATGTACCCGATTTGGCAGCTGCTGCACTTTGTGAAGCAAATGGCAACGACTGCAAGGACAAGATCATTGCGAGAAGCGTTGCTGGCCAGGTTCCGACCATCAATGTCACCTGGTTCCAGGCCCAGCAGGCTTGTGCAGCTGCAGGCAAGCGCTTGCTGACCAACGCCGAGTGGCAGATGGCGGCAGCGGGTACACCGGATGATGGAACTTGTTCTATCCGCGGAGATACCGGTGCTATTGCCGGTTGTGTATCGGTTTGGGGTGTGAATGATATGGTTGGCAACGTCAATGAATGGGTTGCGGACTGGATGCAGGCTGATCCTGCAAATTATACCGCAGGTAGTGCCAGCACCGGTGGCACCAACTGGGGTGGAGATCGAATGGTTGGAGTATCTGCTGTTAGTAATGATGCCAATGATGACCACAGAAGCTTCCCTGCGGCCATATACCGTGGTGGTCGGGCGGGTTCCAGTGGCCAGGGTGTTTTTGCCTTTTACGCGGGTCTGACGCCAGCACAAACCCACCCGGCTCTCGGCTTCCGCTGCGCCAAATAGTCGACTATAAGAAAGGACTCAATGCGGAGAACCGGGAAACCGGTTCTCCGCATTGTTGTCTCTACAGGAAAGGTGTATTGAAAACGTCCTGTCAAGCTGTAATCTGCAATGATTTCAGGGCGGTATGGATAATAACCAAAAATTTAACGATTCCGTGTTGATGACAAGCCGTTTTTCTCTTGCTGCTTCTGTTCTGTCATGTTTCGTCATGTTATTGACGGGTTGTGCCGAGGACAGCAATGAAAACCGGGCTCCAGCGCCTGTGGATAAACAGTTTTACGTGGCCATAGGTGGTTCGGTGGTAATTTTACCCGATGAGTTGCTTGCAGGAGCCAGCGATCCGGATGGCGATCCGGTTGCCATTGAAAAAGTCCCTCTTGTGGCGCCGCAGTATGGCACCCTCATCCTGCTCCCCGATGGCAGTTATCAATACACCCAGAATGGCGAAGAGGTTTCCAGCGATAGTTTCAGTTATCAAATCAGGGACAGTAAGGGAGCAACAGCCGCCGCCACTGCGACCATTCTGGTGGATCTGGTCAATGACGGGCCACCCGTCGCCAACAGTGATAGTGCTGAAGTGGCCGAGGATACGCCGCTGCTGATTGATGTTGTCGGCAATGACAGTGATCCGGACGGCAATCAAAGCATCGTTTCGGTGATTATTACCGGCAATCCCTCCTACGGGACGGTGACGCCGCTGGCAGGTGGAACTGTCCGCTATGTGCCGGCAGAGAACTATTCGGGTTCGGATAGTTTTTTCTACAAGGCAGTGGACAATTTTGGTATCGAGTCGGATGCGGCCGAAGTGGTGGTTACCATAAGTCCGGTCAATGATCCGCCAGTGGCAGAGGATGATGGAACCCCCTCCACACCAGAAGATACAGCAGTAAATATCGCTGTGACAGCCAATGATTTCGATGTGGACGGGAGCGTTGGCAGCGCCACTGTTGAAATTACCAACCCGCCTGGAAATGGCACCGCCACGCCCAAACCGGATGGTACAGTGGACTATCTGCCTGCTGCTGATTTCTCCGGTATCGACAGCTTCCGGTACATCATCAAGGATGATCAGGGGGCAGCCTCCCAGCCGGCCACGGTCACCATCACGGTGACGCCGGTCAACGATGCACCGGTGGCCGCCAGCGATGCGGCGACCACGGCTGAAGATACGCCGATTATTGTCAACGTTACCGCCAATGATACTGATGTTGACGGCACTATTGATGGAAGCAGCGTTGTAATCGTGTCTGGTGCCGCCAGCGGCGAGGCGGTGGTGAAGCCGGATGGTACGGTGGAGTATACGCCGGACAGCAATTACCACGGTAGTGACAGTTTTGCCTATGAGGTGCAGGATAATAATGGTGCCACTTCCAACACTGCCACGGTCAATCTGACCATAACCCCTGTTAACGATATTCCGGTGGCAAACAGTGACAGTTTCACCGTTGCGAAGAATACCACCAGCAATATTGATGTGACGGCCAACGACACCGATGTGGACGGCAACAGTACCATTGTATCAGTCGAGATCATCGGCAGCCCTGGCAATGGCAGTGTAGCAGTCGAGCCGGATGGCACGGTGGCTTACACACCGGCCAGTGGATACAGCGGTCCGGACAGCTTTACCTATAAGGCGGTTGATGATGCCGGAGGGCGTTCCGCCGACGAGGCTACCGTCGAAATTAGTGTGAATAATGCTCCCCCGACAGCCATTGGCCAGTGCTCAACCACCCGGCAGGGAACTCCGGTCAGTGGCACGCTGAACGGCAATGATCCGGACGGGAACGACAGTGCGCTGATCTTTTCTCTTGGCGCTGATGGTTCTTCCGGTGCGGGGCCCATGATCACTGCGAATGGTGGATCAGTGGTGATAGACCCTTCCACCGGCGATTATACCTATACACCACCTGCCGATAATGACAAGCGGGGCAGTGACAGCTTTTGGTTCCTGGTGACAGACCCTGAAGGAGCCTCGGCAAGCGCCCAAGAGAGGGTGATAGTCGATCTGCGAATTATGCCTCTGGGTGACTCCATCACCGACGGAGCGGATGACAGCACCGGTGGAGCGCCTCCCTATGAGTTGAGGAAGGGGTATCGCCAGCCGCTGTACAGCCGTTTGGTCAGTAACGGTTACAGCTTTGATTTTGTGGGTGGGCGCAACCATGGCAATGCGGCTTTTCCGTCATACGACTATGATGCCGAGGGCTGGGGCGGTTATTCGGCCCACGAGATTGCTTCTGGCAGGGTTGACGATGACGGGTTTGACGGGATTCTAGATGCTCTGAACGCGAATCCGGCCGACATTATCCTGTTACATATTGGTACCAATGATATTACTCCCACTACAACCGCTGCTCCTGCTGATATAGATCCAATTGTGTCCGATGTGGAGGCAATTCTGGATGAGATTGATTTTTGGGAGCAGCAGCTCGGTAGCAACCCGGTTACCGTTGTCCTCGCGCGGATTATCAATCAGTGGAAGGTTCCTGAGGGAGAGCGGCATCCCGCGGTAACTCCGTTCAATGATGCTCTGTTGAGTATGGTTCAGGGGCGCACCGATGATGACATCATTGTTGTAAACCGGCATGAGAGTTGGGACTATACGGTTGACATGGGGGATGACTCTGTTGCCGACGGATACAAGCGCCACCCCAATAGCTCCGGTTACAGCAAGATGGCTGATGTATGGCTCTATCCCCTCATCAACCAGGGTAATAATCGAATTGTGTATGGACCAACGGGCCCGTTGCTGGAAAAATGTGACTGACTATCATTATGTAAAGATAAAAGGTCATTTTCTGTGTTTGCGGCAGAATCCCGTTTTACTCGCCTGGGCAGTTCTGTTCAGAAGTGATTTTATCCCCGTTTTTTTCAATCTGAAAACCATTGCTGCGCTGATTGCTCATCAACTTCGGTTGAAGCAGAGCCGTTCGGTATTGACGCTCCCTGTTTCCGGAACCTGGTGCCTGCCGCTGCGCAGTGGGCACAAGGTTTTTGATATTCGGTGCAAAAAGGTAACAAAGCTGTTTTCTCCAACGGTTGATGATGCGCAGGTGGAGCAGGAGATAAAACGGGTAGCCGAGGTTGGTGCCTATGACTTTACACCTTCGGTCTATCGCTGGAGTGTTACCGGGCGGTGGTATGAGGAGGAGTATGTTTTTGGTGTTTCCGGGGCGGATATTGCTCCACATGATCCGGCTGCTTTCATGGAGAGCTATTATAAAAATATCGAGCCGTGTCTGGAGAAGATGATCCTTGCCAAACAGCCGCGGCAAATGGATCTGTATGCTGCTGTAGAGCTTCTGATAGAAAGGACAACCCGTTTGTTATCGGAGCTGGAGGACAGGTGGCCTGCCGAAATCGAAACCATCAGGGAGTTTGCGGATTCGATTGTACAAAAGCTTGCAAACCAGCGGCAGGCCCCTTTGTTCAAGGTGTTCTCCCACGGAGATTTCCATCTCTATAATGTTTTTGTAACAGCTGATGGCGTGCGGGTAATTGACTGGGAGGGGATTGACCGGCAGTTTCTGCTCAGTGATTTTTACAACTATTTTTTCTCGCAATTATGGGTGGGGGATATCAGAACCGATTTGACTACCGAGGTGGGTGAGGCGCTGGCTTCGTTGCAGGCTCGATTGCAAATTTCGGCCCCGGGGCTTGCTGGCAACATGGCGGAGTTGGCTCCGGTTTACCGGTGGCTGTTCTACCTGGAAAGGATCGATGCCCTGATTACGGTTTTTCACAGCGATCCGCCGAAGACTCTGGTGTGGGTTGATATCTACCGGAAGTTTGAAAATCTATGCGCTGAAAAACAGGTTTTGCTCAGAGCGTAGCCGGTCACACAAACGCCCTTCGGGAAGCTCTATATCATCGTAGGTAATGATCTCGTCTTTGTTGATATTCCGTTTGAGGCGGCACCCTCCGGCCAGACTCATCGGCAGCAGGTTCTGCGCCTGGCAGACTGGCGAGTTTTCCAGCACTCCGTAGGTTGTAAAACCACCGATTGCATCCAGAGTCTCGCCTGCTTTCAGATCCCGCTTTGCGGCAGTGATTACATCGCATACCGGTGCGCCCAGGGGAGCGGCTGCGGCATCCTGGAAGAGTAGCAGGCGGGCCACGGTATTGGGCAGTTCAAAGTGGCAAAGATGGTACGGCGTATAGAAAACATACAGTGGCCCTTCCCCCATCTTGTAGTATTCAAGATAGCGTTGCTGGATGGGGTTTTCGTTATAGCCGATTACAAATACGCCTCCACCCGGCTCTGCTCCCAATATGTAGTCTACCAGCCCGCCGTCAAGCATCTGTTCCAGGGGAAACAGGCCGGCTGCCTCGTTTACATGTTTGCAACCTGGTCCGTACATACCGCGTTTCCCGGTTTTAAAGCCTGTGGCATTGGCTACTACCGCCATTTCCATGGAGATCTTGCTGCCATCGGCAAATGAGGTGACCATTCGGGGTTTCTGATGGTATTTTTCGGCAAAACTTTTTTGGGTTTCGGGGGTGCGATAGGGGTCTTGCAGTCCCTTCATGTTTCCGGCCAGTACCGGCTGGCAACCAATCCCTCTGACAAAGCGCACCAGGTTCATGATTACGCCGGGCTGGTCGCCGTCTGAGTTGGTGTACATGACGCCCGCGCGATCAGCATAAACTTTCAGGATTGGCCCAACCACGGCATCCAGCTCCGAGTTCATCAGGATGATGTGCTTGCCGTGTTCGATCGCTTTTGTTACTACCTGTGCGCCAAACTCTATCTCGCCGGTTGCTTCAATAATTGCCTCAATCCCCTCCGCCTCCGCAAGTAACAAAGCGTCGTCGGTAATAGCGGGAGTTTCCCGGCTGATGGCCTGTTCCAGCGCGGCCACGGTTTCCACGGTTGTTACGCTGTCAATTCCGGCATCGTGATAGGCGCGCTGAGCAGAGGAGATAGTGCGATTGGATATGGCTACTAGGTTGATTCCCGGCGTGGTTACCAGTTGCAGGGCGATGCCGCGTGCCATGTATCCGGCGCCAACCAGTGCTATGCGCAGTGGTCTGTTTTCCTGGTGGCGTTTTCTCAATGCAGTGTCGACAATGATCATTTTTTGTTTGTTTGGCAGTAGTCGGGCCAGGCCCGGTCTTTTTCCGAAATCAGCAGGTTTGGTGTTTCCGGCCATTCGATTCCGAATGCGGGGTCATTCCAGCGTACACCTTTTTCGGCTCCGGGAGTGTAAAATTCGGATACCAGATAGAAAATTTCACAATCATTGGTCAGCGTCAGGTAGCCGTGGGCGAAGCCTTCCGGGACATATAGCATTTTGTGGTTGTCCTGGGTCAGTTCAACACCGAACCATTTTCCGCAGGTGGATGAACCGGGCCGAAGATCGATAATTACGTCAAACAAGGCGCCGCGGGTGCATCTTACCAGTTTGGCCTCCTCATGGGGAGCTGTTTGCCGATGCATGCCACGAAGTGTTCCCGCCCGGTTGTTAAAGGCAATGTTGGCCTGGGCAAGATTTGTATTTAGCCCATGTTCCGCAAACTCTCTCTGGCACCAGCTGCGGGCAAAAAATCCCCGATTATCGGTCAGCTTTTCCGGCTCTATGACGAAAGCGCCCTTGAGTTTGCTCTCTGTGAATATCATGGGTGGGTCACCATACTTTCCAGGGGGCGGTGCCGGACTCCCACAGCTGTTCAAGATAGTTTTTGTCCCGCAAGGTGTCCATGGGATGCCAGAATCCGTCATGTTGCCAGGCTGCCAGTTTGCCATCGTGGGCCAGGCTGGACATGGGTTCTGCCTCCCAGACTGTAGCATCTCCTTCGATGTAATCGATTACCTCGGGTTCCAGTACAAAAAAGCCACCGTTGATCCAGGCGCCGTCCCCTTCCGGTTTCTCGCGAAAGTGAAGAATTTTATTCTGTCCGGCATCCATGGTAAATGCACCAAAGCGCCCCGGGGGTTGTACTGCTGTCAAGGTTGCGGCAACTTTTTGTTGATGATGAAAATTGATCAATTGGCGGATATTGACATCAGTTACGCCATCACCGTATGTCAGGCAGAATGTTTCATTGCCGAGATGTTCTATGACCCTTTTGAGACGTCCACCAGTCATCGTGCGCTCGCCGGTATCTACCAAAGTTACCTTCCAGGGCTCCGCTTCGCTCCGGTGTACTTCCATTTGATTGCTCCTGATATCAAAAGTGATATCGGCACTATTGAGAAAATAGTTGGCAAAATACTCTTTTATCACTTGGCCCTTATACCCGCAGCAGATAACAAATTCATTAATCCCGTGGCTGGAGTAGATCTTCATGATATGCCATAAAATAGGTTTGCCACCGATCTCCACCATCGGTTTCGGTCGTACGGCTGTTTCTTCAGATAAGCGGGTACCTAAACCACCCGCGAGAATAACCGCTTTCACAAAATACCTCCTGTAATATGAATCTGGTCGATTTTAATATACTGACAAAAACGGGTTCTGGTGACTGGGCCAGGTACATATTGGGTTGATTGTAATTCGATTTCCAGCCATAAAGGCAAAAAAGTTGGTTCTGGCTCCGGGGTGTTCTCCTGATATCGGATGTTTGAGATTTACCTTTAACTTGTTTTGAGTGGCGAACCAGTCAGGCATTTTATGGTATTTGTGATAGTGCGTTGAGTGATAGCGTCCCGTTTCCTGTGTGTACTTAAATTTGATGGTGATAGAAAGAGCAGCTCAACCATCTCGTAGTTGTATTGAACAATGAATCGGGATTTGGGCCATATCTACGGAGCTTCTGAATCATACCCATCTCACCTGCCAAAAAAATTGTGAGACGGTTAAAGTACTCCCAGCCTGCTCAAATTCCAGTAACTGCTCAGCTTGCCTTGCCCCTGAAACGGGACATCCCTGCGTTGGAAAATGGTTATTTACCCCTGTAAATTACATTTTCCGCCTTGATCTGACCCGCTTCAGAAGCAATCTGAGCAGTTACAAATTCTCTTGCTTTATACTGCGGTTTTTTGGTGCGAGTTTCCTGCTATCGTGAAAAACCGCTGAATCAAAGGCGGTCTTATATCACGGATTCCGTTTTCAGCTCAACCGTTTTCTTTGACCGGTCAGTTTTGGCGTTCGATTACAAGATTTTTAATCACGGGCGTTGACGGTTTTGTTTCTGCGGACGGAGGCGGCTGCCTGTCTTCCGCTGGGGCGGGTGCAGGTTCCGGCTCAGGTGGTGTCGGTTTATCGTCAGTTACCGGAGGCTGCGATGACCGGCTGCCGCAGCGTGGAGCAACATCAGAATATCTGTCTGATCCTACAGCGGAGCTAACTTCATCGACATAGTGGAGTCGGCGACTGACATCACTGGGTTCGTGTCCCGGTTTCCAGTCGGGTTTGTAGTTCCCGATTTTCCAGTACGGGCCTTTTTTGTCGTTATAGCCTACGCCCCGGCTATAGTTATCTACGATCTTGGTCCCATTTTTCCAGACATCAATACGGCCCTCGTTTTCGCGATAAGAGAGGCGGAAGCGAAAAACAAAACTTGTCCATTTGCCGGTTTCTGTTTTGCCAAGAGATTGAAACCCGTACTCTTCATACTCCATTTTTGCCTGATCGGTTGCAGTTACCCTCCTGGAGTCACGCTTTGTTGCAACAGCCCATTCGTCTCCCCGGATGTGGAAGTTGAACATTGGGTTTCTGTACACTTCGCCCTGGTCAGTGTCGGGTACTCCATGCAGTTGGGCCAGGATGTCGATCGATTTGTTGTCCGGTCTCCAGCTTCGCGGAAGATAAATGCTTAGCGCGAACCAGTAATCATTGTCGTACTCCAGGTTTCTCAGAGGATGTGCCTCGTTTCCTACCAGAGATAGCTCAGTTCTGAATGAAACTTTATCCTTGTTACGATCCAGTGGTATTTTTAGAGAGAACTCTCCTCTGCACACGGGCTCTGGTGCACGTGCTATTTGTGGGTCGTTGCCGGACTGCCGCCAGCCGGTACTCTCATATTCGCCAGTTTCAAATCCTGTCTTGACGATTTCCTCATCTGCCCAGACTGGATAGACAGGCAGAGCACAAAGAATACCGGCAAATATCGTAGCGGCTGCATTGAAGCGCTGCTGAAATGAACGGTAAAGGTTGGCAGATAATGGCATGGTAATATTTTTCCTGACAGGGTTGCTCTTCCTAGATGCTTATACACTTCGGTGTGGACAGGCTGGACTCGGTTTCATTGAGATATGCGCTTATGGAGAAACAGACCTCATCACCTGTGGCGCCCAGATCAGACCAGCTGCGAAATTCCATTGAGGGGTTCCGGGGGTCCTTGATGTCGTGAATGTCTACAGACGTAAACGGGATCATCTCTGTCCCGTTATCGATATAGATAGTATAACCATCGATCTTGTCCCGGTTGGGGAACCAGGAAAGCTCCAGATTGTGATCGTTTTTGAGTATGCAGTCGCCGGTATCATCGTCCAGAAGTACGATATACATGCTGCCGGCATTTTCGTTTCCGCCCAGCTCAATAGTAGCGTTTTCGGAGAACTCTTTTTTGAACAGCCGTAAACCCAGGTGCAGCCAGTATCTCCCCATTTCATCGTCTATGATGATCTCCTCTCCGGTATCTTCCCAGTCTGACAGCCACAGGGGTAACGGTGAACGTGTATCGTAGCCGATATATACAGTGATGGCCCGGGAGGCGGTAAATGTCAGAAAACTGTTGCCAAGCTTTCTTTTGTCATCCATTGCGGTTTGCAATGAACAATAGTTTTCATAGGAGGTTTCCGAGAAGGAGTAGGGGCGGTCAATAAAGACCCTGTTGCCTTTTTTAACCCTTTTGAGGGTATATTTGGGATTATTGCTGAGGATCTCCACCTGCAGTGCCTTGGCTGCGCTGCTGTTGTAGTCGTAGATTTGGCTTCCCTGATTGCCGATGCTCGCACTATTGTCAACAAAACAAGCAGTTAGCATTAATGCTGCCCCTGATATTACAAGGTGTTTCAGCAGACGTATTGTGCAAAAAGCTTTCATCATTAGTAAAACCTGTTTCCCGTTTCGATATTCAGACTATATGCAGGATACATGCCATTCCGGCTGCAAAAAGCTCCATGTACATGATATATTGGCTGTTTTTGGGCCTTGTTTCAGTGGGCGCTATGGCAGATATAAAAAGAAGCTGTGCGAAGATGGTGATCGCAGCAGCTTGTTGGTTATTGAACAACAAATGTCTCGAATAGTCATTTTGTAGAATCCTTTCTACTTTCTATCGGCTCCCTGTGCTGTTTTTAAATGGCTATTGTCCGCATCCTGATGTATATCGATTTACTATGACAAGATCGCTTAAGCAAAACCGTGATGTGCGTCACGTTTCTTGGCCAAGTTTGATGTGTTTGGTTATCTCTTTCCAAAACTGGCCAAGCATATGTCGTTTTGCCAATAACATGTTAGCATACCCATTGGGAATGGATAATTTCAATAACGGGTGTCTGTTATTGTCGAGATATATAAAATCTCCGTGTCTCGGAAAATCGGGAAACAGATTGATGACAGGGGCGGCTCGAAGTCGTTACGGGTTGTTTACTCTCTTTCAGGTTGGTACTGACATGCACCGGTTAGGGCGCATATCCTGGGGTTGCCTGGGCGCTCGAACTTAATTTTCTGCTTCAAAAACAACTGGTTAAAACAGACTGTGCTGTAGTGTTTTGTGGCGTATTCACGCTGGTGGAGATTGAATGCCGTTTTGCTAAAGGGTTGACAGGCAATTGGAAGTGGCTGGAAAAAGTGATGTCAAGGTGAAAAAACTCCATTTTTTGTTTCTGTCCTCAGACAAATTCCCCCCTTTTCGAGTAGACGTGAAATCGCTCTTTTGTGAAGAGATGGCACAGCGCGGACATCAGATTGACTGGATTCTGCAGGCAGGGGAGCCGTGTGAGCGTTCTTATCAAACGTCGTGGGGTGGTGGTACAGCATGGGTTGGAAAGAACTCAGCCTCCCGTTCCTACTGGGGTGCTTTTTTGAGCCAGCTATATGATTTCCGGAATGACTGCAGGCTGTTCCGGCTTGCTCGCAATAACAAATACGATTTTATCCAGGTCAAGGATAAATTTCTTGCGGCACTGCTGGCAATGGCGGCTTGCCGCCTTGGGGAGGCGAAATTTATTTATTGGTTATCTTTTCCATTCCCCGAGTCGCACCTGTATCGGGCGAAACAGGGAAAAGGCTATTCCAACTTCCCTTTACTGGATCTCTTTCGTGGACACCTGTTCAGATTTCTCCTTTATCATATTATATTGCCCCGTGCTGATCATGTCTTTGTGCAGAGCAAGCAGATGAAGGAGGATGTTGCAGCGAAGGGAATTTCCGCTGCCAGGTTAACGGCGGTACCGATGGGGGTGGCACTGTCAGGAATTCCCTCTATAGCTCAGGATAATGCGTCTGCGGAGGAGGGTCTGAAACGTGTTGTCTATATCGGTTCGTTGAGCAAACCTCGCAAGATCGATTTTCTGATTAGCGTATTCCGGCTGGTGATTGATGAATATCAGCAGGCAAGATTGTATTTGATTGGTGGTGAGAGTGACGCAGATGTTACGCGGATGAAGCAGTATGCCAGGGAAGCAGGTCTCCAGGATGTTGTAGAGGTTACGGGTTTTCTGCCTCTTGCGGAGGCCTGGAGATACGTTTCCATGGCAGATGTCTGTGTCTCACCGTTGGCGCCCAATCCCACCTTTGCGCCTGCCTCACCTACAAAGCTGGTGGAATACATGGCATTTGGCAAGCCGGTAGTGGCCAATGACCACCCGGAGCAACGCGAGGTTCTGAAGGCAAGCGGAGGTGGCCTCTGTGTGCCATATGAAAAAGAGGTTTTTGCTGACGCAGTTCTTGAATTGCTAAGGGATAGCAACAAAGCTGCCGATATGGGAATGCGAGGGCGGCACTATATCGAGAAACACCGCTGTTATCGAGTCATTGCCGATATGGTTGAATCGACGTATTATGACGTGCTTGCCGAAGAGCGTCTCCAAAAATAGTGATTTTTCGTGAAAGCAAGGAAGCCCCGCGCATAGAACCGCGGTGTATAAGGGGATGATATACATGAGGATTTGAGTATGGGGCTGGCGCTGCTATCGCGGAAAGTACATTTTTAGAGGTGCAAATAATAGCAAGGCGATAGGGCGCGGGCTTCTGTAGCTCTTTTTTCTATAGCTATTCTCAGGTGTTTTTTGTAATTGCAGGGGAACAAATGTCTTTGTCTGGCAGATTCAGGCGTGTTTTGATAATTGTTGAAAATCTGCCGGTACCCTTCGATCGCCGGGTATGGCAAGAAGCAGTGGCGCTGCGCGAAGCCGGCTATCAGGTATCTGTTATCTGTCCGACCGGGCAGGGCCATGACAGTCGTCATGAAGAGATTGACGGGATTCAGGTTTATCGTCATCCACTACCGGTAGAGGGAAAGGGGGTGATGGGTTATCTGGTGGAATATCCCTTGGCCCTGTTCTGGCAGTTTGTGCTGGCATGGCGGGTTTTCCTGGGGCGTGGCTTCGATGTTATTCACGCCTGTAATCCTCCCGATGATGTTTTTCTTATCGGTATGTTTTTCAAGTTGTTTGGAAAGAAGTTTTTGTTCGACCACCATGATATCAACCCGGAGCTGTATGAGGTTAAATTCGGGCGCAAGGATTTTTTACATAAAGCCCTCCTTTTTATGGAGCGGATGACTTTTCGTACTGCCAATGTGGTTATCAGTACGAATGAGTCCTACCGCCGGATTGCCCTGGAGCGTGGCCGCAAGGATCCGGAAAGCGTTTTTGTCGTGCGCAGCAGTCCCGACCTGACCAAATTGAAACCCGGGCCACCGATTGATTCTCTCCGGAACGGGCGTAACTATCTTGTGGGGTACATTGGTGTAATGGGTGCACAGGATGGTATCGATATACTTTTGCGGATCATCCATAACATAGTCCATGAGCGAGACCGAACCGATATCCAGTTTCTTCTGATTGGTGGCGGTACCGAACTGGAAGATATGATCAAATATGCAGCAGAGCTGAATTTGTCAGAGTTTGTCAATTTTACCGGGTTCCTCAGGGGGCAGAAGTTGATAGAAACTCTTGGTTCCATCGATATTGGCGTGTGCCCTGATCCCGTAGATGACTACAATGACAAATGCACAATGAATAAAGTGATGGAATACATGGCACTGGGCAAGCCGCTGGTACAGTTCGATTTGACCGAAGGACGGTTCAGTGCACAACAAGCTGCTCTATATGCCCGGGACAATGATGAGAAGGATTTTGCTGCCAAAATCCTGCAATTGATTGATGATCCAAAACTTCGGGAGCAGATGGGGCGCTTCGGGAAGCAGCGCATGGAGACAGAGCTGGACTGGAAATATGAAGTCCCCAAATTGCTGGATGCATACAAAAAGGTATTTGAGTGAGTTTTACAGCTTCAAACAAAGGTGGAAATTCCAAAACTGGAGAAGCGATAGTTAAAAGCAATCGAAGGTTGAGAGTGCTTATTTTATCCAAGGACCTCAGCGCGCCGGGAGGTGTGGTTCATTTTGTTTCTTTTTTGATGGAACATTTGCCGGCAAATATTGAGGCAGAACACCTTCCTATTGGCAGGCGTACAGAAGGTGGAACAGCAATTGATAATGTTGTTTTCCCCTTGGTGAACAGCGTCTCACTTGTTCGCAAGCTGGCCAAAAACAGATTTGATTGCGTTCATCTCAACCCATCTTTCAATATTTCTTCCTTGCTTAGAGACGGCCTTTTCCTATTGGTTTTACGTATACTGCGCTTTCGGAATGTCGTCGTATATTTTCATGGCTGGAGTGATGATGATGCCAGGCGGATTCAGCGTTCACCAATCCTGCTTTTTGTATTCAAGGCGTTGTTTGGCCGGGCGTGCAAGACACTTGTTCTGGCTGCTAGGTTCAAGAAGTCACTTGTTGATATGGGCGTTCCTTCCGGGCGGGTACAGGTTACCAGTACCATGTTTGACGGCAGAACCTTTCGCGGGTTGAGCGCAAAGGGGCACAACAGCACCAAAGAACTGATTTTTATGTCGCGTTTCGTTCGTGAAAAAGGTGTTTATGAGTTACTGGACGGATTTGTCGGAGTTGCCCGAAAGTACCCTGAAGCCCATCTTACCCTGCTCGGTGACGGCCCCGAGCGGGCAGGTATGGAGCAGCGTGTTGCGGAGCTTGAACTGGAGGGCCGGGTAAGTTTTGCGGGATATTTGCGTGGAAGCGAGAAAGCCCAGTTGCTACTGGATGCAGATCTGTTTGTATTTCCGACATACTACGGCGAGGGTTGTCCTGTGGTATTGCTGGAGGCAATGGCGGCCGGACTTCCGGTTGTGACCCATGCCGCAGGTGGCATCCCTGATCTGTTTACAGATGGCGAGCACGGGATATTATTGGATAGCGTAACACCTGAGTTGATTCAACAGGCAGTTGAAAAGCTGTTGGCCGATGAGCGTTTGCAATCCGAAATTGGCGAACGAAACCGGAAATATGCCTGGGAACGTTTTGAGGCCGGTACCGTAACAAGGGAGATGGAACAGGCTTATCGACATGCAGCAGAGCGTTGTTGAGCGGGTATGATAAAAGACGCTCCAATTTTCGTTGTTGGTACTCCGCGCTCGGGAACAACACTTACCGCGCAGATTCTGGACAGGCATCCTGGAATCATGATGCCTGGAGAAAACCACTTTTTTGAAGATATATACTCCAGGAGGAAAGAGATTGGAAATGCTGCCGATCCGGCGGTGATGGCAACTATTGTTGAACGTATTTCTACTATCTATGGTCGTTACAACCAGGTTTCTGATCAGCAGCGCATAGACCGGCTGATTACAGAGGAGGCGCTGATTTCCCGTCTTGCCAATGGATCCTGTTCATATAAGGATGTACTGGACAGATTCATGGAGATACAGCTTGAGAAGCAGGGGAAACGGCGCTGGGGAAACAACACCCCCAAGGATCTGTTCCATATAAGGGAGATTCTGTCTTTCTACCCGGATGCTGTCATTCTTGTTTGTGTAAGAGATGTCAGAGACTTCCTGATTTCTTATAAAAACCGGTGGACCGTTACCACTGAGGCCCATAAAGATCGTTTGAAGAAACTTTATCATCCGGTACTGACATCATTGCTCTGGAAAGCCAGCATGAAAAAAATACCCGCGCTGGAAGAGCAGATACCAAAAGGAAACTTCATGGTGATTCATTATGAGGATTTGGTAACAGATACGGAGGCCGTCGTTAAAGATATATGTGATCTGGTCGGAGAAAAATATGTTCCGCAGATGCTGGATGTTTCTACCAATAATAGTTCTGATACTACAGCGCAGAGAGGAATATTTTCCTCATCCATAGGAAAGTGGCGTAGCAGTCTCGGGGCGGAAGATGCGTTGATCGCCCAGTGGATAACCCGAAAAGAGATGTCTTATCTGGGATACAAGCCAGAGTCATTTTCCGTTAGATGGATAGTGGTGGTGAAATTGATACTGTCGTTTCCTTTTGCCGTAACAAAAGCCTTCAGAGCCAATGCTGATAACAGGGGCCCACTTTTTCAGTACTTGGCCAAACGGGTTTCGGCCATAATTTTGGGGCGCTGAGTATCTGTTTTGAATCCGCAGCTGTTTTTGGCTAAATGGCGCAACCTTATTACAGGTTGGGATAGCATTTTAGGTAATGAATCAGGGTTAGGCTGGTTTTGGAGTGATGGTTTTTCGAGAAGGATAGAAAAATCAGTTTTTTTACGGGGTGAGACAAGTGATGAAAATACAGTCCTTTATATCTGGAATGATCAGCTATGCCCCCGGTGGAAATGAATGGCTGTTCAATCGGCGTAAAGCCAGGAGAAACGTGGCTGGAACATTAAATGCGCGCTATTGCTACTCCGTCTGGCTCAGGCATCTGATACTCGCCAACCGCCATGGTGTTTTGAAAGGAGTGCCCGAAACGGTGGCAGAGCTGGGGCCAGGAAATTCGCTTGGTGCAGGTTTGGCAGCCCTGCTTTCCGGCGTGGACACCTATTATGCATTTGATGTTGTTGACCATACGGCAAGCGACAATAATCTAAACATATTTGAGCAATTGCTGGATCTGTTTCAGCGCAGGGAAAATATTCCTGACAGAAACGAATTTCCCCAAATCATGACGGAAGTGGACAGCAACCGCTTTCCCGACAATATTCTGACCGACAAAGTGCTTGAAGCGTCTCTGAGCAAGGATAGAGTTGAAGCTATCCGGGAGGATCTGTTGAATATCGAGGACAAGAAAAGGACGCCAAATCATATTACTTACGTTGTGCCATGGAATGATTCCCGTGTTATCAAAACATCAAGTGTCGATATGCTGTTTTCCATGAGTGTCCTTGAGCATGTCGATAATCTTGAGCTGACTTATCGGGCGATGTATCAGTGGTTGAAAAAGGGTGGTTTTATGTCTCACGAAATTGATTTCAAGTGCCATGGCCATGCCAAACAATGGAACGGTCATTGGGCCTGCTCGGATATTGCCTGGCGTTTGATACGAGGGAATCGGCCCTTTCTCCTCAATCGGGCGCCTCACTCTGCTCATATCCGTTTTCTTGAAGAGAACGATTTTGAAATTATTGCTGATATTCAAAAACAGGCTCCTTCCGAAATCGGGCGCAATGAACTTGCACCAAGATTCAGAAGCCTGTCTGACGATGACCTTATTACCTACAATGCTTTTATCTTGTCCAGTAAATCCTGTAAGTCATAACCGGTCCAACTATTGGATGAGGGGTGTCGCCAATGCCTGAAATTATTTGGTATTACAACCGGTTGCGCTGTATGTCCTGGCGGGAGCTCCGGGATCGGGTGTACACCACGGCCTATATGAAAGCCCAGAATATGGGACTGTTTACCGTTAAAAGCCCGCCGAAGCCGGATTTCTCCCGAATCGGCCATATGGCACTGGCTGGTTCAAAAGAGCTGGACGTAGATAAATATACGAGCGCGGCAGATATAATTTTGCAAGGAAAACTGGATCTGTTTTCCCTGGAATCAATGGACTACGGAATAGTTCCCGCCTGGAACCGCAATGCCCTGTCTGGCCAACTTGCCCCGTTAAGCTTTGGCAAGACACTGGATTATCGAAACGTGGCGCAGATTGGCGATATAAAATATATCTGGATTCCCAATCGCCATGATCATCTGGTTACCGTTGCTCAAGCCTACTATTTGACTGATGATGCGCGTTATCTCCAGTTTATCGAGAAGCAGATCAAATCATGGATTGCTCAGTGCCCTTACATGAAAGGTCCGAACTGGACCAGTTCGCTGGAGCTGGCGATTCGCCTGATCAACTGGGCCAATATATGGGCCTTGATAGGCGGGGTTGACTCCGGTATTTTTTCTGGTGATGAAGGAGAGAGGTTCCGCGACCGTTGGCTGGATGTGATTTTTCAGCAAGCAGACTTTATCCGCGGGCATTTTTCTCAAAACTCATCGGCAAATAACCATTTGATCGGAGAGGCTGCCGGTTTGTTTGTTGCGTGTGAAACCTGGCCTTTTTGGCGGCAATTCGATCGCTGGCGGGTTGTCAGCCAGAAAATTCTCGAGCGGGAAATTCTGTCGCAAAATTATGAGGATGGTGTCAACAAAGAGCAGACTTTCTTCTATCAGCAGTTTGTATTGAATTTTTTAATGATTGCCGAGCTTGCTGCAAGAGCAAACAACCACCCCTTTTCCAATATCTACAAGGAACGCATGGAGAAAATGCTGGAGTTCCTAGCTTCAGTAATGGACAAAAACGGAAATGTTCCTATGGTTGGAGATGGTGACGATGGCTATATTCTGCGTCTGTCAACCGAAAAAGAATTTTGTCATTACCGGTCCATTATAGCTTCAGGGTCACGCCTGTTTGGGCGCAAGGATTTTGAGACCAAGGCTGGGGGGATTGACGATAAAACACGATGGTTGTTTGGAGATTCCGCTACGGAAATCCATACAGCTTCTGAGGAAGAAAATTCCGCAACGCCAATCCGGCGGGACTTTCCGCACGGGGGGTATTATATTCTTGGCTCGGATTTTGGAACCGAAAACGAGATCCGCATGATAGTCGATGCCGGGGCTCTTGGATATACATCGATCGCGGCCCATGGACACGCCGATGCACTGTCTGTATTGCTAAATATTGCGGGTCTGGAGTTTCTCGTTGACCCGGGGACATTTTCTTATCAGTCCAATGTGAAATGGCGCAACTATTTCCGAGGCACTTCTGCGCATAACACTGTACGAATAGATCAGGAAAATCAATCCGTAATTGCCGGAAAATTCATGTGGCACCATAAAGCCAACGCGGTCTGCGAACGATGGGACTCGGATGCAGATAAAGATGTGTTTTCCGGGTACCAGGATGGATATCTGCGGCTGGATGACCCGGTGCTTCACTACCGGGAGATTTGTTTTGACAAAGCCACAAGGCAGTTCCGGATAACTGACAGCGTAAAATGCGAGAGACACCATGTGGTCGAGGTATTTTGGCATTTTTCAGAACGTTGCAAGGTGGTGCTGGAGGGGGGGACCATATATGCCGAGCAGGATGGGTGCAGGGTTATCATGGAGCCGGAAGGGACGGGGTGGGAAGTAGAGAGCTGTTTCGGCCAAGAAAGTCCTCCCTGTGGATGGCTATCGCGTTCGTTTAACGTGAAAGTTCCTACGACTACCATCGTGTGCAGGCGCAGGATAAATGGTGTAGAGCAATTTGCGACGCGTGTTACTATTGAGTTTGCCAATGAACACACCTAGAGAACACTTGACCAACCATGATGAAGAAGTTCTGTTTGTTATTGGGGCAGGCCGTTCGGGTACCACATTGTTATATAAATCGTTATGTCTCCACCCGGATATCGCATGGATATCAAACTATCTGGCGAGGTTCCCGGGGAATCGATTATGGCCGCTGTTAAACCGGGGAGTAGCGTTTTTTCCATCTGTACGGAAGCGGGCTTGGTTTGGCACTGACTCAAATGCTTATTTTAATAAACGCAATGCGCTGATCAAATTGGTACCAACGCCAGTGGAGGGGGAATCGGTTTTTTCTCGTTGTGATATTCCTCTCTATCCCGGTCATGACTGGGAGATAACCAAAAAGCAGTCTGCCTGTATCGCAAAGGCGTTTCATGATATCAGGAGGGCTCAGGGAGCAAAGCTCTTTATGAGCAAGCGCACCGCCAATAATCGACGCATACCCCAATTGTTCAGCGCATTTCCCAAAGCCAGGTTTTTATACATAATCAGGGATGGGCGTGCAACTGCCACTTCGATGTTGCGCGCGCCCTGGTGGCAGGATCACGAAGTTTGGTGGCTGAACCAAAAAACCCCCAGGCAGTGGGAGCAAGAAGGGGGAAATCCCCTAGAGCTGGCGGCAAGAAACTGGGTAGAGGAAATTAAAGAGATAGAGCGTGGCCTGGAACAGGTGCCAAATCACCATGTCATGCAAATACGTTATGAAGACCTGATTGTAGACCCAGCCAATGTATGGGCGGCAATAGAGCTCTTTTTGGGGGTCCATAGATCGGAAGGCTGGTTCTCTGAGGTGTCGAAACTGAAGCTGGCGGATCAAAATAGAAGTTGGATTGAAACACTTTCTTCTGCGGAAAAAGATATTCTGAATAGCGTACAAAGGGAGCTGCTCTCCTCTTTTGGATATCGCTGATCGCCATAGGATCCCACGGCGAGCGCGACGCTATAATACAGGTTGGTAAGAGCGTATTGGCCGAGTGGTTAGTACGGTTAATTCCGGCTTTATAACGAAAGTGGCATGGCTACAAGATATGAACCGAAAAATAGTGTATGTGGTGTCAAGCCGTACGGTCACAGGTATCAACGAACGGGAGAAAAACCTCCTTTTACTGAGAGGGTATTTTGACAAAATGGTGTTGATATGTCGTGGTGATAACCTGTTCTCCGAGGAGGTATGGGAGATTAGACATGACACAAATCCTACTGGTGTGCTGCGCAAACTGGGCCTTCACTCGTTAAAAAAAGCAGTGGACCGGTGGCTCTTCTTTCCCTCAGTGAATATATTATTTGTTAATGCCATATACCGGAAAATAAAAAAGCAGATTCAAACTGATATTAAAAAAGGAAACGAGGTCAGCCTGATAACATGTCTGCCACCGCATGACTTGTGTCTGCTGGGTATAAAACTGAAGCATCATTGTCCGACCATGCGATGGATTTGCGACTGGCAAGATCTGTGGAGTTATGACGAATACTATCTGGAGCGGGTTCCCAAGTTATTCAGGAATAAACTTTTGCGGATGGAGCAGCAGGCTTTTAATCGTTGCGATATGAATGTAACGACCAACCCTTACGCAAAATCTGTTTTGATTGAACAGTACGGAGTTCCCGAAAAACGATGCATGAGCATCTACCACCCATTCAATGAAAGTGATATTGCTGATGGTCCAGACGTAGACAAGCTCTCTTACGCCAGAAACGACAGCAAACGTTCCTTGAGGATTATATTCCTCGGGGCACTGTTTAAGCCACCCAAGGTGCCGGGTGACAAGGTACTGGAGGCGATGCGGTTTGTTCGGGCAAGAGGTATAGATGCAGAGCTGCATGTGTATGGCAGCTATCCCCCCGTGGAAGATGTTGCGATTGAATGGGCGAAAGAGGGTGGGGTTTTGTTCAAGGGGTATCTTGAACGTGAAGAGATAGTCAGCAGGATTAGAGCATGTGACATGCTGCTACTGATTCTGGCTGAACTGCCAAATTGCAGGGCGATTATGAATATAAAGCTGCCATCCTACCTTTTGGCAGAGCGACCAATTTGCGCCATTGTCCCGGAGCACTCGGCCGTTGCAGAGATTATAACGAAAACAGGATCAGGATATGTGATTCCTGCTGCCGAAGATTGGGGTGAGGGGTTGTACACGCTGTTCGATAACTATCTTTCCGGTGTGTCGGTGCCAACCAGAAACAAGGAGGCGATACAGCATTTCAGTTGGCGTAATTTATCAGCGCAGTGGCTGGATATTATCTGAGTTTTTGATTCAATATTAAGGTCTTTGTGATATACAAGCTAATGTAGCTCTTCTGGTAAAAGAGCTCGAATGCGGCGACACATATTTTTGATTCGGCAAGATGGTTTTTATCCTTGTCTCTTGTGATCGTGGGGGCTCTCCGGATTATTTGGACAGAAGGGTTTGACGGTGTTCCCGTTAGTGTTTTTTTATAGGTGATTGGGGTGATGTTGTTGACGAAGATGTGCTCTGTATTAATCAAAGGCAGACTATCTGGAGATAGAAATGTCTGAAAGAGATTCTGGTGAACGATACGTGTATTGCAGGCATGGTGATATTATTGATGAATTAAAGCGTATAGGGGTTGGCCCAGAGAAAATTCCGGCAGGTGGTGGTGATCATTATCTAGCTGCATTTCTCCAGTGGAGCGGTACATCCCCTGTCTTGCTGATGGCCTCAAGGCCCGAGAGCGCCAAATTTTCTATAGATCATGTTCAGGCAAAAACTTTTCGGTACAGTCGTGGTGGCGGTAAAACTGTCAGATCATATATAGAAGAGATAACCCTGTTTTTTTCCGTGCTTTCATCTCTTGTCTCATTTCGACCTACCAAAATACTATGCGCCAAAATCGGCCCGGCCTTGTGGGCCTGCTTTCTATACGCACGAATGCGAAATATCCCTTTGGTTCATTCCCGACATACTCGTGTGGAGGTGTTGTCTGCAAATCCGGTAAGGAAGCTGTGGTTTTATCTGGACCGCTGGGTTCTGAGAAGAGTGTTCCGGGTAATTTGTCATGGCCCTTACCTTGAGAAACAACTGTTGAATATAGGCGTTCCGGAAAGCAGAATTCTTCAATACAGTCTGGACTATCGTTATCTGTTGACAGAGGAACGGGTGCAAGTGAGATCTCCTGAAACAGCAGAAGATTCGCGTCATTTCGTGATCCTTTTTGTTGGGAGAATCCACCGGAACAAGGGGGTTTTTGATCTATTGGCCGCTGCTCTTCCCCTGTTGGAGGCAAATCCTGATGTGCGTCTCGTTTACGCAGGGCAGGGGCCTGATTTGGCTTTACTTGAGCAGAGGATTCGCGAAAGCAGGAGGTGTCGGCAGATCGAGTCTGCCGGTTTTGTTCGTCATGAACTTCTTCCTGCATTGGTTCGTCAATCGCACATTGTCGTGGCGCCAACGCGCCCGGCCCTCACAGAGGGGTTGTGCCGCGTGGTTCCGGAGAGCTTTGTGCTGGGGCGGCCGGTAGTGGCGCCAGAATTTGGCCCTTTCCCCTTTCTGATAGATGACGGTGTTAACGGACTGTTATTTCAACCTGAAAGCGTTAGCGATTTGAGACTCAAGATTAGCCAGTTGATCGAAAACCCGGAATTTTGGAAGAAACTGAAATCGGGAGCTACAGCAAGCGGGAAAAGACACTTGGCTCCGGAGCTTGATTTTCCACGAGCCTTGCGAAAGGCGCTGGGAGATTGAACGAGTGAAAAAAATTTGTATTTTGTTGGGGGGGCATTTTTCCAATGCGCTTGGTGGTGCAGAGTATCAGGCTGGCTGTATAGCAGATGCGCTGGTCAGTACTGGTGGTTTTGATGTGCATTATCTGGCACGCGCGATTGATTCGTCCTATAGTCCAAAAGGTTACCGGCTGGTTCAAATAAGCAAGCGCAACTTTCTCAACCGGCATGCCTTTTTTTTTGATGCCATTGATCTTTATAAGATTCTGAATGAGATTCAGCCTGATATTATCTACCAGCGCGGTTTGCTGGCCTACACTGGCGTTGCGGCATATTATGCAAGGAACAAGAGAAGCCGGCTGGTTTTTCACATTGCCAGTGACTTTGATGTGTCTCCATCCCATAATAATTGCTCGCCCAAAAATTTATTTAAGTTGATAGACAGGAAAATCGGGGAATACGGGATTCGGCGTGCAGATGCTATTGTAGCACAGACACAACAGCAGGCCGATCTGCTAAAGTCCAATTTTGGGAAGGAGGTTGCCGCGGTGATCGGAAATTTTCACCCGCTTCCTGACGAGATAATTGACAAACGGGAGCCGGTTAAAGTTATCTGGGTTGGAAACTTCAAGCCTAACAAGCGCCCTGAGTTATTCGTCCGATTGGCTGGCGATTTGCGGCACTGGCATGGAGTGGAGTTTGTCATGATGGGTCATCCGGGGAACTTGCAGCGATATTCGGATATGAACAGAAAAATTCGGGAGCTGAACAACATTGAATTTCTGGGTCTGCAGCCATTGGCAAAGGTTAACGAGCTTTTGGCTCGGGGGCATATTTTCGTAAACACAAGCAGCCGGGAAGGTTTTCCCAATACCTTTATCCAGGCCTGGATGCGAAGCGTTCCGGTTGTCAGTCTCGATGTGGATATCGACGGTCTGCTTGCGGGTGGGACGGTTGGTTTTTTATCCGGTTCGTATACTGGATTGAGGGATGATGTCGAGCGTTTGTTGAAGGAGCCGGATTTGCGGAACAGAATTGGTTTGCAGGCAAGTGAATATGCGGTTGCGAACCATTCACTAGGCAACTTTAAAGAACTTTTACGGGTTATCAGAGGATGATGGCTAGCCTAGTTTATAATACCTGTCATGAATAAAATCGCATATTTAATCATTATTCTGGCTTTTTCTATTGATTTTATAACAACTCAGCTTCCTGGTGGGAGGTTGTTTCGGCTTGCGCCGGAAATGCTGTCTGCTTTTGTGTTGGTTATCGTTGCATTGCGAATCGGGCGAAGAGCTCCTATTGTTGTCTCCCCAAAATATTTATTGTTTTTTGTTGTTTTTCTCCTTGTAATCATGGCCGGGGTGGCCACTAATGCTGTTCAGCCCGGGGCTATTTTTGCCGGAATGCTGATATATCTACGCTATATTCCCTTTTTCCTCTTGCCTGTTGTGTATGATTTTTCTGAAGAAGAAATATGGGGGCAGATTAAACTGATATTGGGGTTGTCCTTGTTGCAGTTTCCCATTGCACTTTTTCAGCGTTTTGTGCAGTTTAGCGGAGAGGCGAGTGGTGATCGTATCGTTGGCACGTTGGGATTATCGTCCAATTTGTCTATTGTTCTTATTTCCTGTGCTGCAGTTGTAATGGGGTTTTATCTGAAGAAATATCTTTCAATCAATGTTTTTTTTCTTATCATGATAATGTTGTTGATTCCAACAATGATAAACGAGACTACGGTGTCACTTTTTCTGATTCCCCTAGCTCTTATTGCTCCGGCCCTTTTTATCAAGGGAACTGCCAAGCTCAAATATTTGCTCCAGATTGGGGGGATTGCCACAGTTTTTCTGATTATCTTTGTCGCTGTTTACAATACTTATTATACCCGTTGGGGTGGAGATGTTCTAAGCATCGTTACCGAAGGGAAGATGACGGAGTATGTATACAAAGGCGCGGACAAGGACAGTCGAACAGGTGATGGAAAGGAGCATAGTGAAATCGGTCGTGTAGACAGCATGATAATGCCCTTTAAGTTGATAGATGACCCGGTAAAATTGCTGATGGGGCACGGTATGGGAAATGTATCGGATATAGATGCAAAGAGACTCCAGGGAGAGTATATCGCTCAATACGGGGTGATGGCTGCTGGTATGACAACCGTATCATATTTGATTTGGGAAATAGGGCTGTTCGGATTGGGTTTGTCCCTGTTGCTGCTGTTGATGTTGATGAGAGATGCGGCTGTTCTCGGCCAGAGCGATGATGCGTTTGGTGCTATCGCTCTGGGTTGGACTGGTGTGATGATTGTAATGATTATTGTACTTGCGTATCAGAATATCATACCGGTTGCATCGGTCGGGATGTTAATGTGGTACGTGAGCGGAATTATTGCATCCAAACGCTTTCGGGCGCAGCGATTGCAACGTTTCTAGTTGATTTCAGGAACACCAGGCAGGTAAGGTGTCATTGACAGGGACAAAGCATGCCTTGACTCTTGTCAAAAACATGCGACTGGAAACAGCATGGTCAGTAAAAGTTCGGCAGCGAACTGGTTTAAAGCAAAAAACGACCACCAAATCAACTGCAACGGACTGTTTTTAAAGACAAATATGGCGCGCCCGGAAGGATTCGAACCTCCGACCACCTGGTTCGTAGCCAGGTACTCTATCCAGCTGAGCTACGGGCGCATGAGAGCACCGAATTATCCTGATATGAATCCCCGC
>Ga0256839_1000514_pt1 | contig 50176 bp, 47 predicted proteins | sample 354166metaG_FD_185968 | JGI IMG/M metagenome (GOLD analysis project Ga0256839, IMG submission 185968) | Hydrothermal vent microbial communities from Mid Atlantic Ridge, Atlantic Ocean - 354-166 | ecosystem: Environmental > Aquatic > Marine > Hydrothermal vents | place: Atlantic Ocean: Mid... | reverse complement strand
ACGATGCTGGCACCCTCTTCTTTAAGTTTCCTATCAATGGACGCGATAAAGGATTTAATCCACAGTTTATTGTAGTCGATTATGAAAGCGAATCTGATAAGAATGAATTAATCGTTGCGGGCGCACGCGTTGCCGCAAAAAGTAAAAATAAAAAACTAGAAGTGGGCGCAAGCCTTATCCATGTGAGTGGTGATGGGTCACTTAATGATCGGATCATGGCTCTTGATTCTACCTATCAAATCAATCCAAGTACTAAATTACATGCTGAAGTTGCTTTATCAAAATCGAATACCAGTAACCATGATGATGTTAGTGCCAATGTAATTACACTTAAAAAAGATACGACAAGAACACAAGCCAAACTTTCTTACCGCAGGCAAGCAAAAGGCTTTGGGCTTGGGGTTGAAGGGAGTGCCAGTAGCTCACAAGTGGGTACTGAAAAAGTAGCGGCTGAACTGCGCTATAAAATCAACAAAAAAGTCACCCTTAATGCTGAAATTTCTCAACAAAAAAATATTGCAACAGGCACTGCCAAAGATCATAAGCGTCAAGTGGCAGAAATAAAACTTAAACGCCAAGAAAAGCAATTCGCTGTTAATGGGGGCTTACGTCACACCAAAGAAAGTCTCAACGCTGAAACAATAAGTAATACCGCTCTCATTGGTGGCGCAAGCTACACAACAAAAGGCGGAAAAGTTACCTACCGAGCTGATTTCGAAGAGAATATTAATAAAGATAACGCAACAGAGCGCAGCCCTAATCGTAAAGTGATTGGCGTAGATATTAAAGTAAAGCGCGGCACCAGTGTGTTTGCAGAACATGAAATCACAACAAAAACTCAAAATAGTCGCGTGGGTATTACTCAATCACTTTGGCAAGGCGCTAAAGCGAAAAGTGCTTACACCAAGGAAAGAACCGATAATGCACAACGTGATTACGCTACCGTAGGTTTAAGCCAACGCATCCAAGTTTCTAAACATTTAACCGCCAATATCAGCGTAGATCATGCTAAAACCTTAGGAGAGAAACAACCACGTTTTAATGAATCTGAAGCAGCCCCTCAGGGCACAAATAACCTACGTGATGACTACACAGCGTTCTCAATTGGCATGGGTTCACACATTAAAGACTGGAGCTGGACAGGTCGATTTGAACGACGTGATGGCGACCTTAGCGATAAAACCAACCTACGCTTAGGGATAATACACCGTTTAAAAAATGGCAGAGAAGTCAGTGCTAAATTTAACTATAGCGATGCAGAAAATAGTAACTCAAGTTACGACACCTCGACAAAGTTGAGCCTAGGTACAGCATGGCATCCAACAGATAAAGATTTTATCTTTTATAGTCGCCTTGACTTAGTTGATCAACAACAAAAACAATTTGAATCCGCAGCCATCAATGGAAAGCGCGGCTTTACTAAAACACACAGCCAAAAAGTGATCCATAATATGCATTTGAACCGTCGCATCAGTAAAAGAACGCAACTAAGCCTGCATCATGGCATAAAGCATATTATCGACAATAATAATATGAATGAACACAAAACAACATTTGATACTGCGGTGTTACAACTTCGTCGGGATATCAAACTCAGATGGGATATTGGCGTAAAAGCAGGTTACTTACACGACTGGAAAGAAGACACACTAGAGTCGTTCGCGGGCATTTCAATTGGCGTTACACCGGTAAAAAATGCTTGGATTGAAGCGGGTTATAACGTAGAAGGCTTTAATGATGAAGATTTTGATAGCAATAATTACAGCCGTAAAGGGCCTTATGTAAGCTTTCGCTACAAGTTTAATCAAGATAGTTTTAAAAGAACAACTGAAAAAAACAATAAATGATCTTTCAGAAAACATTAATATTCATCATTATAAGTCTATTTGCTTGTGTTGCGAGTGCAGCACCCAATACAATTTATCACCTTGATGAACTAGTAACCAGCAGTACGACCTATAACCTTGATGAAATCATCGCCAATAAAGATGGTGAAGTATTCTATACACCGAGTACAGGAAACGCTGGAGGTAAAATATGTAGTGCGCTTGATTTTTCTACAAGTTCTACAGGCGAATATGCCGTTCTTGATGCAACAACATTAAACGCTGCTACAGATTTCACCATCTCAGTTTGGCATAAGGGTACTTCAACAGCAGGAAGAGCCCTATTATCGGGGGCAAGAACAGGCCAAGATAATGCTCTGATTATGTGGTTTCCAAACGGAACTTCATTTCAGGGTTACCTAGAAGGTGGTAATTTTTCAACCATCAACTTTCCCTCAATTACCGACAACCAATGGCACCACCTAGTTTGGCGGCGTACAGGCAGTCAAACCTGCTTCTTTAGCGATGGCGTACAACGTGGTTGTCATGCAACGACAGGGGCTGCTCTAAATATAGAGTCTTTAATTTTAGCTCAAGAACAAGATAATGTAGGGGGTGGCTTTAATGCGACACAAGATTGGGAAGGAATACTCGATGAATTACTCATTTATCGAAACGCCTTAAGCAATGCAGACATTGTTACACTTTACAACAATCAAAATGCCGGTAAAGACTGGGATGGAACGGTGCACACCTGCCAAACAACGCCTCCACCTCCACCTCCGGTTGATTATAGCTACTCTGACTGGCATTTTGATGAAGACAGTTACAATGGCTCTGCCAATGAAGTAATTGACTCGCATGGTGGATTTCACGGTAGCGCTATTAACGCACCCGTTGTTCCAGGAAAGATATGCAACGCCATAGACTTAAGAGCCAGCACCTCCACAGACCGCGCCATTTTAGGAGCTGGTGCTTTAGATGGCGTAAAAGACTTTACCATTTCTGTTTGGCACAAAGGCACTTCAACGAATGGTAAGTCACTGTTATCAGGCGCTTGGTCAGGCCAAGGTAATGAGTTAATTTTTTGGTATTCAAGTATGCCTAACCCTAACTTTCATTTAAAAACAGGAAGTGGATTTGGTGTTATATCACCCAGTTCTAGCTTCACAAATAATCAATGGCATCACTTGGTTTGGAGCAGGCAAGGAAATCAGAGTTGTTACTATGTTGATGGTCAGCTACAAGGTTGTCGGCAAAGTCCAGTAGGCCCTTTAACTATTGAAGGACTCATACTAGGTCAAGAACAAGATTCTGTCGGAGGAGGATTTGATTCGAGCCAAGACTGGGAAGGTATTGTTGATGAGTTAATTATTTTTAAACGTGCTTTAAACAATACAGCAATTACAAGCATATTCAACAATCAAAATGCAGGTAAAAACTGGGACGGTAGCTACCGCGCCTGCCCAAATATGCCAAACATGAATTTAACAAAAATATCACAAGTCATTTCTGACCCTGTTAATCTAACTAACAACCCCAAGCGCATCCCTGGGGCAATCATCCGTTACACAATCAATGCACAAAATATGCACGCTACTGCTGGGGAAAGTGTCACGATTACTGATAACCTAAATACAGAAATCAGCAGTGGGAAAATTAACTGGGCGGGTAATATTGTGATTAACTCACCTAACACCAACGGTGGTTCAGCCACAAACTTGACAGATGCTATTGATGCTGATGTAGGACAATTTAGTGGCAATATTCTAACCGTACAATGTGGCAATATTAGTAATACAGCACCTTGTATTGTTCGCTTTGATGTTGAGGTTAACTAGCCCAGATATTTCATGCCTTCATGCAACACTTAGGCTAATCTTCAGGCAATAAATGCGCTTTGCGAATTCCCATCGCATACAAAGTGCCAAAATAGGTCATAACAGCCAACACAATCAAAGCAAATAAGTGCCCTATTTTGGCGCTTAACCCCGCACTTTGCCACCAGCTATCCGTAGGACTCAGCCACATAATAATCGCTGCCATTGCAATCACTGCAATTAAAATTCGAGCCAAGTCTTTTAACCATAATTTACGTGAAACACTATGAAAAACACCCTGCTTTTTTAACTGATAAAACAATAATCCCGCATTGATATAACCCGCTAACGCCGTTGCCAACGCTAAGCCTGCATGTGGCCCTACATAGCCCATGCTATACCACGGGTATACAATCAATGCGCTTAAAACGATATTACTGCCAATCGCAATCAAACCAATCTTCACAGGTGTCTTGGTGTCTTGGCGTGAATAAAAACCCGGCGCTAACACTTTCACTAAAATAAAGGCAGGCAAGCCCAGTGAGTAAGTCATTAAACTCATACTTGCCATTTCAACCAATGACCAGTCATTTACGCCGTTTTGTAAGGCAGTAGCTAAGATGGGTTTGGCTAACAACATTAAACCCACCATCGCAGGTAAAGCAACTAACAAGCCAATGCGTACCGCCCAGTCCAGCGTTTCGCTAAAAGCTTTACCCTTAGCATTGATATGATCGCCCGACAGTTTAGGTAAGATCACCACGCCAATAGCAACACCAATGATCGCCAGCGGTAATTCTACAAAACGGTCTGATGCATACAACCAACTAATACTGCCCGCTGCCAACATTGAAGCAATTGCGGTATTGATTAAAATATTAATTTGCGCCACCGATGAGCCTAATAAGGCCGGTGCCATGAGTTTCATAATGCGTTGAACGCCTTCGTGCCCGCGTTTAAAGTTAAGTTTAGGGATTAAGCCTAATTTAAACAAAGAAGGTAGCTGAAAGCCCAACTGTGCAATACCACCGATGATCACCGCCCAGGCTAAAGCTTCAACAGGTTCAGCAAAATGTGGCGCCCACCAGATCGTAGCAGTGATCAACACCACATTCAGCAACACCGGCATAAAAGCGGGTACGGCAAACTTCTGATAGGTATTTAAAATTGCGCTGGCAAATGCAGACAATGAGATAAAGAAAATATACGGAAAGGTGATCATCAACAAGTGTGAGGTTAGCTCATGTTTAGACGCACTGGTGCTTGTAGCATCATCACCTAATGAAAATCCTGGAGCAAAAATCATTGCCAAAAATGGCGCTAAAATCATTCCCAAAACAGTGATACCAAAAAGCACTAAGCTTAAAGTACCCGCTACGTGATTGAGTAGCTTTTGTAAATCTTCGCGGCTTTTAGTTTCTTTGTATTCAGATAGTACGGGGATAAAAGCTAGTGAGAACGCGCCCTCTGCCACCATCCGGCGTAACAAATTGGGCACCCGAAATGCCACAAAAAAGGCATCCAGCGCACCGCCAGCGGGAAAATAATTAAAGATAATCGCATCGCGCGCCAAGCCCAGCACACGAGAAATCATCGTCATAGCGCTAATGACTGCGCCAGAGCGTAAGAGTCTGCTCATTGATTTTTTCTTATGGTTAGAAAGGTTTTATTTTACCATGAAGGACATAGAAGGACATGAAGGAAAATCAAAACAAATTACAAACTATCCAACCAATCCGCAACAGGCTTTACCAGTTCATCACCTTTATCCGTAAAGTAATGGTTTGCACCGGGTACGATCACTTGTTTTGACTTAGGGTTTGCCGCTTTCATAATCATCATTAAGCGCTCGGGGGCTTTTGCGAGTACCGCGGGGTATTCTTTTGAACCATATACATCCAATACAGAAATTTTTAGCGATGCATAGGGAAACGGTTGTTTCATTTTTTGACCAAAATCGGTCGCCCCCATACCTGCACCAATATAAGCACTAATGAGTTTATCGACCTTGCCTTCTTTGGAGCGAATCCAGTCCATTGCCATATGCCCACCACAGCTGTGCGCAAACAATACAATATTTTTAATACCCTGCTCTTGTAAGTATTTTATACCCGCCTCAATACGTGGCGCAGCTTGTGGAAATAATGGCACGTAATCAAAGTACTTCGCTGACTTTTCCATTACAGGCATTTGCAATGACAGCGTACGCCAACCTCTAGCAGGTAACTGTGTGCGCAGTGGGTAGACAGTATCTTGCCAGTTTGGATGAAAACCTCGCCCATGTAATATAATCACCGCTCCTTTGGTTTTATCCTCAGGCTGTTGATCAATTGCCATAAATTCATGCCCAGCGTTTGCACCGTCTTTTAAGAAAATCACCTCACCATCAAGCACCGCATCTTCAACCTCTGCCGCCATCCGTTTTTCACGCGCTAAATCTACTTTACCTGCTTCTGTTTTAGCAAAAGTTGAGGGGATTAAAACAATAAAACTCACTAAAGTTACTACTAAAAAACGTATCATTTTGAATTATCTCAATAAATCATCATCTAATTTATAGCACCCACAGCAGGTTAAAACAAATTAAGAATAACCGAATGAATCATTTCACCCATAAAAGCCCAATATTTGATACACTTAGAAAAAATCAGGGAATTAGAATGATACAAAAACTATTAGTCATTTTCATCTTATCCAGCATTGCTCATGTGAGCTATGCAGACCGTATTCAAGGGCGCAAGAACGGCGTTGAATTTAACTTTCCGCGGGTTTTAACCTACACCAAAGACTGGATCAGCATGAGTGGCACTTACTCACGCTTTAATCACCAAAGGAAAACTGAGATTGCTTTCCCATGGTTAGTAGCAAAATATGGACGAGGTGATGAAGCACTCATTACTAAAACGATTGACCTGCATTATCGACAGTTTTTAGATGATGAATTGAATGGTTTTTACCTCAGTGCATTTACCCGTTTAGGACATTTTAAAGGTAAGGTATACAAAGAAGACTCAGGCCAAACATCCACATCGCCCGGCGGTGGATATTCTCCACCCAATACTGAAGACTACAGCAAGTTTCGTGTAGGCATTGGTGTTGGGCTAGGCATAAGAATGCTCCCTAAAAATAAACGTATGTACTGGGGTAGCGGGCTGATAATTGGGCGCTATCTTGACCTGGATGAAAATGAATTTATAAACGATGGTGATAGTTCATTCGCAGGGCCTTTTGCTGAAAGTTCATCTATCATAATAGACCTAGAGTTATTGAAATTTGGTTATGCTTTTTAAAGTTTTAACAACCGCACTGTTATCCCTAGCATTTATTCAAAGCAGCTTTGCAAGCCCTTTAGGGGGGGTAAATATGGCTTTGAATTTAACATCCCTCGAGTATTACTTACTTCACCTGAAATGAAAGGGCTAAGCGGGACATTCTCCTACTTCAACCATAACAATAACACTGAAATCGCGATACCTTGGCTGATTGCTAAATATGGCTCTGGTAAAGATGAATATATCAATACGAAAGCAGGTCGTATAAAAGAAGACAACACCCCCTTATTGAATAGAAGCTTCGATATTCATTATCGAAAATTTATTTTCGATAAGTTAAATGGCTTATATTTAAGCGGATTTGCGCGCTTCTCGCAATTCGATGGCGCAAGATATATAAATGACAGTCCAAATACCCTTTACAAAAAAACGGAACCCTTCTCAAAGCTTCGTACTGGTTTTGGCGTCGGTATTGGTTATCGGGTATTCCCCGAAAACGGCAGAACGTACTGGGGTTCGGGTGTCATCGTTGGACGCTATATTGACAATAAAAGTTATTCGCTAGTGAATAATGATGGTTCCTTTGAAAATGACTCGCCCATTATTATAGATGCCGAACTGTTAAAGTTTGGCTTCTCGTTTTAATCGCTACAACTGATAAAAGCTTTGCACGAGTCGGATGACGAATAAAGTTTTTTGTTTTCTTCATACCCTTCATGCACTTCATGGTAAAGTATTTTGTAATTGGGATTTATACTAAGGCTTAACAATGGCAAACGACTATAACGCAGATTCAATAAAGGTTCTTAGTGGACTCGACCCAGTACGCAAGCGCCCGGGCATGTACACCGAAACTACACGCCCGAATCACCTCGCACAAGAGGTGATTGATAACTCGGTGGATGAAGCACTTGCCGGTCATGCCGATAAAATTGAGGTGAAATTATACGCTGATGGCTCGCTTTCGGTGACTGATAACGGTCGTGGTATGCCGGTTGATATTCACCCTGAACAAGGTGTACCGGGGGTGGAGGTTATTTTAAGCACACTACATGCTGGTGGTAAATTCTCGGATGATAATTATGAATTTTCAGGTGGCTTACACGGCGTGGGAATTTCTGTCGTTAACGCGCTATCATTAATTTTAGAAGTACGTATTAAGCGTGATGGCAAAGAACATGAAATGGTCTTTGAGAATGGTCATAAAGCCACCGACCTTGAAGTCATTAATACCGTGGGTAAAAAAAATACCGGCACCTCCCTGCACTTTTGGCCTAACGGACAATACTTTGATACGGTTAAATTTTCGGTTAAACGCTTAAAACATAATCTTCGTGCGAAAGCGGTACTTTGCCCTGGTTTGCACATCAGTTTCACCGAGGAAGGCGCGGGCCAAAAGGAAACCGAAACCGAAGAATGGTATTACGAGGATGGTATTCGTGATTACTTGATGGAAGCGGTACAGGGTTTTGAGAATCTACCTACTGAGCCTTTTTTAGGTGAATTTAAAGGCAAAGGCGAGGCGGTTGACTGGGCGCTTTGCTGGTTACCCGAAGGCGGTGATTTAGTCCAAGAAAGTTATGTAAACTTAATCCCTACCTCACAAGGCGGTACTCACACTAACGGCTTACGCACAGGTTTAACTGATGCACTACGAGACTTTGCCGAGTTTAGAAATTTACTGCCGCGTGGTTTAAAGCTCGCACCAGATGACATTTGGGAAAAGCTATGTTTTATACTGTCATTTAAAATGCTCGACCCTCAATTTTCAGGTCAAACCAAAGAGCGTTTATCATCACGCACTGCTGCTGGTTTTGTATCAGGCATTGTTAAAGATGCCTTTAGTTTGTATCTCAATCAGAACCCCACAATCGGTGATTTAATTGCCGAGCATGTGATTAATAACGCCCAAAAACGCGCTAAAGCCAGTAAAAAAGTCGTGCGTAAAAAGATTGCTACCGGCCCTGCACTACCTGGGAAATTAGCTGACTGTAGCTCTCAAGACTTAAACCAAACCGAAATTTTTTTGGTCGAGGGTGATTCTGCGGGAGGTTCTGCCAAACAAGCGCGAAGCCGTGAGTTTCAAGCGATCATGCCGCTACGTGGGAAGATATTGAACACTTGGGAAGTCGATTCTGGGCAGGTTTTAGCCTCCAATGAAATACACGATATTTCAGTGGCGATTGGGGTAGAGCCTGCCTCAGACAACTTAGATGATTTACGCTACGGCAAAATTTGTATCCTTGCCGATGCGGACTCAGACGGCGCGCACATTGCCACCTTAATCTGCGCTTTGTTTGTACAACACTTTGCTCCCTTAGTAAAAGCGGGGCATATCTACATCGCCATGCCGCCGTTATACCGTATTGATATTGGTAAAAAAGTTGAATACGCATTGGATGAAGAAGAGCGCGATGTCATTCTTAACCGAATTGAAGCGGAAAAACTCAAAGGGAAAATCAGCGTCACCCGCTTTAAAGGACTGGGTGAAATGAATCCACTGCAGTTACGTGAAACCAGCATGGACCCGGATACCCGCCGTTTAGTACAACTCTCAATGGATGAGCCCGATGAGACACGTGCGGTGATGGACTTATTATTAGCCAAAAAACGCGCCCAAGATAGAAAATCTTGGTTGGAAGAAAAAGGTGATCTTGCCATCATCTAACACAGATTATGAATAATACGGTCAAACTGGAAAGTAGCTGGTTAGCACAGTTGGGTGATGAATTTGCTGAGCCCTATATGCAGTCACTAAAGCAATTTCTCAGTGATGAACACTCGCAAGGGAAAATTATTCTCCCGCCTGCATCACTTTGGTTTAATGCACTCAACAGCATGTCATTTGAGACACTCAAAGTGGTGATATTAGGGCAAGACCCTTACCCCACCGCAGGCCATGCACATGGTTTGTGCTTTTCAGTTTTACCTGAGGTTAAGCCGCTACCTAAATCACTGCTTAATATTAATAAAGAGTTACTCAGTGACTTAGGTATTGATAATAGCCACACCGGTTATTTACAACCATGGGCTGAGCAAGGCGTTTTATTACTCAACACCGCGCTCACTGTAGAACAAGGCAACGCTAATTCGCATAAAAACAAAGGCTGGGAGAGATTTACTGACATGGTTATTCAAACCATCAACGACAAAAAAGAACATATTGTTTTTATACTTTGGGGAGCTAATGCGCACAAAAAAACCCCCATGATAAATACCAGCAAGCACCTTATTATTAAGTCTGTACACCCTTCCCCTCTTTCGGCGTATCGTGGTTTTTTTGATAGTAAACCATTTTCACAAACTAATTCTTATTTATCTAAAAACGGTAAGTCTGAGATAAACTGGCAGTTATAAAGGGTGAGCCTAACCGTTAAAACTTATTTAAAGTTACTCTTTGCGATGCTGGTTTGGGGTGGTACTTTTACATCCGCACGCTTATTAGGCAGCGAGCTTGACCCTGTAATTTCTGCATTTTTGCGATTTTTATTAGCCTCTAGCATGTTGCTTACCTTGCTGTATTTTAAAGAAGGTCGTTTTCCAAGAATTACCGTAAAGCAATTCTTTTATGTATTGGGGATGGGATTAACGGGTATTGCATTGTATAACTTGTTTTTCTTTTATGGCTTGGCGCGTACCGAAGCTAGCCGTGGTAGCTTAATAACGTCGATCAATCCATTACTAACGGCTATCGGAGCGGCGATTATTTTTAAAGAACGTTTTACCTCTATTCGCATTATTGGATTTATTTTATGCGTTGCCGGTGCAATTTTAATTATCTCAAAAGGTGATATAAGTAGCGTTCTTAACAAAGGTGTAGACCGAGGTGATTTAGCTTTTTTAGGCTGTGCAATAAGTTGGGCAGTTTACACACTTCTTGGGCGCTTTGTAGGTAGTGATCTATCATCACTAACTACCATTACCTACGCCAGCACACTCGGCATGCTGGTGCTTTTTGTTACTACCTTTGACCATGGCTTGCTGAATGCGATTAGTACCTTAAACCTTAAGACTGGGCTTAACCTACTATTCTTATCATTTCTCGCTACCGTGGTGGGGTTTGTCTGGTTTCAAGATGGGGTCAAACATTTAGGTGCAGCAAAGGCTGCCGTGTTTATTTATTTTATGCCAGTAAGTGCAGTATTTTGGGCGTGGCTTATGTTGGATGAAACACTAACATTAATCCTTGTGATGGGTGCCGTGATGGTTATCTCAGGAGTTTATTTGGTCAACAGGAAAACAAACTAAAATCATTAACAAAGCATCAGCGGGCTTCTAAGATTTTTACATTTTGACAGCCATTATCACTCCCCGCACGACAGGCTTTAGCAAAGTAGGCTTTGGCTTTTTTTAAACTCTTTTTAACTCCATCACCGTTATCGTACATTACCCCTAGGTTATTACAGCCCAATATACTACCGCCTTCACAGGCCTTTTGGTAGTATTGAACAGCTTGTTGATATTCTTTTTTACGCGCTAACTTATAGGCTTTTCTTAACTTTTTCCTAACACTCTTTTATAAGCTTCTTTTTACCCTTTTTAGGTACTTTTTTAATACCTTTTTCATAGAGTAAACCGAGGTTTGCACAACCTTTTATTTCGCCACTATTACAGGCTTTTTTATAAAAAGTAATTGCTTGATTTAAGCTCTTTTTAACGCCTTCACCTTTCTCATTCATCAAGCCTAAATTAATTATCGCTTTTTTAATCCCGCCCGCTGAGGCTCTGTTGAAAAACTGATAAGCCTGTTTAAAATCCTTCTTAACCCCTACGCCATTGTAATAGCGTACACCTAAGTTATAACAAGCATCATAAACTTTTCCATCACAGGATTTTTGGTAATACGTTGCGGTTAACGCAGGATTTTTAGCTACCCCATCACCCTCAGAATACATTACACCAAGGTTGTAACATGCCCCCGCAAAACCACCATCACAGGATTTTTTATTCTCATCAAAGGTGTAGGAGTAAGCACTGCTGAACACCAGCAGTAGGAGCATAACAGGTAATTTGTTAATCATATTAATTGTGCTTTTACCATTCGTCGCATTTTTTATGTTTCATGTTAAGTAAAGGTTAAGATAGATTTAGAAGTAGAGTTTACAACAGTTAATATTTATAAACACAATAATCAGTCACTATTAATATGAGACTTATTTTCCCATCAATAGACATATATACGGGTTCAACAGCAGATAATTAGCAATGAGAAACTTTTCAACAACAGTAGGATTACTTTTACTCCTCATCAATACGAGTAGTTATTCTGCTGGCAGTGATCACACTGTCATTGATCTTGAAGTTACACATACACCTTATGTGAACTTCACTGGCACCGCACCAGGCAGCACCCGAACTTATGATAATAATGATATCGCAAATTGGATTTACCCTGTTGTCACAGACATAGGGACACTGGGCTTAGAATCTAATATTCCTGGTAATTGCGATATAAGTTTCTCTACCATTAATAATTTTGATTTACTTCATACCGGTAGCGGAAGCTCACTGATACGCTATAAAATTCTCTATTTATCTCAAGAGTTTGGACAAGCCAGTAACACACCTGTAACAACTTTGTGTAACAGCATACCAACAGCTCTCCAGTTTAAAGCTACAGGCTACTACCTTGGCGGTATTTGGGGTGGCGTTTTTATGCAAAGTGGCATTTACCAAGATATAATTACTGTCACAGTAGTCACTCAATAATCGTATAAAAACAGCCCTCCTCCTATAGTCAAAGCCCTTCTAAGATGCTAGCCGTCGGCAGTAGCAATAAACAAATTTCTGCTCCGTTCCGTTCGGTTTTTTATGTGCTTCCTTCTCATGCCCCAGCATTTCGAAAGGTGAACCAAACTCATCATGGATACCTTCTGCAGAATAACGTTGCACAGGCAACCCACTACACTCGGTTGGACCATCTTCTGCAAACGTTGAAACAATCACATAGCCGCCTGGTTTCACAATCTTTAATATATTTTCGACATACCGTTGGCGTTCAATTTCTGTGTTTAGAAAATGAAATACCGCCCTATCATGCCATACATCAATACTGTGTTTTGGTAGCGATAACTGGGTTACATCCTCAACCAGCCAACGTACACGCTTAGTCGCTTCGTCGAGTCTTTGTTGAGTGGTTTTAAGAGCTGACGCGGATAAATCAAGTACTGTAAGATTGTTATAACCCTACACTAATAAATCATCGACTAAGTGTGATGCGCCACCACCAACATCAATAATTCGGGCATTCTTTGGGACTTTTAAACTTTCAATAATGCTTAACGATTTTTCGGCATGAGGTTGAAACCAACTGACCTCATTAGCAGGTTTATTGGTATAAACATTTTCCCAGTGTTTTTTTAGAGACATAGATTCTTCTTAACTCCTATCAATCAGATACTTTTTTATCAACATTAAGTAAATAGCACTCGCCAAACCACCCGAAGAAAAAATCATCGCCATAACCATAATTTGATAGCGCGCGGCTATTAAGGGGTCGACTCCAGAGAGTATTTGCCCTGTCATCATCCCTGGCAATGATACTAGCCCTACGGCAAAAAGTGCATTAATAATAGGAATTAACGCTGTTTTAAAAGCGACTGTTCTTGCCTCTTCATAGCTTTTCCCTCTGCTAAACTCATCATTAAAACGCTCTGCCGCTAAACTAATCGCATTCAAAGCATTTGAAAAAATCATCCCCGCTAGTGGAATCATAATAGTCGCTTTATACCAAGGATCAATTCTTAAAACACCTTGCGTAACCAACAGTAAAACACTGCCGCTACCGACTACGATAGAAATTAGCACAATAACAAATAACTTTTTCCGATCTATTTTTACCGTACGTAAAGCTATCCAACTCGAGGCTAATACCATCATCGATAAAATCAGAACGATAACCCAAGCACTTTCTGCATTAAATATTGAACCCAAAAAATAGCCAATAATTAGTAGCTGACCCAACATTCTTCCGACAGCATAAAACCCTTCTTTATAGTTAAGTGACCAACGATATTGTACCCATAACACCAACGCAACCGGTACTAAAAGCAAGGCTAACGATGTTAAGGGAATAGTCGTTACTGTACTTGTCATTGTCCCGTATCACTGTAAAAGCCTAGGTTAAGCATCGCTTTTGTCCATTATTCACTGCAACTCCTCATATTTTTCTTGTAACTGTTAATACCTATTGAGATAGTAAGTAATCACTCCAAATTTAAGAGTAGTATGTCATTTTTTCCCTTTAAATTCTTCACTCAAAACACGCGCGGGCGAGATTTTGTGGTGGGTGATATTCATGGCATGTTTTCCGTTTTAGAGTCACAGCTTGAGACACTTAATTTTGATCCAGAGATTGACCGTGTCTTTGCAGTGGGTGATTTAATTGATCGTGGTCCTGAGTCTTATCGGGTACTTGAATTCCTAGAAAAGCCTTGGTTTTACGCGATTAAAGGCAATCATGAAATGATGCTAATCGAAGCCAAACACAAAAAAACAAACTACCGCAGCTGGGTAGAAAATAATGGTGGTGCTTGGTGGGAAGATGTGGATAGAGGTACTCAAAAGAAAATAAGAAAATCCATCAAAGCGCTCCCTGTAGCATTTGAAATAGCGACGCAGCAAGGTAAGGTTGGCGTTGTGCATGCTGACTTACCTATTGGCGTTTCATGGCAACAACTAATCCACAATATCTATTTTGATGAAGAAACCCGCGATTATATGTTGTGGTCTCGTAACCGCATTAAATATATCGAACTAACGGGGGAAACTACGCCTGTAGAAGGGATCGACCTTGTTGTGATGGGTCATACACCGAGAGAGAAACCACTGCATATTAGTAATTTATATTATATTGATACGGGGGCTTCTTATTTGCGTGATGGCGATTTAGGGCACTTAACGTTACTGCAAATTCACCCTACGCTTGAAGAATTTGTTTATCCTTAAGGTTAGATTTTTAAAGTACTCGTATTGTTGCTTTGTTTGAGCTTTAGAAGCGTACTTAAAGCTTTCTTTATTATCAAAATATTTACAGCATAATATTTTTACGAGCATGATTATAAAAAATACCAGCAATAATAAAGTAAATAAAAACTTAGAAGATATCCGAATAAATGCACGCATAGGAAAATGCTAGGTGATATTCGAGTTTTAATAAAATCCTTTTAGATAAAGCGCCTAAATTTAGCGATCAGTACATCTTATACAAAAGGACACCTATAACCTCTCTATCAATTTTTTTTGATATAGTTATTTCAGGTTAGCACTGGAAAATATCCGAGTGGCAAGCTTGCTAACGTCTCGCTTTGCTCGTCCTAAAAGTTTAGTGAGCTAGACTTTTCAAATCTCTTCTTGAAAAGTACAACTCAATTATTAAGCGTAGCTGTTAAGTTAGCCGCTTGAAAAAACCAAACGGTAAGCTCGCTAAAAATACTTCTGTAATTCTAGTTGGATAAAGTCATCTTTCTCCAGCACTTTCAATGGGTTATCATTTCCTACATCCATAAATGTTTGGCCTTCTAAATTGATTTTAAAGCCTTTTCCTAGGCGACGACTCGCTTCGGCACGAAAGCTTTTCGTTTTATCATCTAGGTCTACGAATGCGCCTGCTAATAGCTGACTGCCTGCCTCATCATTTAATGTATAGCGCCCACCAACGAAGACATCATTTTGAAAGGTGACTCCAACAGCTTCGCCACGGGAGTCATGGTGGTACTCTGTGATTAAGCCAATCTCAGAGCCATTTTCAAAGGCAGGTAAGGTATGTTCAAAACCACCCACTAATGCGCTGTAATCTTGATTTTTTGAATCATCAAACTGGCGATTAATTAATTCCAGTTTCCAAATCGTACTTTCACCGGTGTGTTGCAAATCAATCCCTAACTGGGTTATTTGTGGGTAATGTGCTTTTAATGCTATAGGCTTGCCATTTTTAATAATAGGGCTTAACACTGGGTCACGTGATGTACCGTTAAACATATGTATGCCAATATCTAGTGCATCGACTGTTTCAGTCCAGCGTAGTGCATAATCAATATGCTTTTCTTTTTTTGCTGATTCAAAGGTGGTTGCATTGCTATCAACCACTAAAGGCGCACGAAAACGTCCTTTACTCCCCGCAAAACTACGCTCTCTAAAATACGGTAATACGATTAAATCTAATGAACCATTATCTGCTAAACGACTCACACGAAACATCGGCTGACCCAACTTATCTTCCCCGTCAATACCTTCTAACGCATCAGTTTGATTAATAATATCCACCAGATGTTGTGATTCAGTCACCCCCCAGTAAGTTTTACTAATCCCGGCTTGCACCTCCCAGTTACCCTCTTCACCTAGGCTACCGACAAAATCTAGCTGCCTAATATCTGCATGGGTGCGTTCTTTATCTTGCTGATTCCAACGATAAAATGGTGTGAAGGTTATTTTTTTATGCCCACTATCCCATTTATGTTTATATTCTGGTTGAATGCTTAACGCAACATCGGTCTTTTTATTCTGTTCTGGACTTGCGCCTTCGTCTTTAAAATAACGCCCTTGTAAGGAAATTTCACCTGAAAACTCATTCGCACTCACTGCAAGCATTGACGCTGCTAACGATAAGATACCCATACTTTTGATTAAATATTGCTTTGCCACTTTTACAGCCACCTCTTTACTTTGTTTTTGTAATCTAAATATTCTTCTCCAAACTTTTTTTCTAAAATTCGCTCTTCTGGCTTTATTTGCATGCTGGTAATTAGCCAATAGAATACGGGTAAAATTAGAAACGGGGTTAAGCTACCCAGCCAAATCGCATAGCCAAACAGTATAACCAGCAACCCCACATACATTGGGTTACGCGTAATTTTATATAAACCTGCCGTCACTAAGCCTTCTGTATTAGTCGGTTTCATCGGGTTTATGGTGGTACGTTTTTTTAAAAATAAGAACAGTGATGAGGAGTCCAAAACGATAGCAATGGCAATAATTGCCATGCCAATTTTATTCCAAGGAGACTCAATAAAGCGTACTAAAGGAAAGTACTGATTCAGAAGCCACATAACAATACCCAAGCTCAAGGCATAAACGGGTGGCGGTATTTTTAATTCAAGTGCCTTCATGGTACTCCTTGTTTAAAAAAACGGATCAAGCCCGATTATATTCAGTTAGCTAAATTAATCGACTTAAGGAAACCCTGATCAATCTTAATTTTTTATTTCAACCTAACAGCTGCTTTTAATGCTTCCATTGCCCATTGTGTCATAAGTGAATCATTTTCAAATAACTCATCTGGTGCGGTAAACCATTTATTTACAATCACGGTTTTATCCTTTTTATCATAACTAAAAGGCGTCATACCCTTTGCTTCATACTGTGGTCGTGTTTGATCATCAACGACCAAGTACAAGGTATCACCCAACACGACTCCAAATTGCTTATCTGTGCCTAAATGACTAGAGCGAAATGCAATACCACCGAAATATTTCTTGGTCGTTAGCTCAGGAAAATCACCAAGTAGCTCTTTGATATATTCGACATACTCGGCAGAAGCTCCCATCGTTAATTAATCCTATCTTGCCAATGCATTTTTATTAAAGTCACGTGCCGATAAGCCAGACTTAAATTTATAGTTAGACCATTGTAACGTGGTGCTTTTGCCTGTTTGATGATTTACCATACTCATCATACTAGGTCGCCAGTATTTACCTAAATACTGTTTAAAACCTGTTGCATTAAGTGTTTTCAATAAAGCATTTTTACGATCGTAATACATTACCTTCACAGGACGATATTCTTTAGTATCAATCCATGAAATTTGCTTACTATACCCCGAATATTTATACGCGGGTGTTCGTTCAATCACATGACACTTCCAGCCTTGACCACAGGCTTCTTCGCGTAAATAGTTGTATTTGTATTTCTCAACTTCTTGAGAACCTAAATCTTCAAAAGCAAATTCACTGCCCATGAACGGACCTGATTTATTTCGTGAGTTGATTCGTTTTACGCGCTTTAGTGCCGGTAAATATAACCACTGATCATCGGGCTTTAAACCGTGCGAAAAGGTCAACATGGCTGTGCCTTTAACGTCTGCAGGCTGATTAAATAAAGATAACGATTTATCACCATCCCCCTTACCTTCCAGGGTTTTAATGCTAATCACGCGACGGCTTGTTTTACCAGCACGATTCTTTAACGTCATAATCATATTCGCCGTTGTATCGCCAAAACCTATGTCTTTGGCATCTCCTTCTTTAGCGATTCGCAAGCCTTTTTGCTGTGCGTTTTCTACCGGTGCTTTTGCTTGGGCAGTAAATGACAAGCCTAAAAAAGCAACCGCTAATGAAAATGATAAGGTTTGTTTAAATAACATTTTTTTCTCCAATTTATTTTGTTTAACCACCTGTAAGACAGGATTTTATTTAATTTGTTCAACCGCTAACCGACTACCTTTATTCAACCATTTATCCCACCAAATCAACAACGGAGGTAATAATAAAAAATCAACCAATAAAGCAATGGCAATAACAATTGCTGTTAATAATCCCATCCCTGAGTTGAGTTTAAATGATGACGTCGCTAAAACTAAAAAGCCAGCAATCAAAGCGACAGATGTTACAAGTAATGCGATTCCTACCGTAGAAAAGGCATAACGTACCGCATCTTCTGCCGCCATCCCTTGCTCGACTCTGGCACGGCGATATTTGCTTAAAAAGTGAATCGTATCATCCACCACGATTCCTAATGTCATTGCAGTCACTACTGATAATGCCATGCCTATCTCACCATCAATTATCGCCCATACACCAAATGCCATTCCCGCAGGTATCAAATTGGGAATTAAGCTTAATAAACCATAACGCCATGAGCCTAACGCAAACATAAGAATTAACGAAATCAATACCAATGCAATTGTCGTACCACTCAACATACTTATAATATTTTTCATGCCAATATGTGCGAACATCACGGTTGGGCTAACGCCTACTGCTTTTAATTCGGGGATATTATCGCTCATCCATTGATCGGCACGGCTTTCTATCGCCAATACTTCTTTGGATGACAGTGTTTTCATAGTCACCGTAATACGAGTGCTTTTCTTATCAATATCAATTTGATTGTTCAAATCTAAACCAAACGGTAGCGACATTTCATAAAGCAATAAATATTGTGCCGCCAGTTCCCTACTCTCTGGCAATTTATGATAGTTAGGATCATCACCGTGCATGTTTTTATTCAGTCGAGTAAAGGTATCTGTCACCGTGTTGACGTGAATCACTTCAGGTTGCTCAGACATCCAATCGGTAAACTTTTTGATATCAGCAAGCACTTGTGGATTAGCAATATCGCCTGAATTTTTGGTTTCGATGGAATATTCTATATTATAAATACCGGTTAAATTATCACTGATAAAATCAGTATCGGCGCGAAACTCAATACGTTTGTCAAAGTACTTAACAAAAACATCGTTTAACTCATTACGTGGAATGAGTGCAATCAATACCAATGCGAGCCCTCCAATACTAACTAACAAAGCCTTTTTATGCGTAATAACCCATTCAGCTAAAGATGCCATCAACTTAAGTGTTTTTGTCTCATCTTGTTGTTTAACACGACTGGGAAGCACAGTAGCTAATGCAGGTAATAAGAAAATAGAAAAGAAAAATGCCGCCATCACACCAATTGCTGCCACATTGCCCAAGTCTCTAAAGGGAGGCGCATCACTGGTGTTTAGCGATAAGAAACCAATTGCTGTAGTAATAGAGGTTAAGAACACCGGAATAAAGTTAATCCGTAAGCTTTCGCGCATCGCTTCATATTTATCCGAGCCTTTACGCATCTGCGCAACCCAATTAGATAAAATATGCACGCAGTCAGCCACTGCCAGCGTCATAATAATAATCGGTGATGACATCACGGGGGAAGATAATTCAATCCCTAACCAACCGGTTAAACCAAAGGCTGTTGCAAGTGAAAATATAATAACCACTAAAGTGATAATAGTTCCCGAAACGCTGCGTAACAATAAAAACACCGTCACCAAGATCAACAATAAGGTAATCGGTAAAAGGTGTGACATATCATAAATAGTTGCCTCGCCAAACGCATTATTCATCATCACAATGCCAGATAAATACACGGTTAGTTCAGGGTATGTTTTCTCAACATAGGCTTTTAAGTCACGTACCGATGCAACAATTTCAGTCACTAATTTCGTTGGATCAGCCTTTGTTACAACGCCCTTTTCGTCAGTGAGTGTTTTAGGTAATTCAACAGTAATATTAACCGCAGAAACATGCGCTTTTTCCGAAATTAAACGGTGCACTAGTAACGGTTCGTTTAAGGCGATTTTTTTAATACGCTGTAATTCATCGCTACCAAGGGAGGCACCATTTTCATACAAGTTAGCCACCGACATATCATCCTCAACCGATTCACTGTGTTGATAGTTCGATAGCGAATCAACACGAATAGAATACGGTGTTTGCCATGCACGCTCGGTAATATCCTCAATGGCAGCCAAATATTTTGGCGTAAAAACTTTGCCATCTTTGGGTGCAAAAACCATTAATACATTATCATTTTTAGTATAGGTGTCTTGGATGTTTTCAAAAGCTTTCAAGCGCGCATCATCTTTATTAAAGAAAATACGATAATCATTATTGAAAAATAAATTCTTGGCACCCATGCCTGATCCCGCGACAATCAGTAACATTAAAACTAATATTATCCATCGGTATCTGACTACAAAATTAGCGTAACTTTTAATCATTCCTATTCCTTGTTTCGGGCTTTAATAATTCTAATTGCTGGACTAAACCTTGCCCACACATCATGAGTGTTTCTAAACTTTGGGTACTTTTAGCTAGACCTAAACAACCTTCTAAGGTCGCCACAAAAAGCACGCCGAGTTGTTTTGAATCTGTATTTTGTCTAATATTGCCAGCCTGTTTACCGCACTCACAAGCTTGTTCAACGGCTTCTTGCCATTCGGTATAAATAGCTGTAATTCGTGTACGAAAACCTTCATCTATGGGTGACATTTCTAAAGCCAGATTGTTTAGCGGACATCCCAAACGCACATCTTCATCAGTCATTTTTTCACCCGAAATTAACAATATTTCTCGAATGATCGCGACAGGATCATCGGTATTTTGTAAAGGCTCAATCCAATTTGCACGTAATGTGGTATAGATAATTTCATCCACTACGGCATAACCCAGCTCCATTTTATTTTTGAAGTGGTGATATAATGCGCCTTTCGTAATATCCGTATTTTTCAAGATATTATTCAAACTAGCCGCTTGAAAACCACGGTGATAAATCTCATCAAATGCTGCCATGAGAATTTTTGCACGAGTCTCGTCACTCTTATCTAGCTTATTATCCTTACCACCGTCACAACGAGAGCACGACCAAATATGCCACCATTGTTGAGGTTTACTTTTGAAAAAAGAAGAATCAGACATACAAAAAGCATACATTCATACCGGTTGGTATGCAAGTGGTTTTAAGATATTTTGAGTACCATTATTTTGAATAGACACAAAAAAGCCTCAACAAGTGAGGCGTTTTTAATATTTCAAAACTATAGATTAATTAATATTAAAATCCGCAACCTTATACTGATAGACCTTGCCATTTTTATCATCTGCAAAGTAAATATTTCCGGCATTATCAAAAGCAACACCTTCGGCATCAACGCCACTAGGCAACATTTTCGTACTTAAAACTTTTGGCTGCTCAAGGCTATAACGAATCAAAGCATGATCTGTTGCACTAATCATAAACAAGTCACCTTGATAAAAACTTAAACCTACAATGTCTTTTTTACCATGATCTATAACTTGATCAACCACAGGAGCATCAGCAGAACTATCATCCACCGTAAAAACAAATGATGAATCTTTTTCAGGGTACTGATTTAATGACTGATTTGAGATATATACCGTACCCTCTTTAATAGAGATACCTTCAATACCCGTCTTGCCTTTCTCATCCTTGAACAAAGTATCATTGTCTGGCCTTACGATATCACCCGTTGGCTTTCCTGCACTATTTTTATACAAAGCTGAAAGATTACTCTGCTCAATCGTATGTAGATTATCCTTACCCTCAACAGCTACGATAACATTACCGTTAGCATCATCACAGGCAATACCTTCGTAATCATACTTCTTACCTTTTGCAGACTTATGCATATGCTGAGCTAAAATATTGCCCTGCATATCCAACTTATAAACAATACCTTTGTCGGAAACCACAAACAAAGCATCATTAGCAGCAGAATAGCAAATACCCGATGCCTCAACGATTGAAGCGATCGTTTTACCTTTGATTTTCCCATCAGTATCCGTAACGGAGTCAGTATTACCATCGCCACCGCTTCCACCACCACAAGCCGTTAATAAAAATAGCAAAGATGCCGAAACTGCTAATTGCTGTACTCTAAAAACCATACTCATTGTTACTACCTTAAGTTTTATTTCATTTAAGTATTACAGCCGACAAACAAAAATGACATTACTTAAGCTTTATACAAGGATAGCGGGTCGAAAACTTCAGATAAGTTGGATTCAATTGCTGAGTATTCAGAAGTAAATACGCAAAGACTGCTGCTAGCCTAAAAGCAAACTTACAAAGATTTCAACCCAGTAACAAAAACAAATAACTACACCCCCAAAGCAAGAATAAGAACCCGACTGCTCCTAACGCATCCCAAACAACTTGCGGAATTACTTGCTGTGATTTCTTAATAATGATGTCCATATTGCTCTCTCCATTAATGTTTAATTTAATTGCTTGTTGAGAAGAACAATAATGGAGGTACTCCCTCAATTTGTGAGGGAGCAATAGATTATTTAAAAGGCCCATTGATAACTGTTAGTACACATGGACTCCACCTCCGAAAAAGCTAACGGCTACGGTGTATTAGCCCACTTTCCAATGACTAATTTTTCCTCCACAAAATAATGTGGAGGAATCTTTAGATTAATAGGATTTTTCTGATCATTAATTTTACGCCCTGCACTATCAAATAAGGTGCCACTACATATATCCTTAAATGTATCATCTGAATAAAACAAGGGACAATTACCCGAATCACCCTTATTGATATAAACAAAGTAATTTGCTTTAAATGAGCGTGAAGCCGACTTATTAATAGCTTGCATCGGCTGAGTAGCGGACTGGACTTGCTGTGCAATAAATGCTTTTCTGTATAAAACGGCAACCTCAACACCTTGCCAACGGGCTTTCTTAATCTCTCCTTTTCGCATAGTGCTTATATCTACTGTAATCAATTGCACTTGCTGTTTGGAGTTTTCAGGTTCGCTTTGACTTGAGCCTACAAATAACGAGCGTGTCATTACCCAAAGTAATAATAAAAAAGCGCCTAGTGCAAGAATTTTCAAAATTACACGGTAAATAAGACGAGGGTTTTCCATAAAAAAGCAGACATTTATTTAGAGAACACGAAGCTTAACGTTTTTTTATAAAAAACGATAACTTGAATCAGCAAGAGTATTGGAAGTATGTTAATTTACCCTTTTTAAATACAATTGATATTTTCATTATGAGCCACGCTGCAACACCCCGTAAAATTTTAATCACCAGCGCCCTTCCCTATGCTAATGGCCCGATTCATCTAGGCCATATGGTTGAGTATATCCAAACAGATATTTGGGCACGTTTTCAGCGTTTGCGTGGGCACTCTTGTATTTTTGCTTGGGCAGATGATGCCCACGGCACACCGATAATGTTACGCGCGCAACAAGAAAGTATCGAGCCACAACAACTAATCGACAACATGAAGGCAGAACATGAGACGGACTTTAACGATTTTTTGATTTCATATGATAATTTTCATACCACCCATTCTGAAGAGAACAAACACTTTGCGGAGCAGATTTATCTTGCAGCAAAAGCCAACGGTAATATTACCACTAAAGTCGTTAAACAATCCTACGACCCAGAAGCCAATATGTTTCTGCCAGACCGCTTTGTAAAAGGCGATTGCCCTAAATGTGGTGCAAACGATCAATACGGCGACAACTGTGAATCGTGTGGAGCGACCTATTCCACCACCGAATTAAACAACCCTTACTCCGTAGTATCAGGTGCAACCCCGATTGAAAAAGACAGTGAGCACTACTTTTTTAAAGTCAGTGACTTTGCTGAATTTTTAAAAGGATGGGTAAATGGAAGCCATGAAGGAAATCGCACCGTTCAAAAAGAAATTGCCAATAAAATGAATGAGTGGCTAGACGGCGGACTTAATGATTGGGATATTTCACGCGACGCACCATACTGGGGCTTTAAAATACCCGACACCGAAGATAAATACTTTTATGTCTGGTTAGATGCACCTATTGGCTACATCGCCTCATTTAAAGACTATTGTAATAAGAACCCCGACATTAACTTTGATGATTATTGGGCAGCAGGCGCAGAAGAAAAAACCGAGCTATACCACTTTATCGGTAAAGATATCGCCTATTTCCACACCCTATTTTGGCCAGCAGTGCTTAAGTCCGCCAACTTTAGATTACCTACAGCGGTTTTCTGTCATGGCTTTTTAAATGTCAACGGCCAGAAAATGTCAAAATCTCGCGGAACATTCATCACCGCGCGGGTGTTTTTGGATCACTTGCCTGCCGAGCCACTGCGTTATTATTATGCCGCTAAGCTAAGTAACACGGTCGATGACATTGACCTGAATCTAGAAGATTTTCAGCAACGCATTAATAGTGATTTAGTCGGCAAAGTGGTTAATATCGCTTCTCGTTGCGCCGGATTTATTAGCAAAAAGTTTGATGGGAAATTGTCTGATTCACTGGCAGATGAGACGCTTTACCAAGAATTTATCAGTGCCAGTGATTCTATTGCAGATGCCTATGAAAGTCGACGTTACAGTAAAGCGATGCGTGAGATCATGGCACTAGCCGATCTTGCTAACCAATATGTGGATGAGAAGCAACCGTGGGTATTAGCCAAAGATGAGACTACGCTACCTGAAGTTCAAGCGATTTGTTCGCAGGGCTTAAATATGTTTCGCGCATTGATAACCTATTTAAAACCGGTTTTACCCGAACTAGCTGAAAAATCCGAAGCATTTTTAAATGCCGGTGAATTACAATGGGATAGTGTTGCGGCACCGCTATTAGGAACGGACATTAATAAGTTTAAGCCTTTAATGACTCGAATTGAAGAAGATAAAGTCAATGCGATGCTAGAAGCAAACAAAGTCTTATTAACCGAGGCCGCAACTTTACAATCAAAAACCGCAACAAGTAAAAATACCAGTAATCAAAAGAGTGATGACACACAACTTGCGCAAGACCCAATCAGCCCAACCATTGAGTATGACGACTTTGCAAAAATTGACTTGCGCGTAGTTAAAATTATTAAGGCTGAGCATGTTGAAGGTGCAGATAAACTCTTACAACTCACCCTTGCATTAGGCGAAGATACTGAGAATGGCGAGGAACAACGCAATGTTTTTGCAGGTATTAAATCTGCTTACGACCCGAAAGAATTAGAAGGGAAGATGACAGTAATGGTGGCGAATCTAGCACCCCGTAAAATGCGCTTTGGCATGTCCGAAGGCATGGTACTTGCGGCAGGCCCTGGTGGTGAGGACTTGTTTGTACTTACCCCTGATGATGGTGCTTTAGCAGGAATGCGTGTTAAATAGTTTTGTTTTTCTCATGTTGCAAGACACTAACGTCTTGTAACATGACAACCTTAATCAAACTCTCACCACAATAAATCAACGGCAACCTATCACGCAACCAAGGCGGCACCCCTGCTTCATTAAGATACTTTTTTAAGGTTTTGTTTTTGTTATTCTTTGCCATTTTCGCCAAAAGCAGCGACTCCCCACCTTGGCGGAAACGAATGCTAAGCGGCTCATTGTAACATTGAACACTAGCCAAAACAGCAGGCTTTATTGTGATACCTAAAGAATCAATGACCACTGGCGTTAGTCCATCCCAGCTTAGCCTTTGCGTATTATCATGTTCTGTTAAAGGCGCATCACAATAAAGCTGATAATTAAAACGCCTGATTTCAACACCTTGCCATGTAACTAGCGGCTGAGCATCCTCTTTTGCCAGCAAAATATCATTAAGCACTGTCTTTAGCTTTTTTTCTGAAGGTGCTAAAAACCCTTTCTTCGTTATCCAATAGCGAATTAATAGCTTTTGCTTATCTCTCGGTAAGCTCAACAAACAATCAACAGATAAAGTGTTACTAACCATATTCACATTTGAATATTCAGCACAATTAACCCGTAACGCTTCTGCCATTTGATCAAGCAAAGTCTTTGTTTCTGACTGGATTTTGGCAGCTCGACTAAGTGTTTTATCTAAACCCTGCCAATGATCTCTAAGTTTTGGCAACACTTGGTTACGCAAAAAGTTACGGTCAAAACTATTGTTTTGATTACTTGGATCTTCAATAAAATTAAGCTTATTTTCAACAGCATAAGCTTGTAACGATTGATAACTTTCATCCAACAAGGGACGAATATGCACGCTATTGTTAGAATCCATAATAACAGGCATAGCGGCCAAACCCTGAACCCCTGCACCTCTAAAAAGTTGTAATAATAAGGTTTCGGCCTGATCACGCTGATGGTGAGCAGTTAGTAAAACTTCACCCTTCTGTATAATGCTTTGAAATGCTTGATAGCGTCCTTGTCGCGCAACAGCCTCGATGCTATCGCCTGACTCAAGGTTTAAATCCAAATAATGTATTTCAAGCGGAATACCTAAATCATCACAAATACTTTGGCAATGCTCAGGCCAACAATCAGCAACCTTTTGCAAACCATGATGAATATGCACGGCACGTAGTGACAAATAAGAGTTTTGTTGCTTTAACTTTGATAATAAATGCAATAAAACGTGAGAATCCATACCGCCACTAAAAGCGACAAGGTATTTTCTAAACGGTGATAACGACTTGAGTTTTTCTAAAAGTAATGCAGGGTTTAAAGAGCTACGGTTATGAGTCAAACTTACCATAACCCATTAAACGCTGATAGCGCTTTTCAAGAAGCTGATCTGTACTGAGTGCTCGCAGATCACGTAAGCTACTTTGTAGACCCTCACGTATACTAAATGCAATCGCATCGAAGTCACGATGCGCGCCTCCTAAAGGCTCAGGAATAATGCGATCCACCAAACCCAGTTTGATTAATTTATCTGATGTGATTCCCAAGGCATTAGCAGCCTCTTCTGCCGCTCCAGCATCCTTCCATAGTATAGATGCGCAACCCTCCGGTGAAATCACCGAATAGGTTGAATACTCTAGCATCATCACAAGATCAGCAACGGCAATCGCAAGTGCACCGCCAGAACCACCCTCACCCGTAATGGTTGCAATTATTGGCACACGTAGTTGTGACATTTCATACAAATTACGTGCAATCGCCTCGCTTTGACCACGCTCCTCAGCACCAATACCTGGGTATGCACCCGGTGTATCTACAAAGGTAATTACAGGGAGATGAAACTTCTCAGCCATTTTCATTAAACGTAACGCTTTACGATAACCTTCTGGACGAGGCATACCAAAATTACGTTTAATATTTTCTTTGGTATCACGGCCTTTTTGATGTCCGATAACCATTACAGGATTACCTTCAAAACGTGCCGTTCCGCCGATAATAGCTTTATCATCCCCATACGCACGGTCACCGTGCAATGGTTGAAAATCAGTAAACACGCGGTCAATAATATCAAAACTATAAGGACGTTTAGGATGACGTGCTAACTGACCAATCTGTTTAGCTGTTAATTTTGAAAAGATAGAAGTAGTTAAAGAATCAACTTTAGACTCTAGGCGCTCTACCTCATCACCCAAATTAACATCTGAGCCACCAACATAACGCAACTCTTCTATTTTTGCTTCTAATTCAGCAATGGGTTGTTCAAAATCTAGAAAATCAGGATTCATACGCTACTTCTTTAAAATTCAGTTTGGTTTTATTTTTGCTCTTGCTCTTGCGCAGCAATTTCTTCATGAACTTTCTTCATATCAATTTCTTTAACTTTTCCGATAACTTCTTCAAGTTGTTGCGCATTTAACATTCCAGGCTGAGAAAAAATAACCACCTGCTCTCTAAAAATCATCAAAGTAGGAATCGAACGAATTTGAAAATGTGCACCTAACTCCTGCTCTGCTTCAGTATCAATTTTACCAAATACGATATCATCAAACTTATTAGAAACTTCTTCATAGATTGGAGCAAAAGACTTACATGGACCACACCACTCCGCCCAAAAATCGACAATCACAATGTCATTTTTTTCAATTGTTTCTTCAAAAGTCTTTGATGTTATATCTATAGTCGCCACTGCGAACTCCTGTTGTTTAAGTAATTCAAGAGAATATACGGTTTACACTAGGGAATATCAAGTATTGAATAAATTTCGAATTCGCATTCAAAAATACAAATATAATACAAGTCTTTGATTCCAAAACACATCCTGCATAGCCGATTCAGCTTTACTCAACGGCTAAATGACTCACCTTACGATAACCATTAGGTAATAACTTACCGCGTTTACCACGCTCTCCTAAGTATTCCAGTAACTCCTCACCTTGAATCGCTTTATGTTTTTTACCAGCATGCACAATCAGCTTTGTGCCTTCTGCGAGGGCAATGATGGAAACGACCGTTTCCTCACCAGCTTTTAGCTTTTTACTCGGAATATTAATGATTTTATTACCTTTACCACGAGGTAACTCTGGCAGCTCTTTAGCAGGAATTATCAATAAATACCCTTCAGATGTTACTGCGGCAATTTTGTCTGTTTCAATATCAGTAACGGCTGATGGGCATACGATTTGCGCACCTGCTTTACCTAAACTCACGGTTGCTTTGCCGGCTTTAGCACGGCTTTGTAAATCTGCAAATTTCACAATAAAGCCATAGCCGAAGTTGCTGCCCACTAAGTAGCATTGTTCATCACCTTTGCCAGCTCCTGACATAATAACCGCTTTAAAAACAGCACCTTCAGCGGGTTTAAACCGTCCACTTAAGGGATCACCTTGCCCTCGTGCCGAGGGTAAAGTATGCGCGGCTAAGGTATAACTACGTCCATTACTGTCGAGTAAAACGACCTGCTGGTTAGAACGCCCGTAGGCCGAAGCTTGGTATTTATCGCCTTGTTTATAGCTGAGTGAATGTGGGTCAATCTCATGCCCTTTAGCGGCACGAATCCAGCCCATTTCTGACAAGACAACAGTAACAGGCTCTGATGGGATTAACGCCGTTTCATCCAGTATTTGCGAGGCTTCGCGCTTTACAATTGGCGAGCGTCTATCATCACCATATTTTTCTGCATCTTCTTTGAGTTCTAGACGAATTAATGAAGTCAGTTTATTGGGGTTGTCTAATAACCCTTGCAATTCATCACGCTCTTTAATGAGTTCTTCTTGCTCATCACGAATCTGGAATTCTTCCAACTTCGCCAAATTGCGTAAACGTAGATTCAACACCGCTTCTGCTTGAATATCGCTTAAGCTAAAGCGTTCCATCAACACCGGTTTTGGCTCATCATTCTCACGAATTATTTTAATCACTTCATCAATATTCAGATGCGCAATTAATAAACCTTCTAAAATATGTAAGCGCTCAAGGACTTTATTTAAGCGCCATTCTATTCGACGAATCACCGTATTACGGCGGAATTCTAGCCATTCCGTTAAAACTGCTTTTAGGTTTTTGACCTGCGGCTTACCGTCTGTACCAATCATATTCATATTGACACGGTAGTTGCGCTCCAAATCGGTTGAGGCGAATAAATGTGACATCATTTGTTCAATATCAACACGGTTTGAGCGCGGTGTAATAACTAACCGTGTGGGGTTTTCATGATCCGATTCATCGCGTAAATCAGCTACCATCGGAAGTTTTTTGGCGCGCATTTGGGCGGCTATTTGTTCTAAAATCTTACCCCCAGATGCTTGAAAAGGTAGCGCTGTAACAATCACATCGCCATTTTCTTTCTCCCATTTGGCACGCATTTTTACGCTGCCTTTGCCCGTTTCATAGATAACTTTTAACTCGGTTGGTAAGCTAATAATCTCGGCATCGGTTGGGTAATCCGGCCCTTTAACAAACTCTTGCAACTCCTCAACAGTGCTGGTTTTTTTCTTTAATAGTTGCAAACACGCATTAACCACTTCACGCAAATTATGCGGTGGGATATCGGTCGCCATGCCCACCGCGATACCCGAGCCACCGTTAAGCAACACATTCGGTAAACGCGCGGGTAATAAAGAAGGTTCTTGAAGCGTACCATCGAAATTATCAACCCAATCAACCGTGCCCTGCCCTAACTCTTGCAGCAATACTTTAGCGTAAGGTGTTAAGCGAGACTCTGTATAACGCATCGCGGCGAACGATTTAGGGTCATCTTGAGAACCCCAGTTACCTTGCCCATCGACTAAAGGGTAGCGATATGAAAACGGCTGCGCCATTAACACCATCGCCTCATAACAAGCGCTATCACCATGCGGATGAAATTTACCTAAAACATCACCCACCGTACGCGCGGATTTTTTATGTTTTGACGCCGCTGATAAACCCAACTCAGACATCGCGTAAACAATACGACGTTGTACTGGCTTTAAGCCATCACCAATATTAGGTAAGGCGCGGTCTAAAATAACGTACATCGAATAATCAAGATACGCCTTTTCGGTATACGCCTGTAGCGGGATACGCTCAATACCGTCGTGGTCGCCCCGCTCCCCACCGTCTCCGCCAATTTTATCTAAATTAAGCAGGTCGAGTTGTATTTCATCTGTCATTATTATTTAGCCATATTCTGATTTACTACGGTTCTGACTTTGCTACGAGTCTGATTTAGCTACAGTCGCTGTTACACACGTAATGGTTAGCTCTACACCCAATGCTTTGAAAATTCTAGCAAATGTGCGCCTCCCGATTGCGGCTCATTATCCAGCACTTCGCGTAACAATGTAAATTCTTTTTCTAGCTCATCACCGCTAATCTCGCCACGCATAAGCTGGTAGCGTAAATAAATTAAGTAGATGTTTAACACATCCGTTTCACCACTATGGCGAATACCACTAATACCACCTGCTCGAAACGCATCCCACAGCTGTGAACTAGCCATCCCCAACCTTCCAGGAAAACCAAGTAATTTAGCAATATCATGCAAAGGCGTACTGGCATGGCGATTATAACTTGCTAACACATCCTTCAAATCGGTATGCCGCTGATGCTGACGGTTAAGATAATTATCATGGCGGAATTCTGCATTATTCTCACCCATCTCCCAATACGCCGGTGCACTAATACTGTTTTTTAAAGCACGGTAATGAATAATCGGCAAATCAACATCTGAGCCATCCCAAGATACTAGCGTAGGCGTACGCCCTTCCACCTCATCAAAAAATTGCTGTAACAACTCAGTTTCCGTGCTGTTTTCATCACCTAACGAGCGTACCGCAAGCCACTTACCCATGTCATCACCCATACCGCGATAGACAATCGAAATAGCCACAATTTTATGTAGATGTAAGGGTAATGTTTCAGAGCCAGTTTTTTGTTGATGTATGTGCCGCATCGCCTTTACGGTGCTTTTATCATCCAAGCCCTGTAAATCAAAAATAGCTTGACCAGCTTCGATATCAGGGATGGTTTTTATATTGAATACTAAAACGTTCATGGTGCCTCCTTTCTAAACGTATTTCTTTTGTAAGCTTACCATGAGAGTATCTGCTTACGCATGAGAGTAGTTATTGATTAAATACCAGCTTAAGCCCAAGCATTCCCATTAGTCCGCTAGCCAGACGGTTTATAGTCTTTTTAAAGCGTAGATAAATGCGCTGTGCATGCGGTGTTGTCAGCGCTATCGCGACCAAGATATACCAGCTCGCATCAATAACGAATGCCATTAAACTTAGCAATACTATTGAGTACTGTGGTAACTGCTCAGGTAAAAATGCCATAAAAATACCACCAATTACGATAGCCGTTTTGGGGTTGCTTAGCTGTGTTAACAAACCTAGTACAGAGGCTTTAATTAAGCTGCCATTTGTAAGTGATGGAGTATTTTGTGATGAGCTAGAATAAGAGTTAGAGTTAGAGTTTGCTACGATTGGATCATCCGCGCCCTGCCACATTTGATAAGCGATATAAAACAAGTACGCTCCGCCGAGTATTTTTAGCACAAAATAAAGCACAGGTATGGTTTGTAAAACAACAAACAAGCCTGTTATTGCCATTAACGACAAGATCATTGCGCCTGTACCCATGCCCAGCGAGGTAGCGATACCGTGGTTGCGTGACTTATTCATCGCTGTTTGCGCGACAAACAAAAAGCTCGGCCCAGGGCTAATAACACCTACCGCTAAAGCTAATGCGATAGGAATGAAAAACAAATAATCATTCATGCAGGAAAAACACCTGTTGAAATATAACGATCACCTCGGTCACAAATAATCGTCACGATGGTTGAATTTTGAAGTGTTTGAGAAAGCTTTAACGCAGCAGCCACGGCGCCACCAGATGATACCCCACAGAATATCCCCTCTTGTTCTGCAAGCCTTCGCATGGTGGTTTCTGATTCTTCTTGGGTTATGTCGATTTCTTGATCAACGACTGTGGCATCAAATATCTCTGGCAAATATTCTGCTGACCAGCGACGAATCCCCGGAATGTCTTCATCATTGGTTTTGGGTTGTACGCCAACAATTTGAATCGAGTTACTTTGATTTTTTAAAAAACGACCTACTCCTGTAATAGTCCCTGTCGTGCCCATAGCACTAACAAAGTGAGTGATTTCGCCTTGCGTGTCTTTCCAAATTTCTGGCCCTGTTGTTTGGTAGTGCGCCAAGGGGTTGTCGTTGTTTGCAAATTGATTTAACAAGAACCCTTTACCTTGTTTATCCATTTTAATCGCTAAATCACGCGCTCCTTCCATACCACCCTGCTGCTTAGAAACTAAAACTAACTCGGCACCGTAAGCTTTCATGGATGCTCGGCGTTCTTCGCTCATATTATCTGGCATTAATAATATAAGTTTATAGCCACGCATAGCAGCAACCATCGCCAAGGCGATACCGGTATTTCCGCTAGTGGCTTCGATTAAGGTATCGCCCTGTTTAATGTCGCCGCGCTTTTCAGCTTTTTGAATCATGCTCAATGCAGCCCGATCTTTTACGGAGCCTGCAGGGTTAGTGCCTTCTAGTTTAACTAAAATGGTATTACTGCTATCACCCGCCATTCGCTGTAATTTGACTAAGGGCGTCTTACCTATGCACGATTCCATGGTTAAATAATCAGTCATTTTCGTAGTCCTTTTGGTTTCTGGGCATTAGCTCTCTAAAATCACGTAGGAGATGGCATATTTTTTTTCATCACTGAGTGAAATAAAGGTTCTTGTTACGCCTAGTTTTTGTGCAAGCTGTAACGTTTTTCCGTGTAACGTTAGCACAGGTTGCCCTTTATTATTGTTACTGACTTCTATCTCTTGAAAGCCAACCCCTTCTGCAATCCCAGTTCCTAGCGCCTTGGCTACGGCTTCTTTTGCCGCAAACCGTTTTGCGATGTAAGTTTTAGGTGTTTTATGCGTGGCTAAAACTTGCAATTCATTAGGGTGCAGTATTCGCTCGGGGAATCCTCTCGGGTGTTTTTTAAAAACTTTATTAATACGTGATATTTTTACAATATCCGTACCTATGCCGATAATAGCCATTAGTCAAAAAATCTCATAATCCCTATCCCCAGTTACAAACGTTTAAATACTACGGGCTTCAGTTATGATTTCAATCATTTGTCGAGTGGCCCGACTAATCCCTACAAACAAAGCTCGTGCGACAATGGAATGGCCGATATTGAGCTCTTGAATATTAGGGATTTGTACTATCGCTTGGGTATTTGCGTAGTCTAAGCCGTGACCGGCATTAACTTGGATACCGAGTGAATGCGCATACTCTGTCGCCTCGATAATTCTAGCTAGCTCTCGTTTTTGAGCGTCACCTTCGGCATTAGCATAAGTACCCGTGTGTAGTTCTATAATGGGTGCACCAATATCAGGTACACGTTTTATGTGCTCAATATTCGGCTCAATAAACAACGATACACGTATTTCTTTTGCGGTTAGTTGCTGGGTAGATTTTTGGATACGATCAAACTGCCCAATTACATCTAAGCCACCTTCAGTGGTTAGTTCTTCGCGCTTTTCTGGCACGATGCAGGCATCTTCTGGTAGTACATCACAAGCGATATTGACCATTTCATCGGTGGCAGCAAGCTCTAGATTGAGCCGAGTATTTATTTGTTTACGAATCGCATAAACATCCGTATCTTGAATATGGCGACGATCTTCTCGCAGATGAATAGTAATTGCGTCAGCACCGGCTTCTTTTACTAAAAAAGCAGCTTCTAATAAGTCGGGATATGTTGTACCCCGGGCTTGGCGCAATGTCGCAATGTGGTCAATGTTTACGCCAAGTTCAAGCTTTTCTCGGATATTTCCTTCCATATTTAATTCTGCCATTTTCAAATATTCAATAATCGCCGGGTATTAAACTTTCTAGGCGCGAGCAATGCTAAACTTGCGTCCAAAAAAAGTCTTAACGTTTGCCACTGTGATTCTGTCATATTTTGCATATCCTGTAATGCTAAAAGTAGCTCAATGCTAATTATTGCGTCACTTCCGTTTCTTGATGTCTTTGTCGATGTAGCCATTAAGCCCTCATCAGGAATAAACCGATAAAAAAGTTTATTACTACTGCTGGGTGTCAAGTTATAACCAAGTTCAGCAAGTAGATACACTTCAAAGCGCATCATAATTTGTTGATTAATAGCAGTATCATTAAGCTTATGCAGGGTGTATTTGTAGGCTGAGAACAAGGCTGGCATAGGCGTATGCTGATGCGTTAACAGCAATAAAAGCTCATTAAGGTACAAACCCATCATAAGTTCAGAGGGTGGTATGGTATGTCGTCCGCGTTCATCTGCATCGGTAAGTGTTTGTACATCGCCCTTACCTATCCATTGGATATGTAAATAACGGAACGGTTGAATGACTCCTTTGAGAACCTTGCCTCGTTTTTTAGCAGGGCGCGCTACACAACAGATTTTTCCTGCTTCCTCTGTAAATAGATCAACCAGCAGACTATTTTCGCGAAAGGGTCGTGTGTTTAGGATGTAGGCGAAGGAGTTTGGCAAAGTTTGATTTTATTTAGAAAAATTTATTTTACCATGAAGAACATGAAAGGCATGCAGATACAGATCACTTTATGTTGTCTTTTAGCTTTTCTTCAAAACCTACCTTCGTGTGCTTCATGGTAAAAGCTTTATAACTCGCGGTTTGAAATGATCCCAAGTTCGTTAAGGTGGCGTGGGTTGTTCTGCCAATTTTCTTCTACTTTCACCCATTGTTTGAGCATCACTTTTTTCATTAAGAACTCTTCTAATGAGCGTCTCGCTGACTGCCCGATTCGCTTTAATGTCTCACCTTTTTTACCAATAATTATACCTTTTTGATTGGCACGGCCCGCCCAAATAACGGCTTCAATGGTGACCAGTTTGTCGGTTTCTTCAAACGTTTCTATATCAATGGCGGTAGTGTATGGGAGTTCTTCATGTAGGTTTAGAACCAGCTGCTCACGGATTAATTCACTACAAATAAAACGCACTGACTTATCCGTAATATGATCTTCAGGATAGATGAATTCAGACTTGGGTAATACTTTCAGTAAGGAAGCAATCAATACATCTGTATTCATACCTTTAGTCGCAGAGATCGGAATAATTTCAGTAAATTCACGTTTACCGGCTACTTTTTCTAGGTAAGGAAACAGGCGGTTTTTATCTTCTAAACGATCTACTTTATTGATGAGTAAGAAAACGGGTTTGTTGCTGTGTTTTAAGCGACTTAACACATACTCATCTTCATCGGTCCATTTTAACACTTCGACAATCATAATGATCGCATCAACATCTTCAACGGCAGCTACGGCTTCACTATTGAGCGTACGATTAAGCAGGTTTTTGGAGTTTTGATGAATACCAGGAGTATCAGTAAAAATAATTTGATGGTTTTTATTATTATCCGTCTCGGTCAAAATACCACGAATATTGGTACGGGTGGTTTGTGGCTTATTAGCAATAGCAGATAATTTGTAGCCAACTAAGTGATTCAATAAGGTCGACTTACCGACGTTGGGACGACCGATAATTGAGACTGTTCCACACTGTTGTGCGGGGGTCTTTTTGCTCACGGTGCAACATCCTTTTTTTGCTGCTTCTTATCAGCTTCGTTTTTCATCACTATTTCATAGGCATTTTGGGCCGCTTGTTGCTCTGCTTTACGGCGGCTTCCTGCGATCCCTTTGGTATGAATATCTACATCTGTAATAATGCATTCGGCAGTAAAAACTTGGCGATGCGCATCACCTGTAGTACTGACAAGGTTGTATTTCGGGATGGCATGACCGCGTGATTGTAAAAATTCTTGTAAACGACTTTTAGGGTCTTTAAGGCTATCTTCTGAAGGCAAATTTTCGAGGCGATTAGTATAGATTCTTAATACGAATTCTTTAGCTGAATCAATGCCCTGCTCTAAGTAGACACTGGCAATAACTGCTTCTAAAGTGTCTGATAATATTGACTTTCGGCGGAACCCACCACTTTTTAACTCACCTGCACCTAAACGCAAAAAATCACCTAATGATAATTCACTGGCGATTTCTGCGAGTGTATTCTCGTTGACTAAGGAAGCCCTGAGGCGTGATAAGTAACCTTCACTTGCTGCAGGCATTTTATTAAAAAGTGCGTTAGTTATCACTAAGCCCAGCACGCTATCGCCTAAGAACTCCATGCGTTCATTGTGTTTTGAGCCATAGCTACGATGCGTTAGCGCCTGCACAAAGCAATCACTGCTCATGTGTTTATGACCGAGTAGGTCTACTAACTTCATCGCTACATTCATACAAAACCTCATAATAAACGAGCAGTTTATCACGAGGTCTGACGAACAGAAATATGTTTTCAGCTTATTCTATAGATGTATTTCAAAAAACTTACAATCAAAAATTAAAACTATTACGTCTATTCGGGTCTTCTGAACTATCAGCTGTCTCATTAATCACTGTTTCTGGCTCGCCCAATACTACAGAGTGCTTAAATTTAACTAAAAAAGACAAATTACCAATCCAAGGAACAGGTACATCATAGCTCACTGTTAATTTATGCTTATTTTTAGTTTTTTTAATTCTTGTAATACTAAAAGGATTCTTAGTCTTGGTCGGCGCTGAACGATTCTTACTTGCATAATATGCCTTTTCAAGTGCATATAAGCCATTCACTGTTAAGTGTTTTTCTATTTTGGCATTAATAATACGCATATTGGCTTTTTCTATGTTTGGCGTGCCCGCGATATTTTTCATCATGCTTTTTACGCTATTAAACTCGATATAGTAAGGTGCAACTTTCACAACGGCACTTGCGGTTAATCCAAGAAAGGCAGCCACAATTAGCCATGTGATCAGTGTAGCGCCTTGTTGTTTCTTTTTTATTTTCATTATTATTTCCTAAATTGATGATTGCACACGGAGGCAATTATTATCTCAGGAACAATTATTACACAGAAAAGGTGAAGCTACGCTGAATCAGTTTACGGCAGTTCCTATGCGATGCGCTTGAAAACCATCACCGTTTTTTTGCCAATTCCAATGCATCCACACAAAAGAGGCCTTACCGACTAAATTGGCTTCTGGTACAAAGCCCCAAAATCGGCTATCGCTACTGTTATCGCGATTATCGCCCATCATAAAATAATGCCCTTCTGGGACTTTCCACTTACCGGCCCGTGTTCCTTGCGGGTAAAGGATTAATTTATGCGTAACGCCATTGGGCAAAGTTTCACTTTCTTGTGAAACTTTAATCACCTTATTTGAGTCACCTTTTAGGGAATAACCTTCAAGCGGTTGATACTTAAGCGCTTTGCCGTTTATAGTGAGTTTTTTATCATTCGACCACTCAATCGTATCACCAGGTAACCCGATCAAGCGTTTAATATAATTAACCTCAGGCTGTGGTGGGTAGCGAAACACCACGACATCCCCACGCTCTGGTTTATTCACCTCAAGAACTTTATTATGTATAACAGGAAGTCGTACACCGTAAGCGTACTTTTTAACTAAAATAAAATCACCTATCTCCAATGTTGGAATCATTGATCCTGAAGGAATTCTGAAAGGCTCGGCAATGAAGGATCTAACGATCACGACAATTAATAAAATTGGAAAAAAAGACTTAGAAAAATCAACTAAAAAAGGGTCGTCACTACGTGCCTGTTTGGGCTTCCCCCAACGACTCAGCGTATAAAGTAAGACAATGAACCCTGTTACAGCGGTAAGTACGACAAGTATTAACTCAATATTAAAACCTTTTTCCATACTATCAACTAACCCTCATCCCTTTTTAACACAGCTAAGAAGGCTTCTTGCGGAATCTCCACATTACCGACTTGTTTCATCCGTTTTTTACCCGCTTTTTGTTTGGCAAGTAGCTTTTTCTTACGCGAAATATCACCACCGTAACACTTAGCAGTAACGTTTTTACGCAACGCTTTTACATTCGAGCGGGCGATAATATTGCCACCAATAGCCGCTTGAATAGCAACATCAAACATTTGTCGTTGAATCACTTCGCGCATTCTTTCGACCAATACACGACCACGGTTTTGAGAGAAGTCTTTGTGTACAATGATGGATAAGGCATCTACTGGCTCGCCATTTATTAATATATCAACTTTAACTAAAGGTGCGGGTTCAAAACGGTCTAGTTCATAATCAAATGAGGCATAGCCACGGCTGACAGATTTTAAGCGATCAAAGAAATCTAGCACTACTTCACTTAAGGGTAAGTCGTAGGTGAGTGTCACTTGATTACCTAGATACTGCATTTCCTTTTGTACGCCACGCTTTTCTATACACAGCGAAATAACGTTGCCGACATATTCTTGCGGCATCATGATTGTGCCACGAATGATGGGCTCACGAATTTCTTCAATATGATTAATAGCAGGTAAATCAGCGGGGTTGTGAATATTTATCACCTCACCTTTTGTGGTGACAACTTCATAAATTACTGAGGGTGCAGTGGTGATTAAATCAAGGTCGTATTCACGCTCTAAGCGCTCTTGAATAATCTCCATATGCAATAAGCCAAGGAACCCACAACGAAAACCGAAGCCCAGCGCTTGAGATGTTTCTGGCTCATATTTCAGTGATGCATCATTGAGGCTGAGTTTATCTAACGCATCACGTAAGTTCTCATAATCCTCAGCACTGACGGGAAATAGCCCAGAGAATACCCGTGGCTGAATTTCTTTAAACCCCGCTAAAGGTTCGGTTGCAGGGTTTTGTGGCGTAGTAAAGGTATCACCCACTTTTGCCGCTTCAATGTCTTTTATTCCTGCAATGACAAACCCTACTTCACCTGCGACCAAAGCCTCAGTATCTTTACGTTTTGGCGTAAACACACCAACATGATCGACTTGGTATTCTTGTTTTGTCGACATCGGCATAATTTTCATTTTTTTAGTAATTCGCCCGTCAACCACTCTTACTAAGGAAACCACACCTAGGTAATTATCAAACCATGAATCAATGATTAATGCTTTTAGTGGCTTGTCTAAGTCACCCTCTGGTGGAGGAATACGCTCCACCAGTTGTTCGAGTAAATCTTCAATCCCAAGACCTGTTTTACCACTAACATGGACTGCATCAGTGGCATCGATACCAATAATCTCTTCAATCTCCTGTGAAACTCTATCAGGGTCGGCTGCGGGTAAATCGATTTTATTAAGAACCGGCACAACTTCTAAATCAAGATCAATCGCCGTGTAGCAGTTGGCGACAGATTGAGCTTCAACGCCTTGTGAGGCATCGACAACCAATAACGCCCCTTCACAAGCAGATAAAGACCGAGAAACTTCGTATGAGAAGTCTACATGACCAGGCGTATCGATAAAGTTGAGATGATAGGTTTGACCATTTTTTGAATGAAAGTCAAGCGACACACTTTGTGCCTTGATGGTGATACCACGCTCACGTTCAATATCCATAGAGTCAAGTACTTGCGAGTCCATCTCGCGCTCAGTCAAACCTTCACAGGTTTGAATAAAGCGATCTGAGATAGTCGACTTGCCGTGATCGATATGAGCAATAATAGAAAAATTTCGAATATTTTGGTTGGCTTGAGACATTGGCTACCGCATTTATGTTTTCAGAGAGTCTCGATTAATTCAAATCAATTAGCGAGTGCTGCCCTTAAAGCGTCTTCATCAAAGAAATGATAGAAAATGACTTCATCGTTAACCATGACTACAGGTACATCTGCATTATACTTATCACGTAGCGTAGCGTCTTCATCAATATCTATCCGTTTAATCTTGTACCCCAGATCTGTTTGTAACTGAGATAAAGAAACCACCACATCATCACACAAATGGCAGCCTTGGCGATGATACACGATTACCTCTGGCGTGAGTATCTGCATGATTGACTATCGCTAAAATTAATCTTCTTTGTTAATGGTTTGTCTTTCAGCTTTTAGAGCAAGATAACGGGCAGAACCACCTCTTAACACTAGAAATGCATAAGTTTTATTTTCCTGCATGCCCTGCACTAAACGCTGAAAGTGCTTAATATCGGTTATCTTCTCACCTTTTAGCATTAGCAATACATCACCGGACTCAATTCCTGCATGCTTCGCTGATTCACCTTTAACACGTTTAACAACAACACCATGATCAATCTCTAATGATTTTTTGGCAACATCGTCTAACTCAGCTAATTCCATACCTAAAATAAGCGCTGCTTTTATATCTTTTTTAGGCTTTTCCTTTGGCTCTGCTTTGCTTAACACCATATCTTCCGAAGGTAATTCGCTTAACTTTAAGGTTAGCACTTCTGTTTTATCACCGCGCCTTACTTTAACCTCAATGTCTTTATCAATAGGCGTTGCACCCACTAGAATCGGTAACGTAGAGGCATCCCGAACAGGATTCCCGTTAAATTCTAAAACGATATCACCCTGCTGCAATACACCCAGTGCAGGACCTTCTTTTATAATATCAACCACTAATGCACCCTTCGGCTTATCCAAGCCAAACGATAATGCCAGCTCGCGCGTTACTTCTTGAATGTACACACCCAGCCAACCACGTGATACTTTACCTTTGGTTTTTAAATCAGCCACCACACGCTTAGCAATATCAATCGGTATTGCAAATGAAACACCCATAAAGCCACCAGTGCGGCTGTATATTTGTGAGTTAATGCCTACCACTTCCCCTTTCATATTAAACAATGGACCGCCTGAGTTACCAGGATTGATGGCAACATCAGTTTGAATAAATGGCACATAGTTCTCAGTGGGTAGACTACGTCCCTTAGCGCTTACGATTCCTGCAGTAACGCTATGATCAAACCCAAATGGTGAACCAATAGCAACAACCCACTCACCCACTTTTAAATCTTTCGAGCTACCGGTATCCAACACCGGCAGGTTTTCTGCTTCAACTTTTAGTAGAGCGATGTCACTACGTTTATCTTTGCCCACTAACTTAGCAGACAATTCACGGCGATCACTTAAACGCACGATAATTTCATCGGCATCACGAATAACATGATAATTAGTAACAACATAACCATCTTTAGAAATAATAAAACCTGAACCTAACGAGCTAGTATCTTTTTCACCAAAACCACCACCATTACCATTACCATCAAAAAAACGCTTCATCAGCTCATCAAGCATTTCATTTTTCTCATCGTTACCTTCACGATTACCACCCCCAAGAAAATCATGCGGTGATTTATTCACTGCTTTTTTACTGGTTTTGGTACTGATATTAACAACGGCAGTACGGTGTTGTTCTACAAGAGTTGTGAAGTCCGGCAAACCATCCGCATAAGAAGCGCTACTTAATACGCTAACATTTAATATCGACATGAGAAATAAAGCGATGATTTTTTTACTTTGAAGCATACTTACCTTCCTTAAGTTGAAGCGGTTCCCAATAATAACACTAGCCATCTTTAAACGTAGGGTCACTTTATTTGGTTTCAATGTTTATTATTTTTCGAAGTAAAGTCGGTTCGAATTGATTAGAGACTTTTTGTTGCTTGAAATACTTTTTGATAATAAACAGTGTGAGGAAAAAACCTGACAAGCCCACAACAGTACTCACTATTTCACCACCAAAAAGCTTTGCAATACTAGCTGCTACCAATAACGAAACCAGGGGCAATAAATACATAAGCAAGGTACCCAACAGTAATTTTTCAGATGCTATTGTTAGAATAGCACTATCACCAACTCTCAGATTTAAAGTATTGCGTACTTTTAACCCTGATTCTGGCGATTGTTTTTTATCTGAACTAAAAAAATTGAGACTTCCGCATGAAGACTTGGAGGCGCAGCTACCACAAGCTGAGGCATTTGCTGTTTCCACATAAGCATAGTTATCCTCTAGTAAAGTAACTTTAACGGTTTCTTCTGCATCAGCAATATACATTTATTCTTACGACCTAGCTTCTGAAGCTATTTTTTCTTGAGGCTTTTTACGATATTTTTTAAGGTTGATTCTGGCACTTCACCAACTACCGTAACAAGGTGACCATCCTTTTTCTGAGAGAAAACATTTAGGGCTCCCGAATTTATTTTTACAGCAGAATGATTAACCCCATCTTTTAATGGCGAAACAAACACCGATAATGAACTCAACCCATCTGACACTATATAGTGTTTTGTACCCATCTCACCTGGTGGTAAATTATTATTTCCTTCTGGTGCAGTTTTAATTTGATAACCAGCTGGAAGTGACTCCATCACCCAGCCATCATCAAGATCAATATTATTAGCTGCTTGCAAAAACTGGCCTTGCGGCAAAGATGGCGACTCAACACTCACCATAACAGCACCAACATGGGTACCTTTAGCGTCTGTCAGAGAAGTTGGAGCGACTTTTGCAGACAATACTGCCTTGGTAAGGCTTACTGAGGTGTTATCTTCATCACTCAAACGTACTTGTTGTTCTGAGGTTTCGGCCTCTGCAGCACCTATTTCTAGCGTGGTAAACATTAACTGTTCAACTGGTTTATGTGACTTACCCACCAACATATAATCAAGTAGCATGCCAGTCACATCATCAATACAAAACTTTTGTAGGTAACGATTCCGGTCTTTGGGTCGTGCGGTAATAATACGACAGGGAATATTCGCAATTCGATTGGTACGCCCCATATCAAACGAATACACACGATTCATCTCAGGTACAATTTGCGGAATTGAGGACAATGAAAAGCCTGTTAGCTCACGGGAAACCTCCCCTCCCGACTCATTTAAACGCACTACGCGTTCTGACTCCACACCGTTAACGACCTTATGTTCAATTTGCAAGGTAGATAAAGAATCACCACGCAAATAGGCTAAAGAACCTTTATAGTCAAGCTCCCTTAAGGCTCGATTCATGCGGTTAATTAGTTCAATCGCAGCCTCGTCAGCGAGTACTACTGGAGAAAAAGCCAACAACGGAATAATTAATATTCCAGCTAAAGACAGTCCTTTTGTCAATTTTATAATTTTCATATTACTCTAAGTTTTAATGCAGGTGTTAAGTAACTCACTCAAAAATCTGAGTATGAAATAACACGCACAGAGGGTACGAAGGTAGTATTTGATGCAAATTGCATATGACTATCAACGTATTGTTTTAACATCACGCGCGTACGAGAATCTGCTGGCTGATACCCATCAGTTGCTACTTCTTTCTTTTTTCCAACTTGTGCAATAACAGCCTTACTCTCTGTGGAGATCATGTCAGCAGCAGATACAACGGTTGCAGATTTCATTGCTGCCAAACTTAATTGCGACTTTACAGCATTTGTCTCTTTTAACTTAAGTTGAGTCGCTGCTAAAATTTCTGTTTGAGCACTATTCGTTTTTTGCTGGCTTTCTTGGAGGTTTTGTACACCAATAACAGCAATTGCGGCAAAAGATGCGGCTAATGCAAAGCCCCCGACTGGACGTAACCACGAGCTACTATTAGCAGCAGACTGTTTAGAATCTTCAATGTGAACCTGATTATAGCCAGAATCTTTATCAATTTGTTCGTGAATTCCGGCTAAGAAACTATTTCCTATAGGCATTGGCGTATCTGCAGAATTTGCACTTCGCATCGACTCGCCAATTAGGCTATACGATGACAGTGACTGACGCAGTTCAACTGAATTATTTTTTGTTAACTCATCTAAAACTCGTGTTTGTTCGAATGCCCCTGCCTCATCATCCAAAACGGCTGACAAGTGCTCATTCAACGAGATTGATGTATTGTTTGTGTTACTCATTTTAAAATCTTCTTGATTGCTTGGAAGCACTAAAACCTCCAAAATATTATAATTAATTGTTACATTTTCTCTGACAGCATATAAACAGTTAGTTCATTTTAAAGCGATTTAAAAACAAGGCTTTAGCTACTATAAGTCTAGTTTAGCGCGTTTTAACTTACACCGCGCTTAACGATATTTTTTATGTCGACCCGACTAAAGGCGCTAACTCCTTTTCTATCGCATCTCTAGCTCTAAATATTCTTGATCGCACAGTACCAATCGGACACTCCATCACATCCGAAATTTCTTCGTAGCTCAAACCTTCAAGCTCACGTAACGTAATCGCAATACGCAAATCATCAGGCAATGCTTCAATAGCCGATGCGATAGTTGAATGAATTTCCTGCGTCATCATTTCATTCTCGGGCGTACTCATATCGCGTAGCTTACCACCACCCTCATATTGCTCTGCTTCTTGCGCATCAATATCATCATCAGGCATACGTCGGCTTCTTGAAACTAAATGGTTTTTCGCCGTATTAATCGAAATTCGATAAAGCCACGTATAAAAAGCACTATCACCACGAAAATTCTTTAAACCACGATAAGCTTTGATGAATGATTCTTGAGAAATATCCATCGCAATATGTGGATCATGCACATACCGCATAACAAGGTTAACCACTTTTTGTTGATACTTAAGCACCAACACATCAAAAGCGGATTTATCCCCTGCTTGTACGCGTTTGACCAGTTCTAAGTCAGTATGGTTCTCGCCCATTAGGGCTTATCTCCTCGACGGTATAACTTTTAGGATAAACGCAGAAAAACCTTCAATTTACTGCACCCCAATTAAAAAAATCATACCCTGCTATTTATTGTTATCGGGTATGATAGTCTAAACAAACATTTTAACCAACCAACAAACTCGCTTTATTATGCATGATGTATTAATTATTGGCAGTGGCGCTGCTGGACTCACCCTAGCCCTCAGCCTACCAAAAACTATGAGTATTGCTGTACTTAGCAAAGAAAAGCTCTATGAAGGCAGCACCTATTATGCACAAGGCGGAATTTCTGCCGTACTTGATGAGTCAGACTCGTTTGAATCCCATATTGCCGACACACTCGATTCTGGTGCTGGGCTGTGCGATGAAGAAGTGGTTCGTTTTGTGGTTGAAAAAGGCCCTGAGGCTATCGATTGGCTAATCAAAGCAGGCGTACCTTTTACTCGCGAAAACACTAACAACGAGCATAAAGACTCTAGCAGTAACAACAACGGAAGTAACAATTTGCATCTTACGCGTGAAGGCGGGCATAGCAATCGGCGTGTCGCACATGCCGCTGATGCTAGCGGTAGAGCCATTGAAACAACGCTAATTTCCGCAGTAAAAGCACGTAACAACATTGAGTTATTTGAACATCACATAGCCATAGATTTAATAACCTCACGCAAGCTTCAACAGCAACGCGATAATCGCTGTATCGGTGCTTATGTTTTAGATAGACACAGCGAGAAAGTCAGCACCTTTGAAGCAAAATTCACCGTTATTGCTACAGGCGGCGCAAGCAAGGTATACCTTTACACTAGCAACCCCGATGGCGCCAGTGGTGATGGCATTGCAATGGGTTGGCGCGCAGGCTGCCGTGTTGCTAATATGGAATTTATGCAGTTTCACCCTACCTGCCTTTATCATCCTCATGCAAAATCAAATTTAATTACTGAGGCAGTGCGAGGTGAAGGTGGGCGACTCATGCTGCCCGACGGCACTTATTTTATGGAGCAATTTGATCCGCGTGGCGATTTAGCCCCACGCGATATTGTTGCTCGCTCGATTGACCATGAAATGAAGCGTTTGGGTATTGACTCTGTCTTCTTAGATATTAGCCACAAGTCAGAAGCCTTTATTTTAGAGCACTTCCCCAATGTTTACGCCATGTGTCGTAAGTTCGGCTATGACATGAGCAAAGAACCTGTCCCTGTTGTACCAGCTGCGCACTACACTTGCGGCGGCTTAATGGTTAACGAGCATGGCCATACCGATGTAGACGGTCTTTATGCGATTGGCGAAACTACCTTTACTGGCTTGCACGGAGCCAACCGTATGGCGAGCAATTCATTATTAGAATGCGTAGTCTACGGACAAGCTTCTGCACTCGATATTATAGAACAGCACAAAAATACGCCGACTAGCAATATTAACATTCCTGCATGGGATGAAAGCCGGGTAACCGACTCGGATGAACGCGTAGTAATTAACCATAACTGGAATGAACTCAGAAGCTTTATGTGGGATTACGTCGGTATTGTACGTACTGACAAACGCCTGCAACGTGCGCGCAATCGTATTGAAATGCTACTCAATGAAATTGATGAATACTATTCTAACTTCCGCGTTAGTAGTGACTTGATCGAGCTTAGAAACTTAGCCGAAGTTGCCCGCATGATTATTCGCTCTGCTCAGTCACGCAAAGAAAGCCGGGGCCTTCAATACAATCTAGACTACCCAAAGGCTGACCCTTCACTGGAAAAGGTTAATACGGTGCTAGACCCATTACGCCGGAGCAATGCGACGCTTAATGATTGATGACCGTTTTTAGTTTCAAAGACTCTCCAGCAACTAGAAGCTTTTAAGGAAAAAAGAAGTCCACGAAAGACACAAAAGGCACGAAAAAATCATTATTTCGTGCTTTTTCGTGCCTTACGTGGACTTCTTTTAGTGCTTATTAGGCTCTAGTTTTTAGAAATGACTGCTAATTCAAACCACTCAACAGCACATCTTCAGAAAACCCTTGATTCTCTAAAATTCGACGTAACCGCTTGAGCGCTTCCATCTGAATTTGGCGTACCCGCTCTCGGGTTAAGCCTAACTCTTCACCGACCTGTGCGAGTGTTGAGTTATCATGCCCGTGCAAACCAAAGCGCCTAACGATCACCTCTTGTTGCTTTGATTCGAGCTGACTTAACCAGTCCTCAACTGAGCTATGTACTGCCTCATCATTAATTGCATCATCAGGCTCTTGCTCGTTTTTCTCGGAGATAAAATCAACCAGTGGACTGTTGCCCTCTTTCCCAATATTGATATCGAGTGAGCTTACTCGCTCACCATAGCTCATGAGTTTTTGTAGCTTATCAGCCGGCTTCCCCAATGCCTCTGCAACCTCAGCAATACTCGGCTCTTCACCTGTTTGCTGGGTGAGTTCACGTGATTTACGATAAAATTGATTAATTTCTTTATTGATATGAATCGGCAAACGAATGGTGCGGGATTGATTCATCAATGCACGCTCAATATTTTGCCGTATCCACCACGTTGCATACGTTGAAAACCGAAAACCGCGCTCTGGATCAAACTTCTCAACCGCATGAATTAGACCCAAGTTTCCTTCTTCTATCAAGTCAGGCAGTGGCAATCCTCGGTTCATATAACGACGTGATATTTTCACTACCAAACGTAGATTGCAGGTGATCATTTTAGTCCGACCAAGCTCATCCCCCTGCCTTGCTAAACGCCCATACTTCACTTCTTCTTCTGGGGTTAATAAGGGAGAGAATTCAATCTCCTTTAAATAAAGTTGCACGGCATCTAGCTCTTTTCGGGAAACACGCGTTGTACTTTTTTTATTTTGATCTAGCTCAAGTCTCTCTGAGGGTTTGGGCGCCTTATCCTCTTCGTTAGCGATAGTTGTAACATACGAGGATTCTTTAGTACCTGCATGAGGCACTCCATTTAAGTTTGTATTTATCATAGACAACTCTCCAATAGCATCTATTTAACAGGTCGCACTAGGGGAGCACTCCTGCTTAGCGGTAATGATTCACATACGACAAACAGAATCATTGTTATTACTCGACAGTAGCATAAAAAACAAAGCCAAACTACCTCTCTAGGGGTATTTATTGTTTTATTCAATAACTACTATTGAGTATTCTCTATCAGTGAAATCTCTATGAATTAACTTTCTCATTGAATCATACTGAAAATAAACAATCTCCTTTTTCATTTCTAAATACAATCCGTATATTTACCTAAATTCATTCTTATTTAACATCAAATCGACCAGTTATCAGCTAAATTCATCATCTACAATTAATATTAGAGACCTTTGCACGAGTCGGCGGCGAAAAAAACGACTAAAGCTCTAATAATCAAGTTATCCGCTTAAACAACAAGCGGTAAGCTCGCTAAAATCAGTGAAATTTCAACCATTTCTACTCGTCATCCGACTCGTACAAAGGTCTCTATTAATTATATTGGCCTCAATGATAAAGATAATCCCCATTTCTGCTAATTTAGCACTATCTTTTTTATTTACTGCTTCTAGTTACCTCAACTTGATACTTACTCCCAACTAAAGGAATCTCTGAACAACCTAGTTGGATTCTGCGAGTTTACAAGGCATCAAGTCCTAGGCGTATTTTTTGAGAATGGTCGCTCCCTTCGCAAAAAATAACAACAACGGAATTGATGCCTTGTAAGCTCGCCCTACGGGGCTTAGCCAAGTTTCCAATTTCTTTGTTATTTGTTTTTACCATAGAATAACTATGCAAAAAACAAATGCCTCGAACTTGAAAGCTTGGCGCTGCCAAAATCCAGCTAGGTTATTCAGAGATTCCTAAAGAATCATCAAATTTTTGTGTAGCATAATTCAAACGTATTATTTCTCGAATACCCCTGACATATTAAATCAACTATCATATAGTTAGTTATCTACTTTCACTTATCCAAAAAAATATGAATAATGCATTACAACAAATGGCTCAAGATAATAAAACACCCGCTGAAATGCTACGTTATATGGTTTTAGATTCAAAAATAGAACAACAAATTGACCTGATGAAAAACTTTGCCGAAGCCTTTGATGTAACGCTCGGCGAAGTCACCGCCATTGCTGCTTGGTGGCACGATGAAACAGCCGAACTTAATGACAATGACATTAATGCTTATATGTCACCCCTAGTTCAAGACTGGCTAAAAGCGAATACTAACTCTCAATCATCTTAAAATAGTTGACCAAGTTCTCTTTCAGCTCAAACATTTCTTTGTTTATCTGCTCCTTCTCCGGACCATCATAAGTTAGGCCCTCTAAAAGGATACGAGACAAGTTTTTATTGACTCGTTTAATCGGGCTTTTCAACAAAGTATATTCCTTAGGTAGTGGCACCAAGGTTTCGTTTTCTTCAATCGCTGCTTCAATACCACCCTCTTTTACGGCTTTAATGATCTTCTTAGATTCATTCACCGTTTTATCGGCGATCATCGGCAATATTTTTTCTTGAATTTCTTTATCCAGTGCAATAATCGCATTGGTCTGACTCGCATTTAGCTCACCCAAACCACGCGCCTTTTTTACAGAATCTGATGCGAGCTCATCACGTTTAATCGCGCTCTTTATGACTGCTTTTGAAAGCCCAGTTTTCTCTGCGGTAATCGCCGCAAACGAATCATTATCCTGCTTCTCTTTAGCCTGTTGTTTGAGCTTTTCTTCGGTACTCAAATCACTCGTTGAAAGATCAACTTTCACCGCGCTTGGGTTAATCTCTTCGTAAATCTCACGCCCACGGTTTAAGCACTTTTCCAACTCTAACTTATTCAATGGCGTTCGTACCAAATTCTCATCAATAGAAATTAACTCCTGTTCCAGTAAATCTCTATCCACAATATGTACATCAACATCCGACCACCCCAATTCGGTAATCGCCTGAAAACGCCGCGCACCCGCCAATAATTCGTTATTTTTATTCAGTGTTAGAGGATTAATTAAACCCACTTTCTCGATACTCTTTTTAAGCGTATCGACATTGGTGTCATTTCTTAGGTATTCACTGTTTCTTTTTATATCTGATAATTTAATCGTTACGAGTTTCACAGCA
>Ga0256839_1000513_pt1 | contig 50338 bp, 30 predicted proteins | sample 354166metaG_FD_185968 | JGI IMG/M metagenome (GOLD analysis project Ga0256839, IMG submission 185968) | Hydrothermal vent microbial communities from Mid Atlantic Ridge, Atlantic Ocean - 354-166 | ecosystem: Environmental > Aquatic > Marine > Hydrothermal vents | place: Atlantic Ocean: Mid... | reverse complement strand
CCTCGGGGCGGATGGTTTCGGAAAAATGCGGCGATGAGATGTCGGTCGGGATGACGAAATTCTATCGCGTGGACTGCTTCCGCCAGATCGGCGGCTTCGTGCGCGAGGTCATGTGGGACGCCATCGATTGCCACAAGGCCCGGCAATTGGGCTGGATCGCGGTCAGCTGGGACGACCCCGAGCTGCGCTTCGAGCACCTGCGTCCGATGGGGTCTTCGCAACAAAGCATCTTTACCGGCCGCCGCCGGCACGGGTTCGGACAGTATTACATGGGCACCCATCCGCTGTATTTCATCGCCACCGCAGTTTTCCGCATGGCGCATCCTCCTTATGTGCTGGGCGGGCTGGCGATGTTGCAGGGTTATTTCGGGGCCATGCTGAAGCGGTCCGAACAGCATGGCGATGTGGAACTGCGCCGTTTCATCCGCGCCTACCAGTGGCAGGCGCTGCTGCGCGGCAAGACCGGCGCGGTCGCGCGCATCGAAGCCGAACGCGCCGGGGTATGGCAGGCCTGAGAGGCCGTTCGGCCGGGCTCTTTCGCCAAAACGGAAACCATGGTAGGCTGACGCGCGCTCCAGGTATTGGAGAGCGTGATTTTTTTCGCCTCCCGCAGCCAGCAGACGATTATGCGGGCAGGCTTCATGGTGTTTTTGAATGTGGGTTCCTGGCTTCATTTCGGGCCGCGAAAAGCTCTGGGCATATACGGTTGCAACCCTTGTGGTTCTGATCTGCTGGGGCGTCATTTTTCTTGAAGGCGGCAGGATCAGGTCTTTCGATGAGACGGCCTTCATCGCCATTGCCGACAGCCTGGCAACCCATGGGCGCTATGCCGACGAGAATGGGGAGCTTACCGCCTATCGGGCACCGGGGCTGATCTTCTTCCTGGCGCCCCTTGTCAAAATGGGTGCGGGCGTGGTCGGGCTGCGCCTGGCAAATGCCCTGCTGGTCGGCCTCAGCCTGGTTGTGCTGTTTCATTTCATCCGCCGGATCAGCACGCCGCTTGCCGGATTGATCGCGGTTGCCCTCGTCCCGACATGGCCGGTCGTGATCTATGCATCGTCAACGCTGTATCCCCAGACCCTTGCGGCGCTTGTCCTGATCATCACCGTGAATTTTCTGGAGCGTCTTGCACATGGGCCCTTTCCAATGGTCGCGGCGCTGGCGGGGCTGTCATTCGGATATCTTGTGTTGACCATTCCCGTGGCGCTGTTGCTCCTGCCGGTTTTCCTGGGGTGGATTGTCATCCATTCAAGACATCGCTGGATGCAGTCCCTGGTTTTCTGCGCGGTCAGCCTGTCCCTCGTCGGCGCATGGTCCATGCGCAACCATATGGCCTTCGACACATTCATCCCCGTTTCAACGAGCGCCGGATACAATCTTCTGGTCGGGAACACGCCCGAGGCCAGACATGACACGAGCACCGAAATCCGCTTCCCGGAATATGTGTATGCCGATCTCACCGGCGCCGATGAGGTTGCGGCAAACAGGATCATGACCCGTGCCGCCATCCGGGAAATCCGGAACGACCCGTTGCGCGCCGGAACCCGCTACGCCGGCAAGTTCGCTCACTGGTTTCACTTCACCAACGACCTGGTGTCAGACAAGGTCATTGACGGCGGTGCCTCGGGGGTCGGGATCGGCACCCGGGAGATGGTGCTGCTCATCTCCTATGGTGGCATGATCCTTCCCCTGGTGGTGCATGTCGCCCTCAGGCGGCAATTTCCCTTTTCTCCGGTGGAGCTGCTTTTCCTGTGCCTGTGGGTCGGGGCGGGCCTGGCCTATGCGGTCTTTTTCACACGGGTGAGATTCAGGTTGCCGTTTGACTGGCTGATCATTGCCGGCAACGGGATGTTTCTGGCAGCCCTGGCCGAGCGATACATGAAGCATGGGCGCAAAAATCCGCGCCACGGGTGACAGGGGGCTTTCAGCGGGCGGGGGCCCGGTTCCTATGCCGGATCTTGCGATTGTCTTTCCAGCCAGGCCTGGAACATCAGCACATTCCACAGTTGCAGGCCCCAGTTGTGACTGCCCGACTGATGCTGCCCCCAGAGCCGGGTGATGAGCGCCGGGTCGAGAAACCCTTCGCGCGTCAGCCGGTCCGGCGCCAGAAGCGCTTCGGCCCAGTCGCGCAGCCCGCCGCGCAGCCACAGTCCGATCGGCACCTCGAACCCCATCTTGGGGCGCTCGATCAGCGCTTTCGGCACATGCCGGTAAAGCACCTGGCGCAACACCCATTTCGATTTGCCATCACGGATCTTCAGATCCTGCGGCAGGGACCAGGCGAACTCGGCGACCCGGTGATCAAGCAGCGGGGCCCGGCTTTCCAGCGCCACGGCCATGGTGGCACGGTCGACCTTGGTCAGGATATCGTCGGGCATGTAGGCCAGCATGTCGAGCTGCATCATGCGCTCAAGGTCGCTCAGGTTGCCGCGGGGCGGCACGTGGTCGGCCAGAATGCTGGGCGGGCTCTTGCCGCCGATCACCGCCGCCTCGGGGAAGCGCCAGATCGAGACGAGCTTGCGATGCAATTCTTCCACGTTGCGGCTGCGGGCATAGTCGGCCAGCCGGTGCAGGCGCTGGCCGTTGGGTTCCTTGCCCTGCGGGGTCGGGCGCAGGGGCTCCATCAGCCGGTTGAGCAGGGGCACGGGCAGGGTGCGGACAGCACCGGCACCAAGTGCGCGCAATGGCCGGGGCAGGGCGCGGACCGCCTTCATCAGCGAGGCCCCCTGGCGGTAGCGGTCATACCCGGCAAACAGCTCGTCGCCGCCATCCCCGGAAAGGGCGACGGTCACATGCTGGCGCGCAAGCTGCGCCACGAGGAAGGTCGGAATTTGCGAACTGTCGGCGAAGGGTTCGTCATACATGTCCGGCAGGCGCGGGATCACGTCCCGCAGGTCGGTGTCGCCGACATACAGCTCGGTGTGGTGGGTGCCCAGATGGGCCGCGACCTCTGCGGCAAACACCGCTTCGTTGTAGCGTGCCTCATGAAAGCCGATGGAAAAGGTATGCACCGGACGTTCCGACAGGTGCTGCATCAGCGCAACGATGGTCGAGCTGTCGATCCCCCCCGACAGGAACGCCCCGAGCGGCACATCCGATATCATTTGCTGACCAACCGCATCGAGCAGAAGCGCCTCCAGCCGGTCGACGGCCTCTTGCGGATCCGGGGCAGGGGGGCGGGGCGCTGCGGCGACCTGGCCGCCATCCCAGTAGTGCCGCCGCGCCGGGGCCGGCGCCTGCCGCGAGATTTCGGCGATCTCGCCGGGGCGCAGCTTGGCCACACCTTCGTAAATTGTCCGATCTTCCGGCACATGGCCGTGGCGCAGCATGGCAACCAGGGAATTCCGGTCGATACGCTCCTGAAAGCCGGGATGCGCCCGCAGGGCCTTCAGCTCGGAGCCGAAAAGAAACAACGCATCGCGCCCCGTGCCTTGCCAGCCATAGTAAAGCGGCTTTTCCCCAAGCCGGTCGCGGGCCAGGCTGAGCATTTGTCTTTCCCGGTCCCACAGGGCAAGGGCGAACATCCCCTGCGTGCGTCTGAGGGTGTCTTCCAGCCCCCAGGCCTCGATGCCGGCAATCAGCACTTCGGTATCGGATGTGCCCCGCCAGGGCGGGGCCAGCCCGGCCTGTTCCAGTTCCTGCCGCAAGGACTGGAAATTGTAGACCTCACCGTTGAACACCAGTTGATAGCGCCCCGTGGGCGAGGCCATCGGCTGATGGCCCGTCGGGCTCAGGTCAACGATCGCCAGGCGCAGGTGGCCAAGGGCAACCCCGGCGGCGGCGTCGCACCAGTGACCTTGCGAATCCGGCCCGCGGTGCGCGATCGTGCGCATCATCGCGCGCACGACTTCGGGGGCATCGCGTCCTTGCGGCTGGCCCGGGGGCCAGAGGAATCCGGTGATCCCGCACATCAGAGGCGCCGGCCGCCGAGGCGGGCCACCGGGGGAATGATGTCTGCAGATATGTTGAAACCGAAGACCACAGGCCGGACCCCTCAAGAACTACCGGCCCTCTATGCCGATGCGCGCTTGCGGAGTAAAGCCGTGCCGACCCCTCTGGGCGGGGACTGTTTCCTAGGGCATCTCAAATGCACCGCGCGACGGGTATTGTGGCCGCACATCGCCGTCAAAGTCATCTCGGGCAACCGGACCGGCCAGGGCATCGCCGATGGCATCAGAGCCGGAAAGCGGCGCGTAGGTCGCCGTGATCCCGGGTGGCGTTGCGGTTTGCGATTGCAGGGGCACCGAACTGGTCCTGTAACCCTTTTCGCGCGGCACCCACATGGCGGGGCTGGTTGCCAGCGGCGCATCGCCGGTGACGGGGCTTGTCAGGTTCGGCTGGTATTCGACGTTGTTGGCCTCGGTCACGGCGGTGAAGCCGGTGACATTCACCCTGGCGGCAGGCTGATCCGTCCAGGTATGGTTGGCGGCCGCAAGCAAATTCACCATCGTGTTGGAATAGACCCGAATCGGACTGGACTGGTTTTCCCCATCGCCTTGCGAGCTGTCGGCACGCACAAAGGCGCTGGGGTCGTTTGTTGTCTGCAGGCGCCCGGTGTCGGGCCAGACCATCACGTTGTTTCTGACCGTCACCCCCCCCATGTCGAGGGAAACCATATTGTAGGTCTGATAGCCGCCGACCATGTAATTCTTTTCGATCAGGGCATTGACGGCATGGGCGGTTCCGACACCGGACAGCTTGATCTGCAAGGCTTCGTGCCCGCCCTCGACTGCGCTGGCCGCGACCACGATCTTTGCCCCGGCGACACCTTCCGCATTCAGCCGGAAACTGGGTTGGGTCGCAATGTGGTCGCCGTGCGGCGACCAGCCCTGACGACTGAACCCGTCACAACTGTGAACGATCGTCTTGCCCCCGTTCGAACGAAGCGGGGCCCCCATGTTCGGCGTGCTGTCTACAAGGGCATCCACATGGGCCCGCAGGGAACATCCCGTGATCGCGGTGGCAAACTTGTCGTAGTCAGCAAACCCCCAGGCCTGGAAGTCGGTGATCACACTGTCATTCAGAACGGTTGTGCGATGCGCCGAACTGGAACTGCCATAGTCGGTCGAGAAGATCGCATGCCCGAAGCCCGACATCGACACCTGGTCAAGCAACAGCAACTGGGGCGCATTCTGGAACATGGTAAACAGGTCAATTGCGGTCCCGGAATTGGTAACGCTGGAATAGGGCCCGACAAAGTCAATGCCCTGCAGCACGAAGTCCTTGTCTGCACCGCTTCCTGTCGTTGCCGTGTCGTCCCAGTAAAACCCGCCGGTGCAGCTAACGACAGGGCGGGCGCCGGTGCCGGCGCCGGCCATGATATGACAGGTGGGCCAGCGGCTGGCAGAAGATGTGCCAAGGCCTGCGCCGGAAAATGTGTGGTTTTCCCCCCGGTTCAGCAGGATGCGCCTGGGGGCTGCATCATTGCCCAGCACGGCAGCGATTGCCGCGTCGAAAGAGGTGTAGTGCCCGGCGCCAGCCGGCGCATTTGTCCAGTCCGATGACGGGCTGACAAACAGCGTATTCAGCCCCGGAAACTGGGCATCCGGGTTGCCGACAGGCACCTGCAGGGTTGCTGTGGCCTGCTTGCCTGAAGAGGGTTCGACCACCAGGACCGAAACGGTATAGATGCCCTCTGCGCGATAGGTATGAGACGCCATCGGCCCATAGGCGACATTGGCATTGCGATGAACGGGCGGAAGGTTCTGCGGCGCGCTGAACGTGTAGGCATCGCCGAAATCCCAGAAATAATACAGGTCATGAAAGCGGTCATCGTAGATCGCGCCACCGCTCGGCCCGGCGGCATCGAACCCGCTGACCGCCACCTCGAAGACAACCCCTTCCGGCGCGCACCAGAGCCGGGAACGGCGAATGATGTTGATCTGTGCTTCCACTCCTGGTGTGTCTCCTCCCTGACCCTGGTTTGCCGCCCCATCGATCGGGAATGCGCCGATCGAAACCGAGAACCCTAATTCCATATCTACCTCTGGCCAAGAAAAGAATATAGCCCAGGCCGGCAAAAGCGAACCAAGGCCGTTTCCGACGGGCATTTTTCCCCGTCAACACGAGGCCCTCAGCTTTGATGACAATGGTCAAGCTTTGGTGTATGCACCGCGCGATGGGGGGCAGAGCGCAGGGACAAGCGGGTGTTCCTCAACAAGAAAATGACCCGGGTGCAGCGACTTTCGTCTGTTTCGCCCGTCCTGAAAAGAGGCCCCTTGGGTGATGGTTGCTAATATTGCCCTGTTTGGTTGGCCCCTGGTTGTGATGGTGCTGTTTCGCACCTGTTCCAGACCCGTCGCCCTTCTTGCGTCCATCATTGCCGGCTACCTGCTTTTGCCGACCCAGACCGAACTGAACCTGCCGGGGCTGCCGACACTGAACAAGGATACCGTGCCGGCGATCGCCACGTTCCTGGTCGTTCTGATGGTTGGAGCAGGCAAGGACCAACAAGGCCCCGCCGGCTGGGTGCCCCGCAGCCTGCTGCCCAAGATACTCGTGAGCGCGATCGTCATCGGAACGTTCCTGACGGTGGTCACGAACGGGGATGCACTGATCTACGGGGCGACTTTCGTACCCGCCCTGCGGCTTTGGGATGCGCTTTCGGCCATTCTGACGGTTCTGGTCTCGCTGCTTCCGCTTTTTCTCGGGCGCAGGCTTCTGGCCAGGCCAGAGCACCACCAGGTCATTCTTGTCGCCCTGGTGGTCGCGGCATTCCTCTATTCGTTTCTCGCTCTTTACGAAGTGCGCATGTCGCCACAGCTGAACAATATCATCTACGGGTTTTTCCCTCACAGCTGGCTTCAGCATATTCGGGCAGGAGGGTTCCGACCAATCGTTTTTCTCGTTCACGGGCTGTGGCTGGCGATCTTCTTTTCCGGAGCGATCCTTGCAGCTTTCGGCCTGATGCGTCTTTCGACGGGAAATCTCAAGGTCGCGTATCTCGGGGCGGGCCTGTGGTTGCTGATGACCCTTGTTCTGGCCAAATCCCTGGGCGCGCTGGCAATTACCCTGCTGCTCTTGCCCATTGTCGTGTTTTCGCCCGTGCGCATCCAGTTGCTGGTGGCTGCGGGTGTCGCGGTGATCGTTCTGCTTTATCCGATGTTGCGCGGGGCCAACCTGATTCCCGTCGATCAGGTTTTCAATTGGGTCCAGGGGCTCAGCCCGGAGCGCGCGGAATCTTTCGGGTTTCGTCTGGCAAACGAAGATATCCTGCTGGAAAAGGCAAGCGAACGTCCACTTTTCGGCTGGGGCGGATGGGGGCGCAGCTTTGTCTATGACGAATTCGGAAGAGACATCAGCGTCACCGATGGCTACTGGATCATTGTCATCGGCATTGGTGGCTGGGTCAGGTATCTTGCCGAGTTCGGATTGCTCTGCCTGGCCCCGATCCTTGCGGCCTGGCATGCCCGCCACTACCGGATCGGCCTGGAGACCTCGGTGCTCCTTCTCATCCTTGCAGGCAACCTGGCCGATCTCATTCCCAATGCAACCATCACGCCGCTGACCTGGCTGATGGCCGGCGCGATCTGGGGCCGGTTGGAACTGGGCCGCGATGTGAACGCCTCGCCTGCCGAAATACCGACGCCAGAGCCGGAACGGGCGCGTGCAGCCTATGCCCGCCGGGCGCCGGAACCGGCCACACCCGAACCGGAACAAGCCGGACAACCCGCCCCGGAACCAGCGGCGCGGCAACGATACACACGCCAGAAAGCCAGGATCAGGCGGGACCGGGCCGATGGACATAACAGGCCGAAAACCCGATGAGCGCGGCATGAACAGTTCCGATATGGCAATTGGCGTCGTGATCATCGGGCGCAACGAAGGGCCGCGCCTGTTGCGCTGTCTGGACTCTGTAAAAGGTCTGGCCGACCAGGTCATCTATGTCGACAGCGGCTCAACCGATGGCAGCCAGGACGCCGCGCGCGCGCAGGGTGCCCGGCTGGTCGAGCTTGATCGCGACCGACCGTTCACCGCAGCGCGGGCGCGCAATGCCGGGCTCAGGCTGCTGGCCGATCACCGGTCGCCCCCCGCGCTGGTGCAGTTCATCGACGGCGACTGCGAAATGCAACCCGGCTGGCTGCCGGCGGGGCGGGCCTTTCTCCGGGCGAACCCCGGGGTGGCAGTGGTCTGCGGGCGCCGACGAGAGCGCTTTCCGGACGCCTCGGTCTACAACCGGCTGATTGACCGGGAATGGGATACGCCCGTGGGGGAAACCAGGGCCTGCGGTGGCGACGCACTGATGCGCATGGAGGCCTTGCAGGAGGTCGGCGGGTTCAATCCCGCTCTCATTGCCGGCGAAGAGCCCGAGCTTTGCGTCCGGTTGCGCGCGGCCGGCTGGACCATTTGGCGCCTGGATGAGGAAATGACGCTGCATGACGCGGCGCTCAGCCGGTTTTCACAGTGGTGGAAGCGCAATCGCCGGGCCGGCCATGCCTATGCCGAGGGCGCCGCGCTGCACGGGGCCCCGCCCGAACGTCATGGCGTGCGGCAGGTGCGTTCGGCCCTGGCCTGGGGGGCCGGGCTTCCGCTTCTGGCGCTTTCCGGTCTGGCTCTGACACCATGGTCCCTGCTGCTTTTGCTGGGCTGGCCGGCCCAGGTCCTGCGCCTCGGGCTGCGCGAGGGGGACTGGGCGCATGCCTTTTTCCTGACTCTTGGAAAACTGCCCGAAGCGCAGGGCGTGGCCGACTACTGGTGGGGCCGGGTGCGGGGCGCCCGACGGGGGCTGATCGAGTACAAGTAACCTGCTAGCCGCCGGCTGCGAAAACATCTGCCAGCATGGTTTGGGCCGTCGGACTCATCCAGAGCGCCAGCGTTCCGATTGCAAGGGCCAGTATGAGAAAACCCAGGTCCTGCCCGGGATACCACCCGCGGTATGGCCGGATGAAATAGACCAGGGCGGGATAGGTCAGGATGTCAATCAGGACCGAAGCAAGAACGGCGCCCAGCACGCCGTAATTCTGCACCAGAACAAGCAGCACGATCACCCTCAGGACAGCGGTTCCCACGGTGAGAATCGTGAAATCCCGGGAATTGCCGTTGGCCAGCAGGATCGCATCATAACCGCCGATGATGATCTTGCTCAGCAGCGACAGGCTGACCAGCACCAGAAGCGGCCCCGCCAGCTGGTAGCGCGAATCATACAGCAATGAGACCAGCGGCTCGCCGCCAAGCGCCAGCACCGCTCCAAGACCGAGAAACGCAAGCCTGAGCAGGAACCGGGCCTGTCCGATCTGGGCCCGGTTGCCTGCATTCTCGGAGGGTGGTCTGTTCTTGTAAAGCGGCAGAAGAACGCGGCTGACCAGATGGTTGTTCAGCATCTGGGGGATCCCGGCAAACAGCAGGGCGATCGTATAGACGGCAAGCTCTTCCAGGCTGATGAACTTGCCAAGCACCAGCCGGTCGCCATGCTGGATGAAAAACCCCGCGATCGTCCCGAGGAAAATGTATTTTCCAAAATGGAAGATCTCAAGGAAGGCGGACTTGTCCCAGCCTATGCGGTTGCCCGGCCCGGGCAGGAAAACATGGGACAACGCGGTCTTCGCCATGGCGATGGCCAGAGAGCCCAGAACCAGCGCCCAGACTGACTGCAACCAGAGCGCCAGGCCGATCATGACAAGTGTTCCCACAACCTGTGCCGCAAGTTCGAGCGCCGTCAGCCGCCCCAGGGTAAGATGCCTGTTTGCGGTATACATGCCGATCGAACTGAACCCGGCGATCACCGTGCTGAACCCGACAACCGGAATCATCCGGGCCAGGGCATCCTGTTCGTAGAAATGGGCAATCGGGATGGCCAGGGCGCAGGCCGCAAGCCACAGCACGATGCCGCGCAGTATCTGAAGCGTCCAGGCGGTATTCAGAAAGGTTTCTTCATCGCCGCGCGCGCTTTGGATGATCGACGGGCCGATGGCGATATCGGAAAACATCTCCAGCCCGGCCAGAACGATCAGCACCAGCGCCATCAGACCGAAGGCCTCGGGAAAAAGGATCCGCGTCAGGATCAGGTTGGAGCCCAGGCGGATGACCTGACTGCCACCGAAGCCGATAATGCTCAGGGCCGTTCCCCGGATCGCACGGGCTTTCATCCCGTCTCCGGTCAGGATCGAGAAAACCAGGTTTTTCATGATGTCAGCTTCATCCCGCGGATACCTTCGGCAAGCCCTTACGATATCTGTTCGGGAGAAGCGAGAAAACAACGTCCTGGGGGCTGAAACATGGGTAATTGTCCGGGTTTGACGAATAATCCGCCATTCTGGCACCCGTCATCGCATCATGGGCCGAAATGGCCCGATCTCATCGGGGCCGGGAAAGATGGACGGGCCATCTTTTAACATAAGAAACATTATGCGAACTGGCGCCCGGCTGCCCCGACATCCTCTGGCGCCAACCGGAAACGGAAGCATGTCTCGGGTCCGATGCGGACTGTCGGCATGGTGGGTATGAGGCCGGTTGCATCCATCCAGCGATGCATGGCCGCCTGGCTGGGGTAGATCGGCCGGGACGTTGTCGATGTGCTGCGTTCGGGAATGATGCGGCGGCCCATGGTCATGTAGCTCAGCGTATTGATGATCGTGATGGCAAAGGCCTTCGTGCCATGCCGCCCGTGCAGCAGCTCGCCCAGCCCTTCGCTGAAACAGGACTCCAGCGTCGCCCCGATGATGATCAGCTCTCCGCCCGGACGCAGGACACGCGCAATCTCGGTCAAGGCCGGGCGTATGTCAAAATACTGATGCGCCGTGACACAGAGAATCAATTCTGCGTGGTTGTCGCCAAACGGCAGTGCTTCGGCCGCACCCGGCAGAACTTCCGGTGCCGGCAACCCTTCCCGCTCACACAAGATGGCCCCCAGCTGCGCATAGCACTCCACCGGCTCCAGGCCGCAGACCCGGGCGGCGGTCCCGCTCATCGACATCAGGTTGGCGCCCATTCCCGACCCTATTTCAAGAACCGACTTGCCCCGGAAGTATTCGAGCGACAGGCCCGGTGCCGCCCCTTCGAACGGCAGCGCTTTCGCGCGTTCCAGCCAGAACTGGTATTCGCGACAGGAATCCGCCACACATCCCCCCGTCCCGGTGGGACGCCCGGACTGCGCGTCGATCCAGCCCAGGTCAACGGCCTGCCGAACGGTCTGTGCAGGGAAGCCGCCGGTGTCCAGTGACAGGCTGACATGATGCATGAAACGGATGAGCTCGGCCGACCCTTCGCCGAGCAGCGCTTCGCGCGCCTGCATCAGCTGCGTCTCATCGAACTTCATGTCCACTCTCCCATCGCCCCGGCCACCGGATCCTCCGCAAGCCCCCGTCACTTCCGTTTCAGCACTCCCAGGTTGCGGGCCGGATCTTCCACGACGACCTCGAAGCTGTCGGAAAATGCGGTGTTGCCCATGTTGCCGGTTGTCGTCCACGTGGCAATCCCGTGCCAGTCGGCCAGATATTCGATCGGGCTGTTCAGCACATAGTCAAGGACATTGCCCTCTTCCTGAAGCGCCCGCAGCGCATCCGGGTTGACCTTGCCGTCCAGATTGATGGTCCGGTCATGCCAATATCCCAGCGTTCCGGTCTGTATGGCACCGACCCAGGCCTCATCCGCCACGTTCTGCTGCACCCATTCGACAACCTGGAAATGCCCCTGCTCGCGGGCGCCCGGGACAAGAAAACGCGCCAGCAGGGCGACAGACAGGGCAAGCCCGGCCACGCCAAGCAACCGCACCAGCGCAGCCCCGTTGCCCGGCGCCAACCGCTGCGCAAGACCGATCAGCACCGAAATGCTGGCGATGATTGCAAGCGGGGCAAGCGGGGACAGGTATCGGCTGAGAAACCATGGCGCGCCAAAGGTGAACCCGTAGTAGAAACAGATCGCCAGCGCGAACAGAACATAGGCCCCGATGACATACCGCATCACCCCTCCCCGGCGCCAGACACCGACAAGAAAGCTCAGCACAATGACGGCAACAAGCAGCAGGGCCACGGCCATGAACACCGGGTTGCGTTCCAGCGCGCCAGGCACCGGCAGCATGGGGAAGAACAGTTCGAACAGTTTGGCCGGCAACAGATCGGCATGGGCAGCGAAACTGGTGCCACGGGCTTCGGCCGCGCCACTGATCGGCACGATCGAGCCGAAATTCAGGTAGTTGTTGATCAGCCAGGGGGCCGCAAGCGCAACGCTCAGAAGGCCGGGCGGGATCAGGCGCAGCACCACATCCGCCAGGCTCCGGCGCAGTGTCACCAGGTCATGCACGGCCCAGACCGCGAATATGGCCGTGATCAGGAAGACCGCGTCATTGCGCGCCAGAAAGGTCACGCCACAGGCTCCGCCCAGGATCAGGCGATCGCGCATCGTCGCCGCCTCGCCCCGCGCCAGAAGCCGGCCGAACAGCAACAGGGTCACCGTGACCATGAGCGTATACAGCCCGGTTTCCAGGCCATTCATCGTATGCAGCAGCAAAAGCGGGCTGACAAACCACAGCGCCGCCACCAGCCAGGGCCAGAGTGGGGACGGATCCTGCGGCCTGAGCACATCGCGCGCCAGGGCGCGCACCGAAAAGACCGCCGCCACGGAAATGACGACAGAAATCAGGTGCACACCGACAAGCCCCCCGGTCTTGTCGCCGCCGGTCAGCAGATAAGGCAGGGCAAACAGGAATGTCGCCAGCGGCTGGACGCCATTGCTCGGGATGGTGCCGTCGGACACCGACATTCCCAGCCCGATTGCCATGTTCCGGGCAATGGTCAGCATCAGGTAGCCGTCTTCCGTCATGAAAAACTGCGCCAGCGCAGGGGGGCCCGCAATGACGGGAAACAGCCGGTAGGCCGCCCCGAACACCAGCGCCGCCGCAATGAACAGGAAAACGGTTCTTTCCTTGAGAAGGCTCATCTTGCGGTTCCGATGTCTTGTAAGATCATTTTCACTATGCATGCACTGATCACTATGAAATTTGGCGCGGCTTAAAAAGCGCCGATCGTCGAAAGGTGCCGCCTGACGACCAGTCAGATACAGTCACACGGGAACCACCTGATTGGGCACGTCCGGGAAACCGGAAAAATTGCTCCGCTCAAATGCCGACAAGACGCAACCGAAAGCGCTCGGGTCCATCATAACGGCCGATCCCGATCCGCGGCAAGGCGAAAGGGTCGCTTCCGGGGGGGGCGGGCCGATCGCCAAGTATACTGGCAGAAGCAAAACCAAGAGCCGCCATTTCAGATACCAGCGCGGGTGAAAAATTTCCGTTCGGATAGGCAAAATGGCGCACCGGCTGGCCCGTCCAGGCGCGCAGAAGCTCTCGTGAGCGGGCAATGCTGTCGCGCGCTTCGTTCAACGGGATCTGATCCAGCAGGCTGTGACAATGGCTGTGGGCCCCGATTGTCACATGGGGGCTGGCCGCAAGATCGCGAAGCTGCTCGACCGACATTGGCCGGAGCGGGGAAAATGCGTCTGTCCCTGTGCCGGCCCCTGCCCCGGCCTGGGCAACAACATCCTGGGCCAGGGCCTCCCGATCCGGCGGGGCCACAGCTTTCAGCGCTTCCAGTATGTCGCCGATGACCTGCCAGCGGGCCTTGCCGCGCGCCGGGCCGACCGTCCAGCGGCCCAACCCGGCAGCCGTCAGGTCGATCTGCCCCGCCCCCTCGCGCTGCAAGGCATTCATCACCCGGTCAAACCAATAGGGCACCCCGCTTTCGATCTGGCCGGTTGCGACATAGACGGTCACCGGCACGCCCTCGGCCTCGACCAGAGGACGCAGATATTCATACAGTCCCCACTCGCCGTCATCGAAAGTCAGAACCGCCCGCGGTCGGGTGCCCGGCCGGGCAGGCTCCAGCCCTTCATCGAGGCTGACGATATCGTAGTCGCGCCGCAGGATATCCAGTTGGCGGCGGAAATCACCCAGCCGCAGGGCCAGCCAGGCATCAAGGTTTTCATTGTCGGGACGCAGCGTGTGATAGCACAGAACGGTCAGCGGCTTGTTTCGCAGCGCGCGCCAGCGCAACATCCCATGCACCGGCGCCGAACTCAGCAGGCCGAGAGCTGCGCGTTTAGCGGCAGATTTCATCAGGCCGCTCCCCGCAAAAAAGGGCCCTGAGCCGCGTCGCGCCGACATCGGCATCATGGCGGATCCTGACCCGGTCATGCCCGGCATCACCAAGCGCCTGCAGCGCCTCTGCCGGCAGGGACGCGCTTTCGGTCATGGCCTCGGCCAGCGCGCGCGCGCGGCCGGCCGGAACCAGCCAGCCGGTTTCACCGGGCCGGACCAACTCGGGAATACCCGCGATATAGGTTGAAATCACCGGGCGGCGCTGTGCCATGGCTTCCATGATCACCACCGGCAGCCCCTCGGTAAAGCTCGGATGCACAAGCACCCGACAGCCGCGGATCCGCTCGCGCACTTCGTCCGAGCTGATCCAGCCCGTGATCTCGACAGCCGCCCCCAGACCCAGGTCATCGATCCGACCCTCGACAAGCGGCCGCAATGGCCCGTCACCGGCAAGGACCAGCCGCGCCGTCGGGTGTGCTTTCAGAACCGTTGAAAAGGCCTCCAGAAGGACAAGATGCCCCTTTTCCGAACTCAGCCGACCAACGCTCAGAAACACCGGCTGTTCGGGCAAGGGAGCCGCCTTCGGGGCAAACGCGTCTTCCGGCAGCCCGCAATGGACCACCCTGATCTTGTGCCACAGATCAGGCGGCACGTTATACATCAGCTGGCTGGCGATATATGCGCAGGACGCCGCCACGAATTTCGCATGGGTGGTCTTTTGTTCAAGGGCCTGTGCCTTCGGATCGTCAAACACCTCCGATCCATGCGCCGTGAAGCTGAATGTCGGCCCCCCCAGGGCCTGGACCAGCGCCGCGATCTCGGCGGAATTGGTGCCGAAATGGGCGTGAAGATGCGATGCCCCGCTTGCCTCCAGCCATTGCACGATCCGACAGGCATGGGCCAGGTAGACCAGGTGGAACGGCCAGGGCCGCGCCCCGTTTTTCGACATGGACAGGGCCAGTTTCAGCGCCTTCCAGAACCGCCCCGGCCGCAGCACCAGGCATTTCAGCGCTCCAAGCAGCAGGCGCGGCAATCCGTCCTTCAGCGTATGGCGCGTCTTTTCCAGTTCATCCCGGTCGCGCGGATCGACAAGCTCGCTGTCCCAGCCGCGCAGGGCAAATCTTTCCACCTCGACGCCCTGGCGTTCGAGCGCCCGGATTTCGCGCCGGATAAAGGTGTGGCTTACGGCCGGATAATGATTGACGAGATAGGCAACACGCATGGAACAGTCTCTTTTTCAGCCCCCGGCCGGCGACGCACTCCGGCGTGAAAAACGCCAGTTGCTTTCGCACATGGCCCGCAGATCATGCTGCGCCTCGAACCCCAGAACGTCGCGTGCCAGGGAAACATCGGCAAATGACACTGCCGCATCACCCTGCCGGCGTGCAACAACCTGATGTGCCAGCTTGCGCCCGCATATGTCCTGATAGGCGTCCAGAACCTCCAGCACACTGTGGCCCCGGCCCGTCCCCAGGTTGACCAGATGCCCCTGTCCGCGTGTCAGTAGCGCCTCCAGTGACAGGACATGGCCGCGCGCAAGATCCGAAACGTGAATATAGTCGCGCACACCGGTTCCGTCCGGGGTCGGGTAGTCATTGCCATAAATCATGAGTTCCGGCAGCTCTCCGTTTGCAACCCGCGCAATCACCGGCACCAGGTTCGAAGGCGGCTGGCTCGGATCTTCCCCGATCAGCCCCGAAGGGTGTGCCCCCACCGGGTTGAAATACCGCAATATGCCCACGATAAACCCGGGATCGGACCGGGCAACATCCGTCAGGATGTTCTCTCCGATGGCCTTGGTCCGGGCATAGGTATTCATCGGGGCAACCGCGTCGTCTTCGCGGATCGGCACCCTGTCGGTATTGCCATAGATCGCCGCGCTCGAGGAAAACACGATCGCATTCACATCATGGGCGCGCATTGCCGCCACGACATTGATCAGCCCGGTGCAGTTGCTCTGGTAATAACCGACCGGATCGGCCTCGCCCTCGGCGATGCTCTTGCGGGCGGCAAAATGCACGACCGCATCGAACCCGCGCCCGGAAAAAGCGCCGTCCAGAGCCCTGGCATCCCGGATATCGCACTCGATCACATCGACGGGCTGCCCGACAATCTGCGCCAGGCGCCCGGGAACATCCCGATGCGCATTCTCGAAACTGTCGAGAATCGTGACCTCATGACCGGCTTCAGCCAAAGCCACAAAGGTATGCGAACCGATGAACCCGGCCCCGCCAGTCAGAAGAATTCGCTTGCCCATCCTGCCCTACCACATTTCATCCCGCGCCCTGCCCGCCCCACACCGGACATGCGCCTGACAGCAGCCTTAATGGAAAGTCGCCACCGAAGCATCTGCCAATGACCGATCTCCGCTCACAAGAAACAGAAGGGCTGTGATGCCCGCATCGTCCCGACGCCCGCGACAAAGGCCGTGGCAAGTGGAAAGCGGGCATGCAGGCCGGTGCCGGCGCTCAGGAGGCCAGCGCTGGCCGGATGGCCGGCGCCGGCACCCCGCCGAGCGTTTCCCAGCCGCAGCGTTCTGCATGAATGCGCGGATCAACTTCGGCCGCAACGGCGATGGCTTTCCTGTGTTCAACGCTTTCACGCATCCGTTTCCTGACACCGCGCAGATGCAGCCCGTGCCACGAAACCTTTGCAGTCGGAGAATGCAGGGGCAATTGCGCGCGCCATTTCTTGCGCACGAAATGATAGCCCTGCGCATAGTCTTCTCCCAGGTCGCCCTTGAACCTGTCATTATGAACAAGCGGCAGGGGCACGTTCCAGGCGCCATGGCCCAGGGCCCAGGCCGTCTGCACGATATCCAGCCCGTAAAAATGAAAATGCGCCATGCCTTCATCAAAGCGCAGCCCTTCGTGGCGCCGCAGGACGATCAGCAACTCGTCGCTGCTCTTGATTGCGACAGGTTCGGTGGCGACGCGGCCGACAACCTGGCCGATCGAAGACGACCAGACCGGGCCCCACCCCGTGCCATGCTCATCGATCCCGTAGGGGGCAATGATCCCCCAGTCCGGGTCGACCGCTTCAACCTCCGCAATCCGGCGGGCAAGAAGCTGCTCCCAGCCATCCGGCAGGAAAACATCATGGTGGGCCAGGATAACGATCGGAGCATCTGTTCGGTCAAGAATGCGGTTGTAGCCGGTGGCGGCGCTTGTCGGGTTTTTTTCCACGACAAGCTTGAGCGCGCCCGAGCGAACAGCCGGAGACAGCATCAGGTTGGCGGACAGGATGTCGGCGTTGTTTGACAGGCAGCCAATGACCATGTCTGCCGATTTTTCAGGCCGTTTCTTCTGCGACACTCTTCACCTATTGATGAATTTTCCTATTCATCCACACTATTTACGGGTTCTGCGGGAATTTACATCCCCTGACCGGAGAATCCGCCCGGTCGGCGCGAAGTTGCAACAATGGCCCCGACGCGCTGCAATTCATCGACTGTCCGCCCTGGCTGCCGTCAGGCGGAAACCCGGGCCGCAGAGCCGCGCCGCGCCATGCGACCGCTCAACACGAAACCGCCCATGCCGGCCAGCAAAAGCCAGAAACCGGCCGGAAGCGGCACCGGGGAAATCGGCGTCAGATCGCCCGCATACCGCAGGGTGTCCATGTCGGACCTGAAGCTCACGGCGCCAAGAATTCCACCGGTCGACAGACCCGAAAAGTCGACGAGCATGTCGGTGAACAGATCGCCCCGCGCCACATCGCCGGCCATGTTCACGATCCCCGAATAGGTCGCCGTGATGCTGCCCTGCAGACCGGAATAGGCACTGTAAAGCTCGAACGGATAGCCAAAGCTGGACCCTGGCGTAGAGGCCGGATCGGGATCGAAGATGAACGTCGTGTCAAAAACCGAGCTGGCCGGAGCAAGCTGGATGAGAAGCGAGGTCAGCAGGCGGGTCGTCGTCATTTCGAACCCGTCCCAGCTCATGTAGACATATGTGTCCGTCCCGGCCGCTTCGCCATCGATGCTGTAGTTGAATGTGCGCAAGGCGTTCCAGACGATCTCTTCGCTTGTTCCATCGGCATAGGTCGCCGTAAAGATCGCACCATCCAGATCAACCCCGTCTGTCCCGGTGTTGTCACGAATCCCGTAAACCGTTTCCTGAGGATTATCGGCAACCCGGACAATATTGACCGTCGCCGCCTGCGCCGTCCCGACGGCGGGCAGATAAACCATTGCGCAAGCCACGCAGGCTTTCAAAAACTTCAACCCCATTACCCACTCCTTCAATATCCCGGAAATAGCCGGGAAACTCATCCTCGGCCAAACTGCACCATTGGGGCCATGATTGCAACGCAATGCTGCCGCAATTGGCGCTGCTGAGCGGGGCAAAAAACCGGAAATGGCCCTGTTTTTTCTCGGAAACCGCCACGATCACCCGTTTTTTCACCCTGAAAACAAGGGGTAAAGGCGCGCTCACGGGCCATCCACCCGGGCAAGACCCCGGGCAGGTTCACCAGAAAAGCGCGGAATGATCTTGCCGGGAACCGAACCAATCCGCCCGCTCACGAAACATTGACGCCGGATCGTGATCATCAGGGCAATTTTCCGGGCTGCCGCATTTGAGAATGGCCTGTCCCATGCTACTGCCCGATACGCAACAATGCCGCTGTTTGACCCGGCGAATTGCCCCCGGTAGAAAAAGGTTGGTCTTTTTGATTATCTCTGGATTTTTTTCGAGTCTTTCAACTCTCAGAAACCCGCACTTGATGCGATAGGGACTTCGCATTTCAATGAATGACACGACACATCGCAGCGCCGACACCGACATCGCCATCGTCGGCATGGCCGCACATCTGCCCGGCGCGGGCTCGATAGACCAATACTGGGCCAACCTGCGCGACGGCATCGAATCGATCCGCCAGTTCAGCCGCGAGGAGCTGCTGGAAAACGGCGAGGCGCCGCACCTGCTGAACCGCCCCGACTATGTGCCCGCCGCCGCCCCGCTGGAAGGGTTCGAAACCTTTGATGCCGAATTCTTCGGGCTGTCGCCGAAAGAAGCCGCGATCATGGACCCGCAGCACCGCCAGTTCCTGGAGGTGGCCTGGGAAGCGCTGGAAAACGCCGGCCACCCGCCGGAAAAGGCCAGGGGGCCGATCGGGGTGTTTGCCGGCTGCGGCATGGGCAGCTACTTTTATTTCAACGTCTGCTCGAACCCGGACCTGGTTGAAGACGTGGGCATGTTCCTGCTGCGCCACACCGGCAACGACAAGGACTTCCTGTCGACGCGGGCCAGCCACATCCTTGACCTCAAGGGCCCGAGCATCAACCTGCAGACCGCGTGTTCGACCTCGCTGGTGGCCACCCATTACGCGGCCCAGGCGCTGATGACCGGCGAATGCGACATCGCGCTGGCCGGCGGGGTGACAATCGAACTGCCGCAGGGGCGCGGCTATATCTACAAGGAAGGCGAAGTGCTGTCGCCCGACGGCCATTGCCACGCGTTCGATCACCGCGCCCAGGGCACGGTGTTCGGCTCGGGCGCGGGTGTCGTGGTGCTGCGTCGGCTGGCCGATGCCATCGCCGACGGCGACCATATCTGGGCCGTGATCAAGGGCACCGCCGTCAACAACGATGGCGCCGCCAAGGCCGGCTATCTTGCCCCGTCGGTCGACGGCCAGGCCGCCGCCATTTCCGAAGCGCTCAGCATGGCCGGCACGCCGGCCGACACCATCGACTATGTCGAGTGCCACGGCACCGGCACCTACCTGGGCGACCCGATCGAGGTGGCCGCCCTCACCCAGGCGTTTGGCGAAACCACCGATGAAACCGGCTATTGCCGGCTTGGCTCGGTCAAGACCAACATCGGCCATCTCGACACCGCGGCCGGGGTTGCCAGCCTGATCAAGACCGCGCTGTCGCTGCACAGGCGCCAGATCCCGCCCTCGCTCGGCTACGAAAAGCCGAACCCGGCAATCGACTTCGCGCACAGCCCGTTTCGCGTCAACGACCGGCTGAGCGACTGGCAATCGCACAAGGGGCCGCGCCGGGCCGGGGTGAACTCGCTCGGGGTCGGGGGCACCAATGCCCATGCCGTTCTGGAAGAAGCCCCCGAACGGGTCGCCTCCGAAGCCTCGGACTGGCCGTTCCAGCTGCTGTGCATTTCGGGGCGCAGCAAGGGCGCGCTCGACGGCAACGCCGCCCGGCTGGCCGCCCATCTGCGCGCCCATCCCGAACAGCCCCTGGCCGACATTGCCTGGACCCTGAAGGAAGGCCGGCGCGAATTCGAAAGGCGCCGCGTCGTCGTGGCCGAGACCCACGAAGAAGCCGCCCGCCTGCTCGAGGAAAACGACCCGCGCCGCGTTTTCACCCACACGGTGGTCGGCGACGACCCGGAGGTCGTGTTCATGTTCCCCGGCGGCGGGGCGCAATATGCCGGCATGGCGCGCGACCTCTACGAGACCGAGCCGGTCTTTGCCGAATGGATGGACCGCGGCCTGGAAATCCTGCAGCCGAAGCTCGACTATGACATCCGCGCAATCTGGCTGCCCGAACCCGGCGCCAGGGCCGAGGCCGAAGACCGGCTCAAGCAGCCGTCGGTGCAATTGCCGCTGATCATGATCGTCGAATATGCGCTGGCGCAGCTGTGGATGAGCTGGGGGGTAAGCCCGGCAGCCCTGGTCGGCCATTCGATGGGGGAAAACACCGCCGCCTGCGTGGCCGGGGTCATGTCGTTCGAAGACTGCATCGGGCTGGTGCACCTGCGCGGTCGCCTGTTTGATACGGTGCCTGCCGGCGGCATGCTGTCGGTGGCCCTGCCCGCCGAAGACCTGAAGCCGCTGCTGGGCGACGACCTGGACCTCGGGGCGGTCAACGCGCCGGGGCTGAGCGTCGCCACCGGCGCCCAGGATGCGCTGGACGCGCTGGAAGCGGTGCTGAAAGAACGTGACATCGACTGCCAGCGCATCCCGATCGACATTGCCGCCCATTCGCGCATGCTCGAACCGATCCTGAAGGATTTCGGCGACTATCTGCGCTCGATCGAGCTGCACGCCCCGCGCATCCCCTTCACCTCGAACCGCAGCGGCGCGTTCATCACCGAGGCCGAAGCCACCGACCCCGACTACTGGGTCGGCCACCTGCGCGGCACCGTGCATTTCGCCGACTGTATCGCGACACTGGCACAGACCCCCGGGCGCATCTTCCTCGAGGTCGGCCCCGGCAAGGCGCTGGCCGCGCTGACCGGCCAGCATGGCGATGCCACCGCCAACCAGGTGATGTCCAGCCTGCGCCACCCGAAAGACGAAATCGGCGATGATGCCTATTTCCTGGCCATGCTCGGGCGGCTCTGGGCCATGGGGGGGCGCTTTGACTGGGCACAATACTGGGGCGACGCGCGGCGCCTGCGGGTGCCGCTGCCCGGCTACGCCTTCCAGCGTGCGCCCTATTTCATCGAGCCGGGCAAACCCGCCGAAACCGACAATCGCTGGCTGATGCGCGAGGATGACCTGTCGCGCTGGGGCTATCGCCCGGCCTGGACCCCGACCTATGCCGCCTGCGACATCGACACAAGCGGTGACCTGTCAGAGGCCCCGCGCGAAACCTGGCTGGTCTTTGCCGATGACGCCGGGCTGACCGGGGCCATCACCGAACGGCTGCGCGCGGCCGGGCACCCGGTGATCACCGTGCGCGCCGGCGACACTTTCGCGCGCATGGGCGACGACGGTTACATCATCGCCCCCGAGCGCGGGCGCGAAAGCTATGACGCGCTGATCCGCGACCTCGTGGAACGCGACATGGCCCCGAGCCGGATCGTCCACGGCTGGCTGGCCACCCGCAAGGAAACCTTCCGCCCCGGCAGCAGCTTTTTCCACCGCAATCTCGAACAGGGGTTTTACAGCCTGCTGTTTCTGGCCCAGGCCATCGGCGACGAGGGGTTGGCCATGCCGCTGCACCTGAGCGTGCTGACCACCGGGGCGCAACAGGTGCGCGATGAGGGGCTGGCCTATCCGGAAAAGGCCACGATCGCCGGACCGGCGCGGGTCATCCCGCGCGAGTTTCCGGGCTTCAGCTGTTCGCTGATCGACCTGGAGCTGCCGCAGGAGCCCGCGCGCCGCAAACGCACCGGCCCCGATCCGCAGATGGCCGCGCTGGCCGAACGGCTGCTCGAAGATCTGCTCGCCCCGCCGGCCACCGCCACCGTGGCCCTGCGCGGCGACAAGCGGTTCGAACTGGGCTGGCGGCAACAGGAAATCGCCGCCCCGGACACCCTGGTGCCACCGCTGCGCGAAGAAGGCGTCTACCTGATCACCGGCGGGTTCGGCGGCATCGGGCTGACCCTGGCCGAAACCCTGATCCGCAAGGTCTCGGCGCGTATCGTGCTCTTGTCGCGCAACGCCCTGCCCGACCGGGACAAATGGGAGCAGATCCTGCGCAATACCGCCCCCGGCGACAGCCTGGCGCGGCGCATCCGGGCGGTGCAGGCGCTGGAAGAGGCCGGCGGGCAGGTCATGTGTCTTGCCGCCGATGTCAGCAATGTCGAGGACATGCGGGCCGCCCGCGCCGAGATCGAGGGGCGCTGGGGGCCGGTCAATGGCGTGATCCATGCCGCCGGGCTGATCGAAGACGGGCTGATCATGACCAAGTCGATGACCGGGATCGAAGATGTCTTCGCCCCCAAGATCCACGGCACCCAGGTGCTCGATGAGCTCTTCCCCGATGGCGCGCTCGACTGGCTGGTGCTGTTTTCCTCGACCTCCACCGTCACCGCCCCGCCGGGGCAGGTCGACTATGTCGCGGCCAACGAATATCTCAACGCCTACGCCAGGGCGCGCGCCGGCGGCAAGACCCGGGTTCTGGCCATCGACTGGGGCATCTGGGCCGATGTCGGCATGGCCGCCGATGCCATGCAGGTGCGCACCGGGTCCACCCCGCCCCCGCCGGTCGAGGCGGCGGGCGAGCCGATGCTGGACGACGCCAGCTTCGACGGCGCCGGCAACCGGCTGTTCACGGCGCGCTGGCGGGCGGACGGGCGCTGGTTTCTCGACCAGCACCGGACCCGCGCGGGCGACGCGCTGTTGCCGGGCACCGGGTATATCGAACTGGCCGCCGAGGCCCTGCGCGCACAGGGCGAGCCACAGACATTCGAGATCCGCGACCTCTATTTCCTGCGCCCGCTGGCCGTGGAAGACGGACAAGAGCGTGACATCCGCCTGACGCTTTCACGCAGCGACACCGGCTATGACCTGAGCGTTGAAAGCGGCGCCGGCGCGGACCGCGAACAGAACGCCCAGGCCAGTCTTTCGCTGCTGCCGCAGACGCCCCCCGACCCGATCGACCCCGCGGCCATCGCCGCGCGCTGCGGCGCTCCGGTCACCGCGCCGCCGGGCCAATGGCTGAGCGCGCCCCAGGAAGCACAGCTGAACTTCGGCGCCCAGTGGCATGTGCTGCGTGAAACCGCCCTGGGTCAGGGCGAGGGCCTGGCCCGGCTTGCCCTGCCCGGGGCCGGGAATGACACCGGCTGCCTGCTGCACCCCGGGCTGATGGATATCGCCACCGGCTGGGCGATGGAGCTGATCGCCGGCTATCGCCCGACCCACCTGTGGGTGCCGGTTTCCTACCGCTCGGTCCGGGTCTTCCGCCCCCTGCCGGCCGAGGTCGTCAGCTGGGTGCGCAACAGCGGCGAAAACGAGGCCGGCGCCGAAACCGCAAGTTTCGATGTCACCATCGCGGCCCCCGACGGCACCGTCTGCGTCGAGATCCGCGGGTTTTCGATCCGCCGCCTGGAAAGCGCGGCGCAATTCGCGGCCGCCCCGGCCGACAACCCTGTCGCCACCCTGCCCGACAACGAGGCCGCGCGCCCGCTGTCGCCCGCCGAAGAGCGCCTGCGCCACAACCTGACCCAGGGTATTCGCCCGGCCGAGGGGGCTGACCTGTTCCTGCGCGCCCTGAGCACCGATCTGCCCCAGGTGATCGTGTCGTCGCTCGATCTCGCCGGGCTGGCCGCCCAGGCCGGCGAAAGCGTGGCCGACAACCAGGGCAGCGAGCAGAAGTTCCAGCGCCCCGAGCTCGATGCCGACTACGTTGCCCCGGAAAATGCGATCGAATCCCGGCTGGCCGGCTTCTGGCAGGACCTGCTCGGGGTCGATCAGGTCGGCGTCGAAGACAGTTTCTTCGACCTTGGCGGACATTCCCTGATCGCGGTGCGGCTGTTTGCACAGATCCGCAAGACCTGGCAGGTCGACTTTCCGATTTCGGTGCTGTTCGAAGCCCCGACGATCCGCAAATGCGCCGAGCTGATCGCCGCGCGCGGTGTGGCCACCGACGAAGAAGACGGCGCCCCGGCCCCGGCTGTGGCCAGGACCGAACGCCGCTTCACCCACCTGGTGCCGATGCATGCCGGCGAAGGGGGGCCGAAAACCCCGTTCTTCCTGGTGGCCGGCATGTTCGGCAACGTGCTGAACCTGCGCCATCTTGCGCATCTTCTGGGCGCCGACCGGCCGTTTTACGGGCTGCAGGCGCGCGGGCTTTACGGCGATGAGGAGCCGCACCGCTCGGTGGTCGAGGCGGCGCGCGACTATATCGCCGAAATGCGCCAGGTCCGGCCGCATGGCCCCTACATGCTGGGCGGGTTTTCCGGCGGCGGCATCATTGCCTACGAGATTGCCCAACAGCTGACGGCCGCCGGCGAAACCGTGTCGGAGCTGATCATGCTCGACACCCCCCTGCCGGTGCGCCCGCCGCTGTCGCGGCGCGACCGCATCATGATCAACTGGATCAACCTGCGCCGTCAGGGCCTTGGCTATCTGACCACCTGGGCAAGGAACCGCATCGCCTGGGAACTGGGCAAACGCCAGGGCCATGACGAAGAAACCGAGGCAGCGCATGAATTCCACAATGCGGCCATCCAGGATGCTTTCCTCGAAAGCGTGGGGGCCTACAAGGTCATGCCCTGGTCCGGGCCGCTTGCCCTGATCCGCCCGCCCCAGATCGGCCAGTGGGAAGTGGCGCCGGGGCGGCTTGTCGACAAGCATCGCCACTACCTTCTTCCGGACAACGGCTGGACCAGATGGGCCCATGCCATCGAGGTATTCGAAGTGCCGGGCGACCACGATTCCATGGTGCTTGAACCCAATGTGCGGGTTCTCGCCGCACGAATGAAACACCGGCTTGAAGCGGCAGAACGGGCATGGGAGGCTGGCGAAACCAGCATCCCACCAAAAACAATCAAGGCAGCAGAATAGTATGCAGACCAGTACCACGTCGGATCCAACACTTCTGACCGTCATCCTGAACTACCGCACGGCGCCGATGACCCTGCGCGCAACCGAAGCCGCATTGGCGGCGATGGACGGCATCGCCGGTGAAATCGTCATCGTCGACAACGACAGCCGGGACGGTTCCGATGAAACGATCCGCAATCACATCGCGGACGCGGGCTGGGACAGGAACGACCGGGTGCGCCTTCTGCAATCCGGTCACAACGGTGGCTTCGGGGCCGGCAACAACGTCGGCATCCGGGCCGGACTCAGTGACGGATCGCGCCCCGATTTCATTTATGTGCAAAACTCGGATGCCTTCCCCGAGCCGGAGGCGATCCGCGTTTTGCTGAACCACCTGGTTGCCCATCCCGAAACCGCCTTCGCCGGCAGCTACATCCACGGCGAGGACGGGGTGGCGCACACCTCGGCTTTCCGCTTCCCCTCGATCCTCAGCGAATTCGAAAGCGCGATCCGCTTCGGGCCGGTCAGCCGCCTGCTGGCCCGCCACCGGGTGCCGATCGAAACACCGCGCGACGGGCAGTCTGTCGACTGGCTGGCCGGGGCCAGCCTGATGATGCGCCAGAGCGTGCTCGATGAGGTGGGCCTGTTCGATGAAACCTTCTTTCTCTATTTCGAGGAAACCGACCTGTGCCGCCGCGTCCGCCTTGCTGGCCACGAGATCATTTTTCTGCGCGACAGTGTCGTGACCCATATCGGTTCGGTGTCCACCGGAATGAAAACCTGGTCGCGGGTGCCCGACTACTGGTACGACTCGCGCTGGCACTACTTCGCCAAGAACCACGGCGCCCTTTATGCCGGCCTCGCGACGCTTGCCCACCTGACCGGTGGCGGCCTGTGCTGGCTGCGTGCAACGCTGACCCGCAAGAAACGCGAAGTGTCCCCCCAATTCCTGCGCTCCATGGCGCGCCACGATCTGGCCGCCCTGCGGCGCAGGCTCCTTTCACCGGCGAAGCGCGACGCCCGACCTCTGCCCCCTCAACCTGGAGAGTAACGCATGCCCGGTTTCAGTTCCGTCCTCATCGGCAACGAATCCCTTGTCATTCAATGTGGTGAAATGCTGCTGGAGGCGGACAATCCGATCCGCGCTGTCGTGACCCGCAATGCCGAAGTGCAGGACTGGGCAAAATCCCGCGGCCTGCCGGTGCTCGCCCCCGGCGCCGATCTGGCCGCACGGCTGAAACCCCATGATTTCGACTGGCTCCTGTCCATCGCCAATCTCGACCTGATCCCGCAGGACGCGCTTGACATGGCCGCCCGCGGCGCGGTCAATTTTCACGATGGCCCGCTGCCGCGCTATGCCGGTCTCAATGCGCCGGTCTGGGCGCTGATCAATGGCGAGAAAACCCACGGCATCTCCTGGCACCTGATTTCGGGCGGCGTCGATGAAGGCGACATCATCGCCCAGAGCCGGTTTGACATCGCCCCTGACGAAACCGCCCTCACGCTCAACACGAAATGCTACAGCGCCGCCATCGACAGCTTTGGCCAGGTGATGGCCGAACTGGCCAGCGACACGCCGGCCGCCACGCCCCAGGATCTGGACCAGCGCAGCTACTTCGGCCGCGACGCCCGGCCCGAGGCCGGCGGACGGCTCGATTTCACGAAATCGGCCGAGACCCTCGCGGGGCTGGTGCGTGCGCTTGACCATGGCGACTATCGCAACCCGCTGCTTTGCCCCAAGATCGAGGCCGGCGGGGAAATCCGGCTGGTGCACAGCGCTGTGCCCGCGCCGACCGCTTCGGGCAAGGCGCCGGGCACTGTCACGGCCGCCACGGCCGACAGCCTGACCGTGGCAACCGGCACGAATGACATCGTTTTAAGCCGTATCAGTGACTGTTTCGGCCGTCCGGTCCCGGCCTCCGATGTGGCGCAGACCGGCGACGTTCTGCCCAGCCCGGACACCGAAGACGCGGCCCGGATCGATGCAGTTCTTGCCCCTTTGCTGCGTGCCGAACCGTTCTGGCGCGACCGGCTCGAGCAGGTCGCCCCGCTTGATCTGCCGCGGCTCGGCAGCAACGGTGACGGCGATGCGCCGCGCCACGGCTTTGCCCTGCCCGAAGGGGCCGGCGCCGAAGATGCCTGGGCCGCCCTCGCCATCCTGCTTGCCAGGATGGCAGGGACGGACGGGCTGGACATGGCCTGTCACCTGCCCGATGCGCCCGATTACGTCTGCCCCTGGGTTCCGGTGCATGGCGCGCTCGAAAGCAGTTTCGCCGCCAGCCGGGATGCGCTGTCGGCACAGTTGGCCCAGGCGCTCGACAACGGCGGTTTCGCCTGCGACCTGCCCGCCCGCCTGGCCGAAAAGGCGGTTCTGCCCACCATCGGCCTGTCGCGCGATGCGGGCGCCGGATGCCTGCCGGGCACCGCGCTGACCCTGGCGGTTCAGGGCGCAAAAGCGACACTGATCAGCACAAATACCGGCCCCGATGCAGCCGAGCTTGAACGCCTGGCGGCGCGGCTGACGCATCTTCTGGAGGCGGCGGTGCAGGCCCCCGACACGGCGCCCGGCGCCCTGCCGATCCTGCCCGACGCCGAACGCCGGATGCTGCTGGAAGACTGGAACGACACCGCGCGCGACTTTCCGGCAGACACCTGCATTCATGAATTCTTCGAACAGCAGGTCGCCCGCAACCCCGAGGCCGAGGCGCTGGCGTTCGAAGGCGAAAGCCTGAGCTATGACGCCCTGAACGCGCGCGCCAACCGCATCGCCCATGTGCTGCAGGACATGGGGGTCAGGCCCGGGGTCGTCGTCGGGCTGCACCTGCCGCGCTCGACCGACCTGCTGGTGGCGGCGCTGGCGATCCTCAAGGCCGGCGGCGCCTACCTGCCGATGGACCCGGCCTATCCGGCCGACCGCACCGCGCTTTATGCCGAAGACAGCGGGGCCCGGGTTATCGTGACCAATACCGGCCTGGCGCATGCACTGCCGGAAACGGGCGCGCAACTGCTCAGCCTTGACGATGCGCCACAGATCGCCTCGGCCCCGGCGATCAACCCGCAAAGCGGCGTGACCGGCGAAGATCTGGCCTACCTGATCTATACCTCGGGCTCCACCGGCAAGCCCAAGGGCGTGATGGTCGAGCATCGCAACGTCGCCAATTTCTTCACCGGCATGGATGAACGCATCGCCCATGACCCGCCGGGCGTCTGGCTGGCCCTGACCAGCCTGTCGTTCGACATTTCGGTGCTCGAGCTGTTCTGGACGCTTGCGCGCGGCTTCAAGGTCGTGCTCAGCAGCGACGAAAACCGCGCACTGGTGGCCGGCGACAACGCCGGGGTGCACGCCATCACCGGGCGCGGCATGGAATTCAGCCTGTTTTACTGGGGCAACGACGACGGCCAGGGGCGCGACAAGTACAAGATGCTGCTCGATGGCGCACGGTTCGCCGACCAGAACGGCTTTTGCGCGGTCTGGACGCCGGAACGGCACTTCCACGCGTTCGGCGGCCCCTATCCCAACCCCTCGGTCACCGGCGCGGCGGTGGCGGCCATCACGCGCAATATCGCGGTGCGCGCCGGCAGCTGCGTCGCCCCGCTGCACCACCCGGCGCGCATCGCCGAAGACTGGGCGGTGATCGACAACCTGACCAACGGGCGGGCCGGGCTGGGCATCGCCTCGGGCTGGCAGCCGCATGACTTCGTGCTGCGCCCGGAAAACACGCCGCCCGAAAACAAGCCCGCCATGTATCGCGCAATCGACGATCTGCGCCGCCTGTGGCGTGGCGAAGAGGTGGAATTTCCGACCGCCGACGGCACACCGCACGCGGTGCTCACCCAGCCCCGGCCGGTCTCGAAAGAGTTGCCGATCTGGATCACCACGGCCGGCAATCCCGACACCTGGCGCGAAGCCGGAGAGATCGGCGCCAACGTGCTGACCCACCTGCTTGGCCAGAGCATCGACGAGGTCGGCGAAAAGATCAGGATCTACCACGCCGCCCTGCGCGAGGCCGGCCACGACCCGGATGACTTCACCGTCACGCTGATGCTGCACACTTTCGTCGGGACCGACCGCGAAGCGGTGCGCGAAATCGCCCGCGGGCCGATGAAGGACTACCTGCGCTCGGCCGCCGGGCTGATCAAGCAGTTTGCCTGGGTCTTCCCGGCCTTCAAGAAACCCAAGGGCGTGAACAACGCCTTCGATATCGACCTCGGCATCCTGAGCGAGGAAGAGCTCGACGCCATCCTCGAGTTTGCCTTCCTGCGCTATTTCGAGGATTCGGGCCTGTTTGGCACGGTTGACGACTGCCTGGCGCGCACCGAACAGCTCAAGCGCATCGGTGTCGACGAAATCGCCTGCCTGATCGACTACGGCATCGCGCGCGACACCGTGCTCGAGGGCCTCAAGCCGCTGGCCGAGGTGGTGCGCCGCACCAACCAGGAAACCGGGCCGGCCGAGGATGACTTTTCGATCGCGGCCCAGATCCAGCGCCACGCGGTCACCCATATGCAGTGCACGCCCTCGATGGCGCAGATGCTGGTGATGAACGACGAGGCGCGCCACGCGCTGTCGCATGTCCGCCACCTGATGATCGGCGGCGAGGCGCTGCCGGGGGGGCTCGTGCGCGAACTGCTGGGGCTTGCCGGGGGCCATGTCGAAAACATGTATGGCCCGACCGAAACCACGATCTGGTCGACCACCGGCCCGGTTGTCCCGACCGACACCGTCGCGCCGATCGGACGCCCGATCGCCAATACCCGCGTTTATGTGCTGGACGAAAACCGCGCGCCGGTGCCGCTTGGCATGGCGGGTGAGCTTTACATCGGCGGGGCCGGGGTGGCGCGCGGCTACTGGCAACGGCCCGACCTGACCGATGAACGCTTTGTCGACGACCCGTTCACCGACAGCCAGGGCGCACGCCTGTATCGCACCGGCGATCTGGTGCGCTGGCGCGCGGACGGGCAGCTCGATTTTCTCGGCCGCGCCGACGACCAGGTCAAGCTGCACGGCTACCGGATCGAACTGGGCGAGATCGAAAGCGCGCTCGATACCCATCCGGGCGTGCGCCAGTCGGTGGTGATGCTGCGCGAGGATGTGCCGGGGCTGCGCCAGCTTGTCGCCTACACGCTGGCCGAGACCCCGGTGCCCGAAGCCGACCTGAAGGCCCATCTTGGCGCGCGCCTGCCAGCCCACATGCTGCCGGCGCGCTTCGTCACGCTTGACGCCTTTCCGCTGACGCCCAACAAGAAGGTCGACCGCAACGCCCTGCCCGCCCCGATGGCTGCTGCCGCGGCCGGCAAGCCGTCTTCGGCAACAGAAGACACCGCCCCTGTTGGCACCGTCATGCAGCAGGTGGCGGATATCTGGTCACGCATCCTCGGGGTGTCCGGGATCGGCGCAAAGGACAACTTCTTCGATCTCGGTGGCCATTCGCTGCTGGCCGTGCAGGCGCATCGCGAGATTCGCAAGGAGCTGGGCGCCGACCGGCTTTCCATCACCGACATCTTCCGTTTTCCGACGCTGGATGGGCTGGCCCGCACCGTGGAAGACAAGCTTTCCGGGGGCGCAAAACCAGCGAAAACCCCTGAAACAGACACTGTTTCCGGCGAAAAAGCCGAAGCCCGCGCCGAAGCCATGAAACGGCGGCGCGAAATGCGCGCGCGCCGCCAGTCCAGCAGCGCATGAGCGATCTCGCAGCGCTCACGGAAGCCCTGCGCGGGCTTCTGGGGCCAGGTGTCGGGGTCGCGGCCACCGATCCGACGGCTGCGGCCGGCGCGCTGTATCCCGGGGAAGACGCCGCAGTGACGCGCGCGGTGCCCCGGCGGCGGCTGGAGTTTGCCGCCGGGCGCCAGGCCGCGCGCCTTGCAATGGCCGACATCGGCCTGCCCCCCGCCCCGGTGCCGCAGGGCCCCGACCGCGCGCCCGTCTGGCCCGAAGGGCTGGTGGGGTCCATCGCCCATTGTTCCACCGCCTGCATCGCCGCCGTGGCCCCCCGCACGCACCTGCGCGCGATCGGCATCGACATCGAAGACGCCACGCCCCTGGAAGCGGAACTGGAAGGCACGATCTGCACGCGCTCCGAACGCGCCTGGCTTGACCGCCAGCCCGCCCGCGACCGCGCCCTGCTGGCCAAGCTGATCTTCAGCGCCAAGGAAGCCGTCTACAAGGCCCGGTATCCGCTGACCGGCGAGATGATCGGATTTGACGCGGTCGAGATCACGGCATCCACCAGCACCGGCGGGTTCTCGATCGCCTTTCCCGGCGGGCTTGCCCGCTTTCCCGGTCATGCACCCCCGGACGGACGGTGGCAAATTGTCGGAAACCTGCTTGTCTGCGGCCTGATTTTGCCTGATTAGACACTGTTTTGAGCAAACCGCTTACAGATAGCGACGGATAAGCTCGCTGCGGTGCGCAAAAACGCCCTCATCGTCAAAAATCGATCCCGCCCGCGCCGCCGCTCCGATCATCTCGGCCAGCCTGTCCCGGTCACGCCCAAGGCCGGCCACATTGCCCGCCAGCGTGCCGGTGTCGCCGACAGGGCTCAGCAGACCGCCCTGGCCATCGGCAATCAGATCCCGGGCAAACGGGCCGTCATACCCGATGATCGGCGTGCCCGACACCAGCGCTTCGATCAGGCAGCGCGGCGATTCCGGTGTCTTGTGGCAGAACAGAAAGACATGTGCCGCACGCAGCCGGTCCAGAACCGCCTGCCGATCCCTGACAAAACCGGGGAATTCGACATGATCTTGCAGGCCCGCCGCCCTGACCCGCGCCTGCATGGCCGCCAGTTCGGGCCCCTCGCCCAGCCAGCAGGCCTCGAATGCCACCCCGGCCCGGGCGACCGTTTCCAGCACCTCGACCCAGTCCAGCGGACCTTTCATCGGGTCGGCCCGCCCGAGATAGAGTATTTTCAACGGCCCGTCGGTCACCGCCGAGCGCTTGGCCGCCAGCCTGTCGGGCGGGATATGTTCCGATTTCTTCAGGTGAATGTCATGAACGACCTCGGGTCTCTGGCAAAACGGCGCATAGGTGTCAAAGGTTTCCCGGCCATGAAACAACCCCAGGGCGGCGCGCCGGATCAGGAATTTTTCAAGCTGGAACATTGGCCGGTGCGTCAGGCGCGCGCGCAGCCGCTTGCGCCAGTGGCCGGCATGCGCCGTGCGCCGGATCACCTCGGATTCAACCCGGTCGGTCCAGACGGCATAGGGGCGCCCCTTCCGCCAGGCCTCGTAACACGACACCGACCCCCAGTCGCCGAACAGACCGCCAATCGAAAACGACAGGTAGTCGGCCTTGTCGATCTGCGCGCGGATGATGCGGCGCGTGGCGCGAAGATGGCGCAGGAACTGGTCGGGCCGATAGGCCGTCGGCAGCGGCACGATCTCGACGCGCTCAAGGTTGGGGCCGATCGCCTCGATCGGAACCCAGTTGGCAGGGGCCGGGCCGGCTTCGACAGGCATCATGATCGACACCTTGTCAAAATTCTCGGCCCAGAGCCTGATGCCGTTACAGGCCTGATCTTCCAGAAGAAATCCGTTGTCGGATTGATACAGGGGAACCGGCGCATAGACCAGGAGACGCTTGCCGTCCCCACCTTGCCTGCCCTCGGAGCCCATCATCCACACCCTGACCATTCACATCCAACCGGACCGATATGCCTTTTTGCCCTGGCAAATTCAACTTATATTGGCAGGATGGACACAAGAAACGAAACCCGATGATTGCCCGCCTGAAACGCCAGGGTTCGGCCCTGCTGCTGCTGTTGCTGGGCGCCTGCGGAATGGTGTCGCGCTGCAGCCTGCCCGAGCCGCTGGACAAGGCGGCCTTCGATGCGCTCTACGCCCAGCCTGCATCGCCCCCCGACAGGCCTCTGCGCGTGTTTCACCTGGGCCACAGCCTGGTCGGGCGCGACATGCCCGCGATGCTGGCGCAGCTGGCCGGGGCCGGGCATGCCTATGAAAGCCAGCTTGGCTGGGGAACCTTCCTGAAAGCCCACTGGGAGCCGGATGAGCCGATCAACGGGTTCGAGACCGAAAACGACCATCCCCGCTACCGCGACGCGCATGAGGCCGTGAACTCGGGCGACTATGACGCCCTGGTGCTGACCGAAGGCGTCGAGATCCGCGACGCCATCAAGTATTTCGACCCGGCACGCTATCTGCATGAATGGGCCTCTGCTGCCCGCGCCGCCAACCCTGAAATCAGTGTCTATTTATACGAAACATGGCATGAACTGGATGACCCCGAGGGCTGGCTGGAACGGATTGACCGGGATCTGGAGCGCTACTGGGAAGGCGAAATCCTGCGCCGCGCCCTGAATTATGAAGAGGCGCCGCAGCCGATCTACCTGATCCCGGCAGGCCAGGTCATGGCCCGGTTCGTGCGCGACGTGGAAAAGCGCGGCGGGGTCGGCCCGATCGGAACCCGGGCCGACCTGTTCTCCGACAATATCCATTTCAACGATTTCGGCGCCTATCTGGTGGCCCTGACCCATTATGCGGTGCTTTATCGACAGGATCCGCGCGGCCTGCCCCACAGGCTGACCCGGGCCGACGGCAGCCCCGCCCGCGACCCCGGGCCGGACGCCGCCCGCCTGATGCAACAGATCGTCTGGGACGTTGTCACGCAGAACAGGCAGACGGGCGTCTCTCCCTGACGCCCCCCCATGTCAGGCCCCCATGTCAGGGAATCGCCCCTGCGCCCAGGGGTTCACCCCGAGGCGCGCAACGGGACGGGCGCCAGACAAACCGCCCGGTTGAGCGGGTTCTCGCCGGTTCTGCGGCCGCTGAATGCGGGAAAGGCCTCCTTTCCCCTCTCGAATCGGCCTTCAGGGGCGGATTTCCGCCAGCACTTGGCAGAGTCTTGCGCGAAAATGCACGAAACCTAGGCTGGCAGAGACATTCCCCCACAACCCCTAGTATGAACACCGGCAACCAGTAATCACTCGTCTGCCCGGAACCGGCCCGCCACAAAAAAGCCTCAGTAATTGCGCGGGATTAACCAAGTTCGTGGGAACAAAAGACAAACTGCGGGTGAACCGTTGCCAGTTTCCGCCCTTCCGTCATCGCAGGCTTTGCTTTGACCATGTGGGGCTGCGTTCCGAAATCCACTCCGTCGCTGATGCGGCAAAACCTGGGAATACGCTGCCATGATGATCTACTTGCTCTTTTCTCTGCTCGGAGTGCTTGTCCTGGGGACTGCCTTCGGCCGAAATTCGGCCTCCGAAGCCAGTTCCGAAGATCCGGCACCAACGGCCTTCAACAATGACAAGGAGCCCCCGCAGCCATCCGTGGGGCCCACGGAGGTCATTGTCCCGGTCGATCCCGATCCGGAAGAGCCATGGCAGCCGACCGACCCGGTGGACCCCGCGCCAGATCCCGATCCTGCGCCGACCGATCCGACGCCGGATCCGGCCCCGAACCCCAACACCGGTTCACCCGATCCGCAACCGACCGATCCCACCCCGCCGACCGACCCCACCCCGCCGGCGCCAAGCAACCCCGACCCGACTGCGCCGGAACAGCTGACCGATACCAGCAACGGTGGCGGCGTCGCGGCGACACAGCTGTCAAATGGTGTCGATGTCGCCGGCGGCCGGGTAACCACCCTGCGCCTCGACAACGCCGACTCCATAGACTCGGTGCGCATCACCGGGCAGCCGGCATACGGCCACCTTTCGGTCAACCCCGACAACACGCTGGCCCTGGTCATGAGCGGTGAAAACTACAGCGGCCAGCTGAGCTTCAGCTATGAGGTCACCTACCAGGACGGCACCACGCAATCCTTTGGCAATACGGTCGACGTCCTGCAGCCGACCCAGGGTGCCGGCTGGGCTCAAGGCAATGTCTACATGCTGGAAACCGATGCAAACGGCGACGTTATCGTCGAGGCCGGCGACAATCACCGCGAAGTCTACATCTCGGGCAGCAACGACGCCCTGAGCCTGAATGACATCGCGGCCCTCGAGGGGCTGGACGTCAACCAGATCACGGCCGACTGGCTCCAGGCCCACCCGGACTATGGCAGCGTACCCGACATGGCGCTCGACAGCGAGGCCGGGATGCGGCTCTGGTACGGGATGACCGGCAGCGGGAACGCTCCGTCTTCCGACTGGCTGCTGTTCGAGCGCGGCTTTGAATACGACAACCTCGGCGCGGTCATTGACGACGGAACAATGGGCGAAGACCCGATGCATCCGGTCCATATCACGGCTTACGGCGATGGCGCAAAACCGGTTCTGAACACCAGCATCTCGCTGTCGCCCTGGGGCGGCGGAAACGAAAATATCGTCGTCAGCGACCTTTTCGTGACCGGGGGCGTCTATGCGCTCAGCGGCACGAACCTGATGCTGGACAATGTGGACATCACCAACACCACCGTCACCCATGACAACGTGATGGGGCTTGTCGTCCAGAATGCCCAGGGCTTCACCCTGCATGACTCTTCGATCATCGATGTCTTCCGGACAGTGCATCCCGATGGCGCCGGCTCCTGGCCGGGTGGCGGTCTCATGACCTCCGGCGGCTTTATCGGCAACAGTGACAGTGTGCTGGTCGAAGGCTCGCTTTTCGATCAGAATGGCTGGGCCCCGGACTACCAGTTCAACCAGTCCACCAGCGGCGGCCAGTCCCCGACGATGTTCAATCACAACTTCTACATCGACTGGGACAACACCGACGTCACCTTCCGCGACAACATCACGATGCAGGGCTCGATGTTCGGCGCCCACATCCGCAGCGGCGGCCTTATCGAAAGCAACGTCTTCCTCGACAACAACGCCGCGGTGGACTTCACCGGAGGTGAGTTCGAGGGCACCGGTTTTGTCGGGAACTACACCCAGTTCTCCGACAACCTGATCACTTCGGCCGGATACAAGGAAACGGCAGCCGGCATCGGCTACCTGGCCGAGGGCGTGCGCAATGCCGGGATGGATTCCACCCTGCTGGACAACATCATCGCCCACCTTGCCGATCCGAACAACCCGGCGGAAATCGCAGCCAAGTCGGGTTCCAACTATCCTCTGAGCAACCAGGAAAACCCGTTCTACAACGACACGATCATCTACAACTGGGTCGGCAGCGGACAGGCCCAATGGGGCCATGACCCCAACCTGGACGATCAGAATGTCGACGGTCTCGATACCTCGGTGCTCAATGCCACGACCATTCAGATCTTCACCCAGCAGCTTCTGGGCGACCCGAATGCCGGCATCCCGGAACTGGCCGCTTTCCTGCGTGCCCAGGCCGACGGCTCGCTGGATGACTATGTCGATGCCGACCTGATCATCGACTTCTTTCAGGTCGGGTTCGGCCTCAGCCCGGGCGACCGGCTCAGCCCGGAAACCCTGCGTTTCATTCCCAATGATCTGGGTGACGGCATCCGCTGGGACAATCAGATCAACTGGTCGAGCGACGATCTGCCCGGCTCTGTTGCCGGCGATAGTGTCGATCTGGGCGGCAACATCGTCAACTACGGCGGCACCACCACGATCGCGGATTTCGATTTCGGATCGGGCGGAGAGCTGAACGTGACCCATGGCCGGCTGAACATCGACGGCGTGACCCAGGCCGGGGCCAATGGTGGCCACTTCGATATTTCCAATGTCGGCCAGGTCTGGATGAACGGCTACAGCGACCAGGACCGGCTGACCATCGACGTCGACGGCGGGCGCTTCGTGAACACCGGCACCGTCGACGGCAATGTCCAGATGAACATCAGCGACGGCCAGACCGTGCTGGCAACCGACGGGGCCACATACGATGTCGAAGCCGGCGCCAGCCTGAACATCGACGGCAGCGCGGCCAGCGTCGGCTTTGACGGCACGCAGGGCGATACCGGCGTGCTGCGGCTGGACGACGGCGGCACCCTGTCCTTCGACGCCGATGCCGGCGGCTTCTCGACCATCGAGGAATTCCGCACCGGCGCCATGGGCGACAACCCCGACATCGCATCGGGCGTCAACCTGGGGCTGGGCACGCTCGAACTTGATGTCGCGGGCCTTGCCGCCGGAACATATGAGCTGATCTCGGTCGACGAACTGGTCGGCGAACTCAGCGACATCCGCCTCATTGGCCTGTCCGGCAACCAGGATGCGCATCTGGTCATCGACTATGCCACTGACACGCTGACCGTGCAGCTTACGGCCCCCGGCAGCGGCAGCGGCGCGGCCTCGCTGTCCACGGTTGGCACAGAGACCGACATGGACTCACCCGAGGCGGCGGCGCTCTGGGAGGCGCTGACTGCGGGCCATGAGACCCTCAGCGACGATCTGCCGACCGAGATCTATTCGAATGATCTGCTGATTGCCGAAGCGGCCGCCTGAGGCAGGGCAACGCCGAAAACTTTCCGGGGCCGGGCACCTGTCCGGCCCCGTTTTTCATGGGGAAAGGCGCCAGATGTTTCGCGTGCGAAACATCTCAGCGCCGCGCCAGCCAGGCAACAAGATCGCGCTGCAGCGCCGCGTCCACCCCCTTGCCGCTCAGCACCAGGCGCCCCTGCTCGGCCTGCAGCCGGATCCCCGGCGCGACCTCGGATGAAGGCTCTGTTTCCCGCTTTTCGCCCTTTTCGCCCGGTTCAGACACTGTTTTCGGCGCCTGCGCCGGCCTGGCCGCGGGTTTGAGCGCGCGTTCCAGCAGCGCGACCTCGTCAGCCGCGCTCTGCACGTCGGCCTTGCGCAGCCGGTCGCGCAGGCGGGGGCCGAACTCGGGGTCCGCCTCCAGCGCCTTGACCAGCGCCAGCCCCAGGCGCTCGGAGATCGCCGAAGGAAAGCGCAGCCGGCTGTCGAGCGCCTTGTACAGTTTCAGGAATGACCCGATCTTTGAACGCCGGGCCCGGGCGATATTGCCAAACAGCCCCTTGAGCGCGGCAGTTTCGTTGGAATAGACACGCTTTTCGGCGGCTTTCGCCACGATGCGCGCGCGTTCGTAGAACGACAGACCGGTGCGGATCTCGTTTTCCTCGACCATCGCGAGATAGGCATCAGAGGCGGTTTCCGGCTGGCGCAGCAGGGCCAGCACCGCGCCCGCCCCGGCCTCGGCCCCGCCACCCTGATGCAGCCGGCGCAGCGCTGCAAGCCGGCGCCAGCCCGAGATCAGCCCGTAGCGCCCCTGCCCCAGCTCGACCACCTCGATCGGCGTCTGCTGGCCACGCTGGCGCAGGCTTTCCATCAGCGCGTCCAGCTCATCGCCTTCGGTTTCCAGCCGGTCGCGCACCAGGTAGGTTTCATCCACCGCGTCAAGCGGCAGTTCCAGCACCAGGCGCCCGCCGGTCCGGGCATTGCGCAACTCGCCCGCCACCTCTTCCAGCGCCGCCTGGGCCGACGCCTCGCCCGCCACCTGGGCAATCGGCGCCCGCCGGCTCACCACCGGCTGCACGCCAAGCGGATGGGACACCGACTTGGTTTCCGGCGCCGGTTGCGACGCGATCTCGGGCGGGGTCAGCCGTTTACGTTTTGCCATGTCTTGCACCTCCTGCGGCCCCATCCTGCGACGCCGGGGTAAACAGAACCCTGCCCCCGCGCGCGCCCCGATGTTTCGCACGCGAAACGCCGCAGGAACAAGTCATTGAAAAATAAGATTTTTTCTGAGCCATCTCTGGAATTTCCCCGCCCCTGCCCGGTTGCGCGCCTTGTTTTACTCGGCCGCCGCCTGCTGCGCCGCCAGTTCATCGCGCCGCCAGATCCCGACCAGAAGCTTCTTGAACGCGGCATAGGTTTCATCAAACGTGGCGCGGCCGCGGGCGTAGGTCTCGCGGTTGAAATCGCGGTAGTCGGCTTCGTAGATCCCGTTCACGCTTTCCCCGGCCTGGCCGATCAGCGCGGTGAAATCCTGCCGGTAGGGGCTGAGCGTGCGCCCCAGGTAGGCCTGCATCAGCCCGGCCATCTCGGCCTGCTGGCTGGCGTCGAACCGGGTCACGATGGCGCGCACCGCATCCCATTCAAAACCCATCTCGGGCCGGCCCAGGGCGCGCGCGGCGGTGTTTTCGCCGTCTTCGATTGAGGCGAATGTCGCGTGCAGCATGTCGAAGAACCGCCCCGTCGAATCGAACTCCAGAAACGACGCGCCAACCGGCACCAGCAGGATGTCGGCCGCCGCCAGCCCGTTGATCGTCAGGTAGCCAAGGGCAGGGGGCGTGTCGAGAAACACGATGTCATACTCATCGAGCACGCCATCGGCCTCCAGCACCCCGCTGAGCGCGTCCCACAGCTTCCAGCCGCGGCTTTGCATGCGCCATACCGGGATCTGGAACTCGGACCAGTAAAGGTTCAGCTGCGCGCCGATCAGGTCGATGTTGGGCCAGTGGGTCTTGGCGATCACGTCCTGCGAGCGCAGCCTGAGCGCCTCTGACAGCGTGTCATCGAGGGGCAGGGGGGCCTCGCCGCGGTCCAGCCGGCGCTGGTTGTCGGCCTGCAGCGTTTCGCCGTAGTGGCGTGCCAGCAGCGGAAACACCGTGCCCCATTCGTCCTCCACCCGCCCGCCGAAGATCGAGGTCATCGAGCCCTGGCTGTCGAGGTCGATCATCAGCACCCTGTAGCCGTCGAGCGCTGCCGACATCGCCAGATGCGCGCAGGTCGAGGTCTTGCCGACCCCGCCCTTGAAATTGGCCAGCGCCACGATCTTGGCGGGCTGGCCCTTGGGGCGGTAGGGCAGGTAGCCCTTGGCCTTCGAGCCCTGGCTGGCGAAATGCGCCCGCAGGCGCAGCACCTCGTCAAGCGTGAACCACTTGGCGCCGCCTTCGGTTTCGCTGCGCCCCTGCGGCAGGTCGGGGTTCTGGCGCAGCACGCGGCGGAAATGGGCCGGCGCCACCGGGATCAGGTATTTGGTGATTTCCCAGGTCGAAAACAGCCGCAGCTTGCGCGCGCCGCTTTCGTCCAGACCTCGCCCCGCCAGGTCGTCGCGCCCGCGCTGGCAGGCGGCGGCGATCTGCCCGAACCCGGCGGTGCCGGTTGGCGGGTCAAGCTCGGCCAGGGCTGCATCCGGCGATATGTTGAAATACGGAGGAAGATCTTCGCTGCTCATGCCGACCCTCGATGTTATGCGTTTTGAGCGATGTAGCACAAAAGGTGGGACATGGGAAGAAGCGTCGAACACACCCTGTGTTTTCCAAGCAAATTCCCGCCTTTTCGGGGGGAAAGCGGGGTTTGGGGAACCCGAAAGAAAAAAACCGGCCTGTTATCTGATGTTACTTATCAGTTACGGGATTGGCGTGGTTCAGGCAAGCCACGGAAGAACAAGGGGTTTTCGCAACTTTTTCAGGCCCGGGTGACTCTGAACCCCCGATAAAGCGATTCCGAACCCCCGAGAAGCCGACTCTGATCCCCCGATCACCGGGCTGGACGCGGCCCCTGTGGATAACTACCAAGGTGTCACTGAAACAACGAATCCCGAAACGGGATCACCAAACGGGATTACCGGGCAGAAAACAGGCAGGGGCAGGGCGCGTGACGGGGGGGGTTGCAGGACAGGGCACAGGACAGGGCAGGGCGGCCGCCAGCCGCGATTTCTTCGTCTGCGATTTCTTCGGTGCGGTGCCCAAACATGATCTGGCCTCGATGGAACACCCGATCTTTTCGCTGTCGACCCGCCCCGACCGGCGCATCCTGCGCTATGAGCACAACGCCGCCTCGATCACCATCACGCCAAGCGTCAAGGGGCGGGCGACGATCTTTGACGCCGATATCCTGATCTTCTGCATCAGCCAGCTGATGGCCGCGCTCAATGCCGGGCGCAAGACCTCGCGCCGGCTGACGCTGACCGCCCATGACCTGCTGCTGGCGACCGGGCGCGAAACCTCGGGCGACAGCTACCGGCGGCTGCGCGACGCCTTCGAACGCCTGGCCGGCACCCGCATCACCACCAATATCGTCACCGGCGAGGATGAAGTGACCACCGGTTTCGGGCTGATCGAAAGCTGGGAGATCGTGCGCAAGACCCGCGCCGGGCGCATGGTGTCGGTGTCGGTCACCCTGTCGGAATGGCTGTATCGCGCGGTGCTGTCAAAGTCGGTTTTGACCTTGAACAGAGACTATTTCAACCTGCGCCGCCCGCTTGAGCGCCGGCTGTATGAACTGGCGCGCAAACATTGCGGCCGCCAGCCTGACTGGCGCGTGTCGGTGAGCACGCTGCTGAAGAAATCGGGCTCTGTCAGCCCGCGCCGGGTGTTTCGCGCCATGGTGCGCGAGATCATCCGCGCCGACAGCCTGCCCGATTACACCCTGAGCGAGGAAGCGGGCGACATCATCCGCATCAGCCGCCGCGCCGTGGTGGTCGATGCGGCCGAAGCCCCGCAACTGCGGCCCGAAACGCTGGAGGACGCGCGCGCCCTGCTGCCGGGCGCCGATGTCTATGCGCTGGAAGCCCAATGGCGCGCCTGGTGGGCCAGTTCCGGCAAGCCGCGCCTTGGCGCCCCGGATCGTGCGTTTCTTGGCTGGGTGAAGGGGCGCGCGGAGCGGGGCCGGTAAAATCATTTTGCTGGTTGCGAATTGGGCTGAAAACAGAAACAATGGACCCGGAATCTCCGCCTCCAGGCGGATTCTTCTTCATTTTGGGTCGAAGACCTGAAATTGATTGAACCAGAGTTGATTGATTTGGTGCGGTGAGCGTGTTTGGGGCAAAACCCGACTCCGGCTACGTTGAAATCTGAAGAAAAGCTGAAGCAATCTGCGAGAGGGGACCGGCGTCATTGTCGCTGGTCGGGTAATTGGGGAAACGGGATGATCAATTGGTCCGGTACAGGTATGGACAGCGCCGTGAAAGCGGATGCTGAATTGTCAGTCAATGTCAGTTCGCGCGATGCGCTGCTGGCCGATCTGGAGGCGCGGCTGCGCACCAGGCGGGGGTTTTCGGTGGCAACGCTGAACCTGGATCATGTCGTGAAGCTTCGCAGCCTGTCGATGTTTCGCGACGCCTATCTGCGCCACAGCCATGTCACCGCCGATGGCAACCCGATTGTCTGGCTGTCCCGGCTGGCCGGCCAGAAGGTGGACCTTGTGCCGGGGGCCGACCTGGTCGACCCGGTGGCGGACGTGGCCGCGAGCCTGGGGGTGCCGGTGGCGTTTCTGGGGTCGACCGAAGCCTCTCTGGCGCAAGCCGAGCGCGTTCTGAGCACACGTTATCCGGGGCTGCACGTGGTGGCCCGTATCGCGCCACCCATGGGGTTTGACCCGACCGGCGAGCAGGGGCAGGAGGCCATTGCACAGCTGCAGGCGGCCGGCGCGCGGCTGGTCTTTCTGGCGCTTGGCGCCCCGAAGCAGGAAATTTTCGCCGCGCTGGCGCAGGAAAAGCTGCCCGAAACGGGGTTCCTGTCGATCGGGGCGGGGCTGGACTTCATTTCTGGCGTCCAGACCCGGGCGCCGAAACTGGCGCGCCTGCTGGCTGTCGAATGGTTGTGGCGCCTGGCCACCAGCCCCGGCCGGCTGGCGGGGCGTTACGGGGCCTGTATTGCCATTTTGCCGCAACTGGTCTGGACGGCCCTGCGCAGCCGGGGGCGGTCAGGGCAGAAACTGGGGACGTAAACGGCCTTCATGGCCGGCCGAAGGGGGGGCTTTGGCGCGGCGCTGCAGGGCAGCCGGACAAGGGAGCCGGACAAGGGAGGCGAGACCTGCGCAAGAGGGAAGGAAAAGGGAATGCTGCCATGAACTTTGCTGCCCGAGAGCCGATCGTCGGCTCCAGACGAGTGAAATTCATTGAAGCCAAGCAGCCTGACATGGATCTGGTTGACGCATTGCTTGATGAGTGCCGCGCCGTGAACCACTGGGCCAATTTCGGCCCGCTCCATGATCGGTTGGCGGCCGAATATGCAGAACACATGAACCTTCCGGCCGGTGTTGCGCTGACCCCCTGCGCAAACGGCGGCATCGCTCTGGAGCTGCTGGCGCGGGCGCTGGCGGCCGAGGCCGGCAAGCCCGCGCTGCGCTGGGTCGGCTCGGCGTTCAGCTTCAAGAACCTCGGACGCGGCTATTTCGCCGACATGACGTTTCTGGATTGCGACCGGCGCGGCGTTCTCGATCTTGCCGCGCTCGAAAAGCTTCCGCCGGACAGTTACGACGGGATCGTTGTCACCAATCCATTCGGCATGCACAGCGGTTTCGAAGATTTCATCCGGTTTGCCAGGGCCACCGGGAAAAAACTGCTGATCGACAATGCCGCAGGCATCGACCGCCATGTTCCGGACTGGCCATGGCAGGCCTTCAGCCTGCACCACACGAAACCCTATGGCATGGGTGAGGGGGGCCTGGCATTGGCCCCCGCCGAATCCCGGGAGTTCCTGCGCCTGCTGATCAATTATGACAAGGCTCCGTCTGATCCGTCCCACTGGCTGAACAATGGCAAGATTTCCGATATTTCCTGCGCCTTCCTGATTGCCCGGCTGCGGCGCGCCGGCCAGTGGGAACCGGCTTACATGGAACAGCGCCAACGCGTTCTGGACATCAGCGCCGGCTTCGGGCTGTCTTCGTTGCTGCCCGTTGACGGGGCGCCCCCGACAACCAGCCTGCCGATCCTGTTTGGCGCCCCTGTCGAGGCAACAGCCACGGCGCCGACAAACCATGTCGACATCGCCCGCCAGTATGAACCGCTGGCGCCTCTGGCGCGGGTCCGGGAACTGCACGCGCAGATGGTGAATTTTCCGACCCACCCGGATATGTGCGCCCTGACCGATACCCGGATCGCGGAGGATATCGAAAGACTTCTGGAGCATCGTGCAACGTGAGTGCGGGCCACCGGGACCACTGCCGTTTCGTCGTGATTTCTGTCCACATTGGCCAATGAAATGCCATCGTCTCCTGCCACGGCTCCCGAGAGGGGCCATCACGCCGGTTCGGTTTTGAGGAAAGGACGCAAAAAGGCTCGTTTCCATGTCTGACAGTTCGGTCAAATATATTGTCTACGCACCGTCTTTTACTGCGGACAGCGGCGGGACCATCTTTCTGCATGAGCTTGTGCATGCCCTGAACACGCTTGGAGAGCAGGCATATCTCTGGCCAATGAAACCCATTTTCAGGCAGAGATTCCACAACCGGATTTTCAACCGGATCTTCCCGCCGCCGTTCCAGTGCAACCCGCAGCTTGACACACCGGTTGCACGCAGGTCCGACATCGATGAAAAAACGATCGTCGTTTATCCGGAAATCGTTCCGGGAAACCCGTTGCAGGCAAGGCATGTGGCCCGCTGGCTGCTCTACAAGCCCGGCGAACGCCACCCCTATGAATTCACCGAGGGAGAATTGTTTTTCCGGGCATTCGAGAAAGCCGACCTGCCAGAACTGACCGGGGGCGCCCCCGAGCTGTTCCTCTGGAAGATCAACCGGATCTATCGCAATGAAAACCGGCCCGACCGCTCGGGCGTCTGCTATCTTTTGCGCAAGGGCGCCTACAAGGAGCGCATCCCCGAAACCGAAGTGCCCGGCGCCATTTGCATCGATGATCTCGGGCCGGCCGAGATCAACGACATCTTCAATCGTTGCGAGGTGTTCTATTCCTATGACGAAGCGACGATGTATTCCCAATATGCGGCGATCTGCGGGTGCCTGAGCATCGTGGTGCCCGGCGAACATGCCTCGCGCGAGGAATGGGCCGCCCAGCATGATCTGTATCGCTATGGCGTGGCTTATGGCATCGAAGATGCCGGGCATGCCCTGGCCACGCGCGACAAGGTTCTCGGCATGCTTGAAGAAAAGGAAAAAGCCGGGCTGGATACGGTGCGCAGCTTCATCGCGCTGACCAAAGAGCGGTTTGCGCGGTAGCCGTCTGGCCCGGGCTCAGCGAAAGTCCTGCGCCGCGGCCAGGACCGAGCGCACCGCCCCGCCCGGTTGCCAGCCGATCCCGTGTTCGGGAGAGATCACGAGCGCCAGCAGGAGCAACCCGGCAATCAGCCCCGTGGGGGGTGTCTTCAAAAGCGTGAACCGGCCCGAGGCATGACCCTGCAACAGCAACAACGCCCAGGCCGTATAGGAAATGCTGATCCAGCGCCCCCAGTCGGTTGCCACGCCATAAAGCGGCAGCAGGGGCAGAAAGGTGATCGCGGCAAGAATGGCCAGATCCCGGCGTTCGGCAAAGAACCGAAAGCTCAGCGCCACCGGCAGCATGCACAGGGCGGCCACGATGACATAACGCTTCAGCGCCCCGGCCGTCAGTTTCAGTGAAAGCTCGGAGGCGTGATCGATATTGCCGGCAACTGTCCAGCCGATCGCCCCGCCGCAGATGTCCTTGTCCAGCCCCCGGGCCACGAGGCGGGCGCACATGCCTGTCAGTTCGGGCACTTCCCGAAACCAGACCGCGACGCCCATCCAGAGGGCGCTCATCGCCAGGGACGTGATGACAAGGCCGGCAAACTGGCGCGAGGAGATCAGCCCGGCCTCCCGGGTCATCAAGAGCCCGGCGATCAGGGCCGGAAGCATGAAGACATGCAGGATGTTGCCGATACAACCAAGCGTGAACAGCACGACGGCCGCCACCGGCAGCACGGGACCACGCCAGCGGCAGATGCCGTTGAGCGCCAGCAGCGCCAGGGCAAGAAGGCCAAACAGCTCCTTGCGCATCGTGCCCTGAATATCCCCGGCCCAGAAGATCAGGAATATGGCCGGCGAGGCGGCAAGAAACGCCAGCAGGCGGCGGTTCGGGCAGAGCAGCCCGATGAGCCAGACCACGAAAACCAGCATGACGAAAAGCAGGCCCTGAAAGAGCTGGGCCACCGCCAGCAGCGGCCAGCCGGTTGCATCGCTGAGCGCGATGAGACTGTCCCCCATCAGGCCGCGCCGGATGAACCCGGACCCCATGTTGATCAGCCAGTCCCCCTGGCGCCAGTCGCTACCGCCGTTCAGCCAGTCAAACCAGGCCCGCGCCACAACGGGAAAGGACAGCACCGCAAGCACGGATGAAAAGAAAAGAAGCCAGAGAATCCCCCTCGGGATCGGTTTTTGCACGAAAAAAGCCATGCCATGTCACTATTCATTTCGGCCGGGCTTTCCGGCGGGGTAATATCTGGCTAGATACTACAGGAATTATGAGCAAATCCAAAATCATAAATGAATATCCCCGACTGCTGATCATCTCGCCTGCGCCGGTGATCCCGCTTATGAAAAATACCGCCATCTGAACGACAACACGATGATGTATCTGGACAACAGGATGTCTCCGGAGCTTTTCATTTCGCAGGCCGAGATGGCTGACAAGACACGGCGCCTGCTTGATGGCGCGCCGCTTCGGCTGGTTTATTCGGGGCGGCTTGAACCCATGAAAGGTGCGCAGGACCTGCTTCCCGTGGCGCGCCGGCTTCGCGCGCAGGGTCTCCGCTTTACGCTCGACATATTTGGCAGCGGAAGCCTGCAGGAGCAGATTTCGGCCGCAATCCGCGAGGCCGGGCTGCAAGCCGAGGTCACGTTGCATGAGCCCGTGGATTTCGCCACGGTCCTGGTTCCCCATCTGCGCCGGAACGCAGATCTCTACCTGTGCTGTCACCGGCAGTCGGACCCGTCCTGCACCTATCTCGAGAACATGGGCTGCGGTCTTGCCGTTGTCGGCTACGGGAACCGGATGTGGGCGGACCTGTCCAGAGAGTCCGGGGCCGGCTGGGTGACGCCCCTGGGCAAGCCGGAAAAGCTGGCGTCTTGTATCGCGGCAACAGACCGGGACCGGGCAGAGATCGCGGCACGCTGCCAGAAGGCCGCGCAGTTTGCGAAAGAGCATGATTTCCACGCGGAATTTCAGCGCCGGATGGCCCATTTGGCCCGCGCTTCGGGGGCGCCTTTGCCCGAGGATGTCGGGGGCCGGGGTTAGGGTCAGTGTCTTGCGGCTGCGATCGTGCCCTGTCGACTTATCCCGAGAAAGGGAGTTCTCCAGACCACGCCCCGGCCAGCGCAATGACAAGCACAAGGGCAAAGCAGACCAGGCTGGTCCGGTCCTTGACGGCAAACACCACCGGGTCATCGTGCATCTGGCCGCGATGGGTGACCAGGACCATCCGGCTCAGCCAGTAGAGCAGCACCAGGCAGATACCCCAGAGCAGGACCGGCGTTGCATAAAGCCGCGCGACGTCCGGTGAATTGAGGTAGAGCGCCATGACAAGCACCGAAACATAACCCGAGGAAATGGCCATGTTGGCCACGATCGGCAGGTCATCGGTGATGTAGCCCCGCCCGTGGGCCTTCAGGTTGCCGCTGGCCACCCCGTCAACCAGTTCGGCCTGGCGTTTGACGGCGGCAAGCGACAGGAAAAAGAAAACCGAAAAGGCCAGAAGCCAGACGGAAATCTCGATGCCCGTGGCCGCCCCGCCGGCAATGATGCGAAAGGTGTAAAGCCCGGCCAAGACGCAGATGTCGATCACGATGCGCCGCTTGAGAAAGAAGGAATAGGCCAGCGTGGTGGCGTAATACCCGAACAGCACGAGGCCGAACCATGGCCCCAGCAGCGCGGCAACCAGAGCCCCGGCCCCCAGGGGCGCCAGCACCAGAAGCAGCCCCCTGGACGTTGCAATTGCCCCCGAGGCAAAGGGGCGGTTGCGCTTGCGCGGGTGGGCCCGGTCGGCTTCGAGGTCGACCAGGTCGTTCAGGACATAAACGCTCGAGGCGACAAGGCTGAACGCGATGAAGGCAAGGCCGGCATCAAGAAGCGTGCCGCCGTCAAACCGGTGCGCTGCCAGCAAGGGCAGGAACACCAAGGCATTCTTGAGCCACTGATGGGGCCGCAACACACGAAAATAGGGTCTGATACTGGGCATTCGATACCAAAGTCCTTGTTGATAAACTACCCTGCCGGGATAAATTTCGGCAACGGCGACAGCAGGGCCCGCGTCATGTCGAGAAGGCGCGCCTCGGCCTGGGCATCGGTCTCACCCTGTTCGATCAGCGTGGTCAGCCGGACCAGCGCCCCGTCGGTGCGTCCGGTGGCAATACCGTCGGCCAGCAGCCAGAACTTGGCGGCGAAATCCCAGGCAATCTTGCGGCCCTTCTGATCGAACCAGTAATAGACCATCATGCGGGTTTCCCCTTTCTGGATGATCGCCCGGTTGATGCTGAACGGCTCCTGCCGCCCGAGCCTGTCGGCGATGTCGGTGCGTTCCAGCCAGGCAATTTCCCAGCCGCCGCCGGGCAGGCAGATTTCCGGCGAATGCACGCCCCCCTGGCTCTGGTCGTCATACCAGGCCATGAACAGGCCGATATCGGATGCGGCGCCCGGCCTGGAAAAGGTGACCGAGCGATAATCATCGGCCCCCAGGACAACCACCACGCTTGCTTCGAGCGACTGGGCAGGTCCGCGCTGCTTCCAGTCGCCCAACTGGCGCGGGAAAAGGCTGAACGGCGCGCGCTCCACCATCTGCGTGCCACGTTCCGGCAGCAACTGCCAGGACAGGGCGGCGCCCACCATCAGCACCGCGGCGAGGATCATCCCCGTCGAGGCCTGCACCAGGCGCAGGCGCATGAACTGCGTGCCGATGCCGTCGATTTCCAGGTCGAGCGATTGCGCAAGGCTCATCTTCACCGGCTGGAAGATCAGCAGGATGCGCGCCAGGATGAACAGGATCACGATGCTGATCACGAAGATCACCCAGCCCTCGAAGAAGTGGCTCAGCCCCTCGACCCATTCGATGCCATAGGCGTTCACCATGTAGCCGGCCAGCGCGATACGCACCGAGTTCATCACCACAACGATCGGCGCCGCCGAGACCAGCAGGATCGCCTTGTGCCAGATCGGCCCCTTGTAGAGCACCGAAAAGATGTAGGAAAAGCTCAGGATCGGGAACAGGTAGCGCAGCCCCGAACAGGCTTCGGCCACCTGCAGCTTGTAGACCCCCAGGTCGATGATGTTGCCATCCAGGAAAACCGGCACCTGCAGCCACTGCAGCAGAAAGACCCCGAGTTCGGACGAGATGAACTGCAGGTAGGTCGACAGCTTGTAATAGACCACCCCGGGCAGCGGCAGCATGTAGATCAGGTGCAGCACCGGCGGCCAGAACCGGCGGCCCTGCTTCCAGCCGAAACTGACCAGCAGGATGCCCCCGACCCACAGGATCAGCGCATAGGCCACGATGTCGGAAATATTGGCCAGCCGGCCAAGCGCCCCCATCAGCAGGGCGGCAAGCAACACCACGATACCGGGCCAGTAGTCACGCACCGGGCCGGTCTCGACCGGTTCGGTTTTCAGCTGGCGCAGGAACAGCAGGGCCGACAGCACCGGGATCAGCGGCCCGTGGCTGTATTCCGGCAACTGCCAGGCGTCCAGCAGCGCGCGCAGCCCGTCCGAAAAGAACGCAAGCGCCCCCAGCACGGCCACCACCAGCCAGAACATCCCCCAGGTGGCGAATGTCTGGGGAAGCCTGCGCACCTGCGCCATGTTACTGATCATCGACACGTGTCACGTTCCCCGAGTTTCACTTCCAGTGCCAGTTCATAACAGGTTTTTCCATCTCGAAACACGCCCGGCCCCGCGAATTTGGACAATACCGCCGTTGGCGCCACAATAAATGGCAGCAGCGCTTACTATTTCCCGCAACGCAACTGCAAAAATGGCGTCGGCGCACCAATTTGTCTTTTTGGTCGCCATCGTGCAATAGGGATGCTTTTACAGCCCCGAAACCCGTGGGCCTGCAATCCACAGAAGAGACCTGATGCCTGACCCCCACGCCTATGTCCTGATCTCGCCCTGCCGCAACGAGGCCGACTACATGCGCCGCACGCTTGACAGCGTGGTGGCCCAGACGGTGCCGCCGGCGCTGTGGGTCATCGTCGATGACGGCTCAAGCGACGAGACGCCGCAGATCCTGGCCGAATACGCCGCCCGCCATGACTGGATCCGGGTGGTGCCAAAACCCGACCGCGGCCACCGCGCCGTCGGGCCGGGGGTGATCGAGGCCTTCTATGCCGGGCTGGACACGGTCGATCTGGAGACCTTCAGCTACCTGTGCAAGCTCGACCTCGACCTTGACCTGCCGAGCGGCTATTTCGCCGGGCTGATCGAACGGATGGAAGCCAACCCGCGCATCGGCACCTGTTCGGGCAAGCCCTATTTCAAGGCGGCCTCGGGGCGGATGGTTTCGGAAAAATGCGGCGATGAGATGTCGGTCGGGATGACGAAATTCTATCGCGTGGACTGCTTCCGCCAGATCGGCGGCTTCGTGCGCGAGGTCATGTGGGACGCCATCGA
>Ga0256839_1000512_pt1 | contig 50371 bp, 54 predicted proteins | sample 354166metaG_FD_185968 | JGI IMG/M metagenome (GOLD analysis project Ga0256839, IMG submission 185968) | Hydrothermal vent microbial communities from Mid Atlantic Ridge, Atlantic Ocean - 354-166 | ecosystem: Environmental > Aquatic > Marine > Hydrothermal vents | place: Atlantic Ocean: Mid... | reverse complement strand
CGGCAACCATATATATCGTATTCAGGACTTCAGGCCTGTGCTGGAACAAGGCGCGGTGCGCAGGCAATGGTCATTCCATTGGCAAGCGCCGCAACGCCGTGCCGGCGCAGGCCTGAAGCCCCTAACAGATTGAAATCAAAGGACAGGCCATTGCGTGCCAGCCCGCTGACTGCGTTGGCGAAATTTGCTGTAGAATGACTACAGCGGCCTTTCGCCGCCTTGCAGCGAACCGGCACGCAATGGCTGAATACGATATATATTGTTGCCGGGTTAATAACGATATAATTGATCTACTTTGAATCATCCGATGGTAACCGCCCATGAAAGCCGCACTGAAATCAAGCCTAATGATGGTCTTCATCCTATTTACAGGCGCCTCGTTTCCGCCCCTGGCTCAGGCCGAGACCGCGGAAGTCATCGATATCAAGGTAAATGAAACCCTGAAGCAGTTCACCAAGGAAGTTGCCGGCGGCAAGGAATTTCTGAAATCCGCCAAAGGCGTCCTCGTTTTTCCAGAGGTCATCAAGGCCGGTTTTGGCCTGGGAGGAGAATATGGCGAGGGGGCCCTGCGCATTGGGGGGAAAACCGTGGATTATTACAGCACGGCCTCGGCATCCATTGGTTTCCAGCTGGGTGCGCAAATGAAATCCGTCATCATTATTTTTCTGCGGAAAGCGGCGCTGGACGCTTTCCGCAAGAGTGATGGATGGAAAGCCGGTGTCGACGGCTCCATCGCCCTGGTGACCGTTGGAGCCGGCGTCACGCTGGATTCCAATACCATCCAGGACCCCATCATTGGCTTCGTTATCGGCAACAAGGGACTGATGTACAACCTGACACTGGAAGGCTCGAAATTCACCCGACTCGTCAGATAGGAGGCAATTTATTAACCCGGCAACAATATATATCGTTGCTCAGGAATTCAGGCCTGCCCCTGAAAAGAGATGTGCCCTGCTTCATCAGGACATTTATAGATCCTGGCCTCGGGGGCAAACGCAGTGGCAAGCAGGATCAGCGCTATCAGTGAATTCTTGGCGGATATCAATCATTGGAAACTCTCAGACTTGACAAGTGGCTCTTTGCGGCCCGTTTCTATAAAAGCCGCTCTCTGGCCAGCGGGGCGGTTTCAGGTGGCAAGGTCCACCTTGCCGGCAAAAGAACAAAGCCATCTCACCGTGTTTCTCCGGGCGACATTCTGGAAATAAGGCGCGGCCAGGAAAAATATACGGTGATCGTTCGCCAACTAAGTGACAAGCGTGGTCCCGCCAGCGCGGCACGGCAACTCTATGAGGAGACCGCAACCAGCCTGGCGGAGCGGGAAAGTAAACGGCGTGAAGAGCGGACACTCACGCGCTGTGCGCCGCACCCGGTTCGCCGCCCCAACAAGCAGGAGCGGCGCCAGATCATTCATTTCACACGCAAGCGGGATTAATCAACACCGTGTATTTCGATCCGCCCCTGATCGACGGTATCCTGCTACGGCGCTATAAACGTTTTCTTGCCGATATACGTTTGAGCTGTGGAACCATTGTGACCGCCCACACGGCCAATACGGGCGCAATGACCGGCTGTTGTACGCCTGGCGCCAGGGTCTGGCTGAGCAAAAGCCGCAATGAAAAACGCAAGTACCCCTTTACCTGGGAACTGGTAGAGTCGCCTTCAGGAAAACTCGTCGGCATCAATACCCAACGGAGCAACCACTTGGTAAAGGAGGCGATTCTTGCTGGAGTCATAACGCCCTTGAAAGGCTATCAGAATATTTTGTCTGAAGTCCGTTATGGTAACGAGAACAGCCGTATCGACTTGATGCTGGTAGATCACGTGGAAAAAAAATGCTTCGTGGAGGTGAAAAACGTTACCTTGGTGGAAGGTGATACCGCGAAATTCCCCGATGCTGTGAGCGTACGGGGCGGCAAGCACTTACGCGAACTGATGGAGATGGTCCATCTGGGTCACCGGGCGGTTCTCCTGTTCTGCGTCCAGAGGGAAGACGCCCGGACAGTCTGCCCAGCCGATGACATCGACCCCCGCTATGGAGAACTGTTACGCCTTGCTGACAGAACGGGGGTAGAGGTTATGGCCTATGGCGCGCAGCTTACCTATGAGAGCATCAAACTGCACCGCAGACTGCCTGTGATCTATCCCTGACACGGCATATCAGAAAAACAGCGCGACCGTTACTGACCCTGTTCCTTTTTTTCCTGCGCCAGAGTCCTTGCCCTTTCTTTTTTTGCTACTGCAATAATCAAAACGGTGGGAATCACGACAATGAGCAGCACGGCTGCCATGACCATCATGCTGCCCGAAACCTTCCCGGAGATGGCCAGGTAATAGAGTATCAATATGGAGAGAGCGGCTCCGCCGGTGTACACACTTAGTCGAATCAAATCCTTCATGGTAGGGTCTTTCAGATTATTTCTATTTGTTGTGAATGAGTTATTGGACATGATACCCGAAATTCCCACAGTGACATAGTGAATATCACGAATTCGGACTGACGGGACTCTGGCCCAGTGGCCCGGCATGGACAAGCACCGGCCCGGAAAGAAATATCACGTTGAATTCATAGCGTTAACAATACCTTAGGGGCCTGGCGACGATAGATCTCCCGTCAACTGTCTACGGGCACCTCCCATACAATACGGGAGTTACCAGCTAATGCTCAGAAAATTCCTGCCGACAAGTTGAGCAGGAGGACAATACAATGAAAACATCGACCGCACATGTCATCACAGGCAAGGCTCAATACCGGATTGGCAGCATCTTTTATCAGAGCACCATTGAAGGCAGCAATGCCGGCTGGTTCATTACCATCCATGGAGGCAACGTCTACGGACCCTTCAGGGAAAAATGCGTCGCCGAAACGATCCTGGAAGGCCTCCTCAAAAAGGATGCGGAAAGAAGGGCCTCTAACGGGCACTGAGCGATAAAGGCGATAGCACTATTGTGGAACTGCCGTCAGGCAGGTGGCATCATAGCCACCATGACAAAGCTGATCGCCTTTAATAAACCCTGCCTTGTACTTTGTCAGTTCACGGATCGGGATAGCAGGAAGAACCTCTCCGACTATATCCCCATACCGGGTGTGTATGCAGCTGGACGTCTCGATCGCGACAGTGAGGGCCTGTTGCTGTTGACGGATGACGGACGCCTGCAAAATCGTATTGCACATCCACGCACCAAATGCTGGAAGTCCTACTGGGTTCAGGTGGAGGGAATTGCAGATGACGAGGCCCTGAATCGCCTGCGGGCCGGCCTCATGCTCAAGGATGGCCCCACGTTGCCCGCCAGAGTCAATAAGATTAAAGAACCGGCGCAGCTATGGCCGCGTAACCCACCCATCCGTTTTCGCGCCAACATCCCCACGTCCTGGCTCAACATCGAAATCCGTGAAGGACGTAACCGTCAAATCAGGCGCATGAGCGCGGCAGTGGGACTGCCAACCTTGCGCCTCATCCGTCACGCCATCGGCAATATACGCCTGGAGGACATAAAACCAGGAGAGTGGCGTTATGTAGACCCAGGCATCCTGGCCTGAGTCACAGCCAGGCGCCTGCCTACCCCTTGAAGATGCGCGCCTGGTTACGCCCCGACTCTTTTGCCTTATAAAGCGCCTGGTCGGCGCACTCTATCCAGTGCTTGTGGTCTTCCATGCTCTCGCCCAGTTCCGCGATTCCCAAGCTGATAGTAAAAGAGATGGGACTGCCGTTATAGTTGACCACCAGCGCCTCCATTTTTTTCCTCAAACGCTCGCCCAGCAACATGGCCTCCTTGGCATTGGTGTCGATAAGTATGACGCAGAATTCCTCACCTCCATAGCGCCCCGGAATATCCGTGGAGCGTATGGTGCTCTTCAGCAAGTTGGCTGCCTCGACCAGTACGGCGTCTCCTGCCTGATGCCCGAAGGTATCGTTGACATTCTTGAAATGGTCGATATCGAACATGAGCAGACTGCAGGACTGGAAAGTTCTTTTCGCACGTTCAAATTCCTTCGCCAGGCATTCTTCAAAGTAACCACGGTTATTGATATTGGTGAGGCGATCCATCCGGCTCAATGCAGCCAGCTTTTCATTGGCCTTTTCCAACTCGACCTTGCTGGAAGCGATATCTGTCACATCATAGATGATGAGCCCCAGGTGACCCACCTGTCCGTCCAGGGAGACCAGGGGTACAAAGGTGACATTCTGATACATAAAGCCGGCCGCGCCGGTTATGGGACGGTAATTTTTAAACTGAAATAGATAGGGCCTTTGCTCCCAATGGGAGAATGCGCGGGCGTTGAGCTGAAACACGGACTCGGCCTTGCTCTTGAACCACTCCTGGGATATATCGCCGAAGAGGTCGAACAGCTTGCGGCCAATGACGTGATCGGGCCGCATATTGCTGTGATTCTCCATGAAGCTGTTCCAGACCTGGACCTTGTATTCCCTGTCGATGACGACCAGCCCTACGTCGATGGCCTGTAACAGCGCCATGAACCAATGCATTTCCTTGATATCGATCTTACCTGTTTCCATGGCTAGTCCGTCATCATAAAAGAAATATAATTATTCAGGGAACTGATGGAATCCTCCGTAAACAACAGCATGAGATTACAGTGGACCTGGCGACCCTCGATGTGGCATCCCATGTCGGTCATCAATATGGATGACCAGTTTATGATATTGCCCTTGAAAAGCTCGCCGATTTTGATATTTTTCCCCAACACCAATGGCTGCCCCTGGCTGAAACTCACATCCAACTGCTCGCTCAGCCCTTTCAGACATGCACCGATGAGTATACATCCAAAATCCATCAACAACTCGGATTCCGCTTCACATTCGATCTCCCCATGATAATGGAGCAGTGAGGCAATGTCCTCGATATGGCTGTCGTGAAAAACGAGAAGCGCCTCGCCTGCAAGCCCTGCCCCAATAAAACCCTGGCAAATTACAGAAACAGGCCGGTCATCGAAAGACTGATCCAGAATGGACAATAGCTCATCCCGGGTTACCATATTAACTTTGGGCACGGGCATGACGACGAAGATATCCAACAGGCGCGCCAGCAAGTCGGCTGCGCGTCCCATGGCAATATTGGCTACTTCCTGATAACACTCCAAGTGATTGATATTCCCCGCCACTGGCCCTTCGGTCGTGTCATGCTCCCTGGCTGCCCCCTCTCGTGCCGGAGTTTCCCGGAAAATTCCGTAGCGATCCAGTATATCCTCAACCTTCCCCGTATCAACCGGCTTCTTGATGAAATCAAGGGCGCCCAGTTTCATGACCCTGCGATGGGCTTCAGGTTGAATGTCGCCGGAGACGACGATGACCAAAGCGGGAAGATCCTCGCGGCGGATAGCCTCCAACACTTCATAGCCATCCATATCAGGCATATTGAGATCGAGGAAAAGCACATCACCCTTGCCGGCCCTGATGGCCTCCAGGGCCTCCAGACCGTTGGCGGCATAGCTGACGTGGACATCCCAGGCATCGGGTAAGGCGCGTGTCATCTGTTTGCGCGCCAGGCTGGAATCGTCACATATCAATATAGGAGTTGGCATAACAAAGAAATCATTCAGCTCAAACGCCTGGGCGGATCATTGCGCCCGCCGGCGCTCCGCATGGCGGCACTATTCCGGCTGGGTTGTCTGCCAAACCATTGGCAGACGAGACTTGGAATCAATCGGGTATGACAGAGACAGTCTGCTTCCCCTTGGGTGTGTCTTCGGCTTCAAAGGAAACCGACTGCCCTTCCAGCAGTGTCTTGAATCCCTCTCCCTGGATGGATGAAAAATGTACGAATACATCCTTGCCTCCATCATCTGGCGAAATGAAGCCAAAACCTTTTGATTCGTTAAACCATTTGACCTTGCCTGTTGCCATGTCTCCTCCCCCGTATCTTTCACTTAATACGAAAAGTTTTTTAGACACCTCCATGCCGTCTTCCATGAGATGGTCTCTGCCCCATCCCATCTCTGGCTGCATTCCTTGTCCCTATGGTGATAACGCTACGATGTCAGGCAAAGCCGGATGGCTCTATGACTCAGCAGGCAGTGCAATGCTGTTTGTTATTGTGTCATCCGCACTTTCGCCATGCGCCCTAGACTACACCAACCGACAATGTATAGTCCAGCAATATCGGGAGATCCCCCGTCCTCTCAGAGACGTGCGCCCTTTTCTTCCATGGCGTATTTTTGCAGATGTTCTATGACATAGGCATAGGCCTCATCTACAGAGTCCGTCTGGAACATGAGATCGATATCTTCCGGGTTGATCATGCCATATCTCGCGAGCGCATCGAAATTTATGATTTCTTCCCAGAATCTTTTCCCAAAAAGGACGATGGGGAGATGCTTGCGCATCTTGCGAGTCTGCAGCAGGGTCAATAGCTCACCCAGCTCATCCAGTGTGCCGAATCCACCCGGAAAGACCAGAACGGCCTTGGCCAGGTAGGCAAACCAGAACTTTCTCATAAAAAAATAATGAAAATGGAAAGAGAGTTCCCGCGTGACATAGATATTGTCAAACTCTTCCACAGGAATCGAAATGGTCAGACCTATGTTCAGGCCCTTCGCCTCGGATGCGCCGCGGTTGGCCGCCTCCATGATGCCGGGCCCTCCTCCTGTACACACCACGAAGCGGTGTTTGTCGCTGTCCAGTTGTTTGGACCACGCGGTAAGACGATAAGCCAGGGTGCGCGCCGCCTCGTAATATATGGACATTTCCAGGTCGATTGCAGCCCGCTCAACTCCCTCGCCTCTCTCCCGTGCCTGTGCGAGCCTGTTTTGCGCCTCTTCCTGAGACAAGGTGCGTGCGGACCCCATGAAAACGATGGTGTCATCGATATCGTACTGGGAGAAGCGGCTTGCCGGCTCGTGATATTCTGACAGTATCCTGATGGAACGGGCATCACGGCCATTCATGAACTCATTGTTGCGATAGGCCTTGACGGGTTTATGCAAACTTGTCATAAATTTCCTTCATCCTCGGTAAAAAACGTATTTGCGTGACTATTCATCGCATTGGTACCCCATCAGCGCCAGCCCCTCTTCGAGATAGTCAGCCACCAATGGCGTGGATATGAGGTATTCAGCAGTGCGATCATTGTGACGCTCATGGGCTGCCTCCAATGCCGCCTCCCACTCTTCGAGGTCATAGTCACCACGCCCCAACCACATGAGGGCCACGAGGAACTCCTGCTGATCCGGCTCCAGATCATCCACGGTATTCTTGAAGGCCTGGTAGGTAATATCCTCTTCATAGGGAGTCATCCCCTGCATGTTCCTGGCCTCCTCCTGAAGATCCGCATCATCCGGGACCCTCAGCGTCTCCTTGGCATGAAACTCATGAGCCTGAGATATCAGCAAACAAACGATTTCCGGATTCAGTTCCAACATGGTGATATCCTCGCTGTATTGTCCTTCGATTGCTTTACCGCAGGCTTGAAAACACGCTGGCCAACCCATTTCATTCGCTGGTCGTAATCTGCCCGCGAACCCTTCTCAGCACCTGCTTGACCTTCGCAGCATTATCGGGCCCCATGCGCAACAACAGCTTTTGTCCCGCGGACAGCGCCTCGAGCTTCGGGTCGGCATAATGATAATAGATGCCGGGTTGTACCAGGGGTATTGGATCCCTCACCTCCGGCGTGGCCAGCAGATCATCTATGGCGGTGATCATGCGATCATTGAAATACTGACCGGGATAGCCCAGCTCTTCATAAGCGCTCTGGAACAGTGGGTAGAAATGCACATACAAGGCGACGATATCGCGGCTATTCATGGCGGTGAGTATATTGACGAAAGGGCTGTAGCGTGCATAGTTAGAGATATCCATGACGATATCATCCTGCTCTTCACGCACCCTGAACCCTCCTGGCGGCCGTTGGACGGGCAGGTACTGCTGAGGAATGCGCTTGCCAGGGAGATTGTCAACGGTAACTACGAATTTACGTATGAGATTCCGGGGGACCAGATAGGCGCTTAGATCGATATCCCCGACCAATTGTTGGAGGACTCCCTGTATCACAGGGTCGCTGCCATCCAAATTCGGCACGGGCCCGAAATTCCTGGATTGCGCGACCTCCGCCCCCTCCTCAGACCGCCCACCTGGCGTGGCGGGCAGCGGATGCGTTGCGGGAGTTTCCACGAGTGGAAGCTCTACCGTGGCCACTTCGCTCAAAGCATCCAAGTCCCGTGTTGGCTGCGAAGACCACCACCAGTAAGCGGCCGCCGCCAGAATCAGCGCCACGAGCAAAGCCGCGAGCCGGCGACCCCCTTTGCCAGGCGCCGTATCCTCCTCATCCTCGTAGAGATCGCCGTAATCGGGCCTGGTTTTATAGTGATAGTCTCCCTGCATGTTCAGTTCCCCCGCCTCAAACCCAGAAAATCAAGACACGCGGGCTCCAGCATGGCCTGAGCGCGTGCCAGAATCCGTTGTTCCTGCTCAGGCGACATCAAAGCCCTGTACCCGCCTATCTGGCCCTTGCGAATGAAGCCTCCGGGCTTGAATAAATTCACGCCCCAATCGCAGATACGGGTAAAGCGCCCGGCATTCTTTTTCATCCAGGCAAACGAACTGTGTTCCAGAACGCGCTCCCGTTGCGTTGGCGTCAACTCATGGCCCAGAAAATCCAGGATGCGATCGAGCGTCATTTCCAGATCCTCTTTCATATCCTCATAGCGCAGCCACAAAACATTGGGGTCGTCCCGGTGGGGCCACCAGCTCCGCACATTGCGGAACCAGGAGCCAAACGCCATCCATTTTGTAAAATACTCGTCGAACGTGGCCGGCGCCGTAACACCCGCCATTGCCCTCCCTTCCTCCGTCATATCCATTATATGGTGATAGAAACTGATGCAGCAATCCCGCGGATCCCGGGAAGTGAGAATGATTCGAACCCGGTCGTTTCCCGGTGTCTGTTCATAGGTGCAATGCGTTTTGAAGACGCGGGGATCGCCCATGGCATCATACTCTTGTAGTGTCTCCTCCCGGCTCTTGTTCTTTCTCGGGCACTCCAGCCAGGGGACGACATCGAAAATTGATTCGAAGCCATCGTCACCACCACTGATGATCTGGTATAGAATCTGCTGCATCCAGGTTGTGCCGGCCTTGGGCGCCGTCGTAATCAGGATATCCGTCGAACGTGGCCGGAAATTGGCCAACAGCCAGGGGTCATGAGTGCGCGCCGGGGTGCCCCACCGGACATCGACAGCCAGATCCTCAGCCATACCGTCCCACAACTGGAGTAGACACCTCCAGGTTACGCGCCAGCAATCCCCTGACAAGAGGTGTGCTTATATCGATGGGGATGCGAACACGATGCCCCCCTCCAGGCGCCTCTGAAATAGGCCTGCCATGCTTGTCCTCCATGCCTTGCAGAACAAAAGCGTGGTTTCCCCCAGGCAATATCAATTCCAGCCGATCGCCTACCAGAAACTTGTTTTTCACATCGATCTCGACCATGCCATCGGCAGCCCGCTCGCCAAGCACTTCACCCACGAACTGCTGCACCAAGCCTTCGGACTTCCCCTGCACATAGTTCTGACAGGCGCCATCCGGGTGGCGCTGGAAAAAGCCGCTGGTATACCCCCGGTTGGAAAGGTTCTCCAGGGCTTCAAGCAGCGTCCAGTCGAAAGGGCGCCCTGCTGCGGCGTCGTCGATAGCCTGACGATAGACCTGAGTGGCGCGCGCGACATAGTAATGGGACTTGGTGCGGCCCTCTATCTTGAGACTGTCCACACCAATCTGCACCAGCTTCTCCACATACTCCACGGCCCGCAGGTCCTTGGAATTCAGAATATAGGTGCCATGCTCGTCTTCCTCGATAGGCATCATTTCGTCCTTGCGTGTACGCTCCTCGAGCAGAAACGCCCCAGCAGTTACATCATCATTCCGCACAGTATCGCCACAGGCATCCTGTTGCCCCTGGTGAATATCGTATTGCCAGCGGCATGCATTGGTACAGGTCCCCTGGTTGGGATCGCGGTGATTGAAATAGCCGGACAGCAGGCAGCGGCCAGAGTATGCGATGCACAGGGCGCCATGCACGAACACCTCAAGCTCCATTTCCGGGCACTGCTGGCGGATTTCCTCTACCTGTTCAAGGGAAAGTTCACGCGAGAGGATCACCCGCTTCAGTCCCTGCTGCTGCCAGAAGCGGACACCGGCATAGTTCATGGTATTGGCCTGCACCGATAAATGGACAGCCACCTCGGGCCAACGCTCCCTTACCATCAGAATGAGCCCGGGATCGGCCATGATCAGGGCATCGGGCCTCATGGCGATCACCTCCTCCATATCATCCATGAAGGTCCGGACCTTGCTGTTATGGGGCAGCACATTGCATGCAAGATAGAAACGACGCCCTGCCGCATGGGTTTTTCCGATGCCAGCCGCCAGATTCTCCAGGCGGTGAAAATTATTGTTGCGCACACGCAGGCTGTAGCGCGGCATGCCGGCATACACGGCATCGGCGCCATAGGCCAGGGCGTATTCCAGGTTGTTCAGCGTGCCCGCGGGCGCGAGCAATTCGGGTGTTTTCATTGAAATAGATTATTTGAAACAATTGCCTTGAGAGTACCGAGTTCTGTCATTCCTGCGGATGCTGGAATCCAGAACTCATTGATTTTCCTGGATTCCCGCCTGCGCGGGAATGACCTTAATGCGTCACTGCATTTTATATAATAATCAATTAGTTGCAGATATCCCGGCACTCTCAAGAATTACAGCCCATGGTCAGAAAACCGCAAGAGGCCTTATATAAACCTGTCACAATAGCTGCCGGGATTTATCCATGCGCCATTGTGGCGCACTTCCATGGGCAAGAAAATATCGATAATCCGCCAATATCCGCTCATGGTCGAACACCAAGTGTACCGTAATGTCGTCAGGGTTGGCGATGCATGCCTGGCTGGCATCCGAGCGGGCCCGGGGCAGACCTCTGGAGGTCGCCACATAGACGATGCTGGCCGTGTGGCCTCGTGGATCACGACGGGGATCCGAGTAGCAACCCAGCAAGGCCGTCAGGCTGACCTTCAATCCCGTTTCCTCCTCGGCCTCACGCACGGCCGCGGCTTCCACGGACTCTCCCGCATCGACAAAGCCACCAGGCAGTGCCCAGCCATGAGGAGGATTCATTCGTTTTATCAATACGATTCCTCCTCCCTGTTCAGGCAACTCGATGATTGCATCAACAGTGAGCAGAGGTGTATCAGGCCTGTGCATTTTTCTCATCCATCCTGTGCGATAACGCGGAATTTCTCATTACTTCCCATACAAATACCAGCCTGCACAATCCCGGCTCACGGGCGGCTGCCGCCGCGAGGCAGACGCTGACAATCATAGCCGCATATGACGAGAAACACTAAACTTTTCATGCATTCTGACGATATGTTTTGCAGATGCCCTGACAATCCGTTATTGTAAAATCCCTAGCCACTAAATCATGTATGACAGCTACCCCTGGACTTCGCTCTGATATGGATGCCAGACTCAAGAACCAGAAACCCGCCTCTGAGCTGTTGCGACTGGCCCTGCCAATGATGATGCAGAACGGCGTTGCGCCCACCCCGAGGAATTATACGGTTTGGTATGAATACGTTGCGGGAAACAATAAGGCCCTGGTTGGCGCGGTTGATGCCCTGGCCAAAGAACATGGGATATTCTCGGATGAGGTCAATGCGGAACTCTACAGGAATTATATTGCATGCGACCAGGAAAAGGAAATCGAGCGCCTCCGGGCTGAATTGCAGGAGATGATTCAGGAATCGGAAGAACACATCGTTGGCGCCACGGACGAGGCGACACGCTACCGGTCCAGACTGGAGGGGCATGCGGCGCATCTTAGCCGCGGACTGGACAGCGAGAAACTCCTCAAGGTCATCGACGCGCTGAGCAATGAAACCCAGGAGATGGTGGACAACAATTCAGCCCTCCAGGTCAAACTCACCAATATGACCCAGGAACTGGGCAACCTCCGGCAGCAGCTCGAAATGGTCCAGTCGGAGCTGATGATCGATGGCCTGACAGGCCTCATCAACCGCAAGAGCTTCGACAGCATACTGCATGAAGCCGCCAGGGAGTGCCAGAAGACCCTCAATAATCTGTGCCTGATGATGATAGACGTGGATCACTTCAAACGCATCAATGACAATTATGGTCATGTGGTGGGAGACGAAGTGCTGCGCTTCATCGCCGTGAAAATGAAGGAAATCATCAAGGGACGCGATATCGTTTCAAGATACGGTGGTGAGGAATTTGCCATCATCCTTCCCGATACGCCATTTTCAGGGGCCCTGCACATTGCCGAGGAACTGCGTAAAACCATTTCCGCCTCGAAACTGAAACGCAAATCCAGCCAGCAGACGCTGGACAGCGTAACCGTTTCCATCGGCGTAGCCTGGTACCGGATAAACGAACCTCTGGATGAATTTGTGCACCGCGCCGACAAGGCCCTCTATCACGCCAAGCGCAGCGGCAGGAACAGGGTTGTCGACGGCGAGAAACTCTGACGCCGCATGAGCCTTCATCGCCCAGAAGACGTCACCATCAGCCAGTCTGTCGCCATTCTGATCGATGGCAACAACATGGAACGCAGTATCCACAGCGAGACCGACGATACGCAGACCATGTTGAATTTCGACACCCTCATCCCCAAACTGCTGGACAACCGCGGCCTCAACCGCCTGGTCTATTTCCGCGAGGGCAAGCATATCTCCACCAAATTGCAGGAGCGCCTGCACGCCAACTATCATGGCTCGGTACGGCCCTGTCACAAGAGCGCCGACATCCCCCTGACCATCAAGGCCATGCAACTGGCCAGCAAGGTGGATACGATCATCATCATGTCGGGAGACTCAGATTTCATTGAACTGGTTCGCCATCTGAAATCCGAAGGCGTACGGGTGGAGATCGCCGCCGTGCCCAGCACCACTTCCCATCTGCTGGTGGAAGACGCCGACCATTTTCACAGAATCACCGAGGAAGACTGGTTTACCCTGGCGCCCAAGAAACCTCTTCGCAAAAGGCCCATCAAGTAATTCCATTCGTGAATTGGCGTTCCAGGCAAACGTCCAATGGGCTAAACTGCCCGCATGGCCATCAAACCCCACGGAGCCGCCGCCCTTCTTCTCTTTGCCAGTCAGGCCTCTGGCAGTGACGAGCTGATGGTTGGAAATTTCTCAATGGCCAACCCGGGCGTGGACATCCCTGCCCAGTGGGAACCCCTGAATTTTGAAAAAATCCCCAGGCACAGCCGTTATACCCTCGTTTATGAAAAGGGAATTACCGTCATCAAAGCCGACAGCCAAGGGGCTGCTTCCGGTCTGATACGCCGCATACAAATCGATCCCGAACGCTATCCCCTTGTTCAATGGCGCTGGAAGGTTTCCAATACCCTTGAAAAAAGCAATGTATACAGCAAGGCCGGCGACGACTATCCAGCACGTCTCTATATTACATTCGCCTATGATCCGGACAGGCTGAGTCTGTTAGAAAAACTGAAATACCAGACGGCCCGCATGCTCTATGGCGACATCCCCAGTGCTGCGATAAACTATATTTGGGCGACCAATGCCCCGGTGGGCGCACTGGTCGATAACGCCTATACCAGCTACACCAAGATGTTCGTGGTGCAGTCAGGCGCGAAGCACGTGGGAGAGTGGATAGTGGAAGAACGCAATATACTCCAGGACTATATCCGGGCATTCGGTGAACGCCCCCCCATGATCAGTGGCGTCGCCATCATGACGGACACGGACAATACCGGCGGGCATGCCACTGCCTATTATGGCGACATCGTGTTCAAGACCTCGCAAGACAGGGAACGACAGTAAAACAGCACCATGCAATTCCATCGCGAACAGGACATTCAACACTACGGGATATACGCCTATGGCAAGGGGGAGATCACGGTGACCATTCCCCGGGCCCTGGAGCCGGACCCGCCGCCGATCCATGAGGAGAATGTCGAGCAACTCCATGTCCCCATACGGCGGGAGACACTGCGCCGCAGCCTCATCATCATGCCCGACGAATTGATCAGGGACTGGGAGCCGCAGTCCTTCGAGATGCTAAGGCAGACGCATTTCGCCATGCTGGCGGACCTTGACCTCGAACTGATCCTGTTCGGCAGCGGCAACACCCTGCGCTGGCCCGACAACGCCCTCCTCACCCCCCTCATAGAGAAGGGGGTGGGCCTCGAAGTCATGGATACCGGCGCCGCCTGCCGCACCTATAATATCCTGCAGGCAGATCAGAGACGCTTTGCCGCCGCCCTGTTGATGATCTGAACCGGGCCCTATAACTCCCATTCGAGCAGACTCTTGAGCACCACGTCGTCACTGGCGCGCGTCAGGCCGAAAGCGGCACCGACATTCCATTTCAGCGACTTGCTGATCTTGTATGTGAGCGCCGGCACGAGGTAGTGCTTTTGCTTGCTGGGCGTCTTGAAGTCCACCAGTTCACCCAATGCGCCATACAGTTCAGCACCCCACTTGAAGTTCGTCGTCAACGGCCCATAGAGGCTCGCGCCATACTCAAATTCCAGGCCTTCCTGCACATCCGGGCCACTGATCACTTTCTCCAGCCTCGGGTTGAGGCGCAGTGTTTTACCATTGATGTCCTTTTCCAGTATCAGGCGCGCCTCGATCTTTTCCTTGCCCGCCCCCTGGTAATCCGGGTCGGTGAGATAATATTCCACGTAAATCGCCGTATCGAAGAAGCGCGCGCCGGGATCACCAAAACGGTATCGGGCGGTGACGATACGCGACTGGACATACTTGAAGTCCTCGCCAGACGGCTTCTCGAAATCCACATAAGCGGCAACCATGAAACGCTCCGTCAAGCCATACTCGATTTCCAGAGTATGGCCCCACAGCCCCTCGCGATCGACAGAGGTCTCGCCAAAATAATTCATTTTATTGTCAGACTTCCAGACATAATCGGTCCAGTACACCAATTCGACCTCTCCGGGATCCAAGGTACCGTAACCATAGACCTTGAAGTGTCGCGCATGAGCTGGCTGGATGATCAGCAACATCAGGGCCACCAGTACCACTGTGCGGGCTATTCTCATTAATATCTCCTCCTACATATGGTCACAAAGACAAGCACTATTAACCCGGCACCAATATATGTAAGGTCTGATTAATTCAAAAATCGTTATTCCAGCGCAGGCCTGAAGTCCTGAATACGATATATAGGGTTGCCGGGTTCATAATATTATATCTTTCGCGTGGGCAGAAATGACAAGGGGTCAACCGGCTCCCCATCCGCCCTGATCTCGAAGTGTAACATGACACGGTTGGCGCCGGTGCCGGAGCGTCCCATTTCCGCAATCTTCTGTCCCTTTTGCACTACCATGCCTTCCTTGACCAGCAACTTGCGGTTATGGGCGTAAGCGCTGAGATAACGGGCATTGTGCTTGATGATAATCAGCTTGCCATAGTGTTGCAGGCCGGCGCCGCTGTAGACCACGCGCCCGTAGGCCGCCGCCCTGACGGGCGCACCCGCCCTGCCGGCAATATCGATACCTTTATTTCCAGTACCCCCGGCTGAAAAAGTTTTGATGATTTCCCCATTCACTGGCCAGGCCCAGGTCAGCTTGCGGTTGGGGATCATCTGCTCAGGCCTGGATTGAGGCGGCTGACGAACAGCCTGCTGAGCAGGCTTGGTTACTGCTTCAGGTGTCGGCGCCCCGCCTGGTTTTTCTGTTTGTAATTGAGAGTGAGGTTCAGCCTGTTTCAAGACAGACTTCCCAACCCCCTCCTGCACAGACGACGGCCCAGGCGGCACCAAGCGCAATCGTTCACCTTCATGAATAATATAGGGCGGCTCGATACCATTCCACTGCGCGATTTTCTTGTAGTCTTCACCGTAGCGCCAACTGATGGAATAGAGTGTTTCTCCCTTTTTCACCTCATGATAGCCAAGCGCGCCACACGCAGTGATCGCCAGCAGTAATACGAAACTGCCCAGCACCCTGCTCACTTCTTTAGCGCCCATGTCTCTACTCCATGACTCAACGCAACAAAAAATAGGCAATGGCAACGACGACGACCAGCAGCCACCCAATCCTGTCGATATATTTTCGCAGGAAACGGTCCATGGGCGCCCCGCCCCAGACCATCAGGGCGGCAACCAGGAAGAAACGCGCGCCACGACCGAGGATGGAAGCAATGACAAAGGGCAGGAAGGCCATGGACACGGCGCCGGCGGTAATGGTGAAGACCTTGTAGGGAATGGGCGAGAAACCGGCGATGAACACCACCCACACGCCCCACTGGGCGAACCACTCACGGGCGGTCAGGTAGGCCTCCCAGTATCCCAGTTCATGCAGCAGGGGCTCCACCATATCGAAGGCCAAGAAACCGATATAGTAACCCGCCGCCCCCCCTGCCGCCGACGCCAAGGTAGTGACAGTGGCATAAAACCAGGCCCGCCGGCGCTTTGCCAGCGCCATGGGGGCGAGCATCACGTCCGGCGGAACGGGAAAAAAAGAGGACTCCGCAAAGCTCAACAGGCCGAGATACCACACCGCATGGCGATGGGCGGCCCAGGCCAGGGCCTTGTCATAGAGTGAGGAGAACAGGGACACCTAGCTGTCTCCCGCCAGCATGGGCACAAAGCTGACGGGCTCGAGTATCTCCTGTTCAAAGGCCTCGCTGGTGCGGGTGATCAAGAGAAGTTTCTGTATGCCTTCCCGTCCCACGGGGATGATGAGGCGCCCCTGCAGCCCAAGCTGTTCGAGAAGCGACTGAGGAATCTGGTGTGGGGCCGCCGTGGCGATGATGCCGTCGAAGGGGGCCTGTTCGGGCCACCCCATCTTGCCGTCGCAGTGTCTGAGCCGGATATTGCCCAGGCCCAGTTCACGGAACCGCCGCCGCGCCTTGCGTGACAGGGAACCGATGCGCTCCACCGTATAGACCTCGGGCACCAGGCGGGCCAGTATGGCAGCCTGGTAACCCGAGCCGGTACCGATCTCCAGTACCCGCCTCAGGGGACCGTCGCGCAACAGGGCCTCCGTCATGCGAGCCACGATATAGGGCTGGGACAGGGTTTGTCCAAACCCGATGGGCAGCGCGGTATCCTCATAGGCACGGCTGGCCAGGGCCTCGTCCACGAAAATATGACGGGGCGTCTCGCGCATGGCCTCCAGCACAAACTGGTCACGAATGCCCCCTCCGGCCAGACGCTCCACCAGACGGTTACGGGTGCGCTGCGATGTCATGCCAATGCCCTTGAGACGCACTTTCGTCACAACTTCATCCCCTCCAGCCATCCGCCCATCATGTCGAGGGCCGAGTGCCTCGTGAGATCCACTTGCAGGGGCGTTATGGACGCATAGCGGTTACGTATGGCGTGAAAGTCCGTACCCTCCCCTGCATCCTGTTCGGAACCGGAGGGACCCACCCAGTAGATGGGCTTGCCGCGGGGATCCGTCATGCGTATCACCGGCTCGGCCTTGTGGCGATGGCCAAGACGGGTCACGCGCAGGCCGGCCAGCTGTTCCCACGGCACGTCCGGCACATTGACATTGAGGATGATGTCGGCTGGCAGGGGATCGGTCTGCAAATGCGCGAGCATTTTCTCCACCACGCGGGCTGCCGTCTCGAAATGCTGACACTCCTGACCGGCGAGGGAAACAGCCAGAGCGGGAAATCCCAGGAAACGCCCTTCCATGGCGGCTGCCACGGTACCGGAATACAGCACATCGTCTCCCAGGTTGGCGCCGGCGTTGATGCCGGATACCACCATGTCCGGCTCCTCATCCAGCAGGCCGGTGATGGCGAGGTGCACGCAGTCCGTGGGGGTGCCGTTCACCCGCACGAAACCATTGTCCAGTTCATTGATACGGATAGGGTTTTCCAGGGTAAGGGAATTGCTGGCGCCGCTGCGGTCACGGTCAGGCACCACGACGGTGATGTCTGCATGACGGCGCAGGGTGTCTGTGAGGCAGGCAAGGCCCGGCGCGCGGTAACCGTCGTCATTGCTGATGAGAATGCGCATGCCTGTCGTCTGAACGTTCACCGGGTGATCAAGACTACGGCATGATTATAACCTGGATCCATGGATTCAGGTACAAGCCAAGCCAGGTTCAGATCAGATGACCGTCGCACACAGAGCAATCAGCGAGCCTGGGAATATACCCAGGGCCAGCACCACCAGGGCATTGGCGCTGATCACCGCGCGCATGTCGAAATCGGTCACCAGTGGCGCCGTGTCTTCAGGCTTTTCAAAATACATGAATTTGATGATGCGCAGGTAATAGAAGGCGCCAATCACGGCAAATACGACACCGAAGACGGCCAGCCACACCAGCCCCACATCGACGACGGCGCTGAGAACGGCCAGCTTGGCGTAAAAACCCACCGTAGGGGGCACGCCCGCCATGGAAAACATCAGGATAAGCATCATGAAGGCAAACCAGGGGCTGCGCTCGTTCAGCCCCTTGAAGTCGGAGATATTGTCGGCCTCGAAGCCCGCGCGGCTGAGCAGTATCACCATACCGAAGGCCCCCAGGGACATGAGGGCATAAACCAGCACATAGAACATGGCGGCCGAATAGCCTTCGTCGGTACCCGCCAGAACGCCGAGGAATAGGAAGCCCACATGGGAAATGGTCGAATAGGCCAGCATGCGCTTGATGTTGGCCTGGGCAATGGCGACTACATTACCGATGGCGATGGAAAGGGCCGCCAGGATCACCAGGATATCCTGCCATTGCACATGGAGCCCTCCCAGGCCATCCGCCAGGAGGCGCATCACCATGGCAAAAGCGGCAATCTTGGGAGCAGTACTGATAAACAGGGTGATGGCCGTGGGCGCGCCGTGGTACACATCGGGAATCCACATGTGGAATGGTACCGCGCCCAGCTTGAAGGCCAGGGCCACGATGATGAAGACCAGGCCCAGCAGGAGCACCATGTCGTCTGCACTGCTGTTGCGGATGTAACTGCTAATCTCGCCGATATCCAGGCTTCCCGTGGCGCCATAGATGAGGGACATGCCATAGAGCAGCATGCCCGAGGCGATGGCGCCCAGAATGAAATATTTCATGGCTGCTTCCGACGATTCCATGGAATCCCGGTGCATGGCCACCATGGCGTACAGGGACAGGGACAGCAATTCGAGCCCCAGGTACAGGGTCAACATATTGTACCCGGATACCAGGATCATCATGCCGAGTACGGCAAACAGCCCCAGCACGAAAAACTCGCCCTTGAAGAGCTTGCGCACCACCAGATACTCGCGGGAATACAGAAACACGACAGCCGTGATCAGGTAGATGAACACCTTGAGGACATCTGCCAGACCGTCACTGATGAAGGTACCACTGAAGGTCACCTGGGGCGTAGCACTGTGCATGGTCACCGTCAGTACCGCGGCGCCCAGAAGAGTGGCCTGGGACAGCAGATAGGTGATGACCCGGTTCTTCTCTGACAGGAATGTATCCACGATCAGGATGGTGCAGGCCATGGAGAGAACAAAAATCTCTGGCACGGCCGGGGCGAAATCTGGAAATTCAAAATTCATAATCTGTTGTTCAGTCTCGTTGTTGCTGTCCCGGTTTCACATTCTTCTTACAGCTTGGAGGCCACGACCTGCTCCAGCAGATGGCTCACGGAGGCATGCATGACTTCCACCAGAGGATCGGGCCACACGCCCAGCAGCAACACCGCCACCGCCAGGGTGCCAAGCACCATCGTTTCGCGGGCATTGAGATCCTGCAGTTGGGCGACCTTGTCACTGGCCACCTTGCCGAACACCACCCGCTTCACCATCCACAGGGTGTACGCAGCCCCCAGTATCAGGGTCAGGCCCGCGAAAAAGGCATACCAGAAGTTGGCCTGGAAGGCGCTCAGTATCACCATGAATTCGCCAACGAATCCCGACGTGCCGGGCAGGCCCGTATTGGCCAGGGCGAACAGCACCAGGAACGAGGCGAAGATGGGCATGGTGTTGACCACGCCGCCATAGTCGCTGATGAGGCGGCTGTGCATGCGGTCATACATGACGCCCACGCACAGGAACATGGCGCCGGAGATAAAACCATGGGAGATCATCTGCACCAGGGCGCCCTCGATGCCCAGGGCCGCCCCCTTGACGCCCCCCGTAGAGGCATAAATGGAGAAGACGGTAAAGAAGCCCAGCGTCACGAAGCCCATGTGGGAGATGGACGAATAGGCGATGAGCTTTTTCATGTCATCCTGCACCAGGGCGACCAGGGCGATGTAGACGATGGCAATCAGGGAAAGCCCGATGATCAGGCCATCCAGTGCGGCGCTGGCGTCGGGCGTGATGGGCAGCATGAAACGAACGAAACCATAGGCGCCCATTTTCAACATGATGGCCGCCAGGATCACGGAGCCGCCCGTGGGCGCCTCCACGTGGGCGTCAGGCAGCCAGGTATGTACCGGCCACATGGGGATCTTCACCGCAAAGGCGATGAGGAAAGCCAGGAAGATGAGGATCTGCGCCGTCATGCCGATCTTGAGGGAATGGAAATCCAGGATGGCGAAGCTTTCCGCCTGGAAGAACAGATAGATCAGGGCAACCAGCAAGAGAACGGACCCCAGAAAGGTATACAGAAAAAACTTGAAGGCGGCATAGACCCGGCGTGGCCCACCCCAGATACCGATGATGAGAAACATGGGTATCAGCATGGCTTCCCAGAACACATAGAACAGGATGCCGTCGAGCGCGGCGAACACACCGTTCATGGCCCCTTCCATGATGAGGAAGGCCGCCATGTATTGGGCCACCTTGGTCTTGATGGAACCCCAACTGGCGATCACCACCAGCACCGTGGTGAAGGTCGTCAGCAGCAGCAGGGGCATGGAGATGCCGTCCACGCCCAGGTGATAATTGATATTGAAAGTGGGAATCCAGGAGACCTTCTCCACGAACTGCATCTGGTGGGTCGTGGTATCGAAACCGATATAGAGGAACAGAGACAGAAAAAACGTCACGCCAGAGAACAACAGCGCCGTCCAGCGCACCATATTGTCATCCTTTGCCCTGCTGACGATCATCGCAGTCAGGCCCCCGACGATGGGTAGCCAAATAACCAGGCTCAATAACGGTAATCCAGAAAACATTCAGTCTGCCTTATTTTTATCTGTTCTTGTGCTGTCGGCCACGCACGCTAAAGAATCACAAACACGGTAATCAATACCAACAGGCCTATGATCATGGCAAAGGCATAGTGATACAGAAACCCTGTCTGTAAATACCTCATGACAACGGCCAGCCAGCCGATCCCCTTGGCCGTGCCATTGACCATGAATCCATCGATGGCCGCCTGGTCGCCCGCTTTCCAGAACAGGCGTCCCACCTTGCGGCTGCCACCGGCAAAAAAACTGTCGTTGAAATCATCCACGCCGTATTTGTTATCGAGGATTTTGTATATGGGCAGAAAACGCGCCTTGACCTTGCCGGGGAAGTCCGGATTCAACATATAGGCATACCAGGCCGTCCCGATGCCGGCAATGGCCAGCCAGAAAGGCGCGCTCATGAGGCCATGGAGGATAAATCCCATTACGCCCGTATAGCCCTCGCCCAGTTTTGCCAGGGTGTCATGGGCCGGGTCCACGACGATGGCGTCGCCGAAATAGCCGCCGAAGAGCATGGGGCCGACGGTGACGGCGCCAATGGCGAAGGCCGGTACCGCGAGCAGAATCAGGGGCCAGGTCACTACGCCGGGTGATTCCCTGAGGTGGGAGCGGGTATGTTCATCCATGCGCTCCTTGCCGTGGAACACGATAAAGAACAGGCGGAAAGAATACAGCGCCGTCACGAAGACCCCCAGCAGCACGGCGATATAGGCGAAACCGGAGCCCGGCAAGGAGGAAATCTTGACCGCCTCGATGATGGCGTCCTTGGAGAAGAAACCGGAGAACCCGGGGAAACCGATCAGCGCCAGGGTGCCAATCATGGACGCCCAGTAGGTAATGGGCATGTATTTTTTCAGCCCACCCATCTCGCGGATATCCTGACGGTGATGCATGGCAATGATCACCGAACCTGCCGCCAGGAACAACAGGGCCTTGTAAAAGGCGTGAGTCATGAGGTGGAAGATGGCGCCGGCGTAGGCGGAGGCGCCCAGGGCCACGGTCATATAACCAAGCTGTGACAGGGTCGAATAGGCGATGACCCGCTTGATGTCGTTCTGCACCAGGCCCAGCAATCCCATGAACAGGGCCGTAATGGCGCCGATGATCAGTATAAAGCTGAGGGCCGTCTCCGTCAGTTCGTAGATGGGCGACATGCGCGCCACCATGAAGATACCGGCCGTGACCATGGTGGCGGCGTGGATCAGTGCGGAAATGGGGGTCGGACCCTCCATGGAATCCGGCAACCAAACATGCAGCGGCACCTGCGCCGACTTGCCCATGGCGCCGATAAACAGCAGGATGCCGATCACCGTCAGCAGCGACCATTCAACGCCGGGGAAAATCTGGATAGTGGCATCGCTCATACCCTGCGCAGCGGCGAACACCTCCACGTAGTCGAGGCTGTTGAAATACATGAATATGGCGGCAATGCCCAGGAGAAAGCCAAAATCACCCACACGGTTCACAAGGAAGGCCTTGAGGTTGGCGTAGATGGCGCTCTCGCGCTTGTACCAGAAGCCGATGAGCAGGTAGGAAACCAGTCCCACGGCCTCCCAGCCGAAGAACAACTGCAGAAAATTGTTGGCCATCACCAGCATCAGCATGGAGAAGGTGAACAGCGCGATATAACAGAAGAAACGCTGGTACCCGGGATCGTCCTTCATATACCCGATGGTATAGATATGCACCATCAGGGAGACGAAGGTAACCACCATCATCATCATGGTCGTCAGCTTGTCGATGAGAAATCCGATCTCAAGGGTCAGGCCGTCACTGACCAGCCAGGTATAGACGGCGCCGTTGAAGGCCGGGTTGCCGTCGATGACGATATGCTTGAAGGCCACCAGGGACAGCAGGAATGAAATCCCCACACCGGCAATGGTCACGCTGTGGGCGCCGACGCGGCCAATCTTTTTCCCAAACAGGCCGGCTATGATCGCACCGATCAGCGGCGCCAATGCGATTGTCAGGTAAATGCTCTTCATAAGGCTCTGCCCTGCTTATCCCTTTAAGGAATCCATGTGATCGACGTTGATGGTGCGGCGGTTACGGAAGAAGACGATCAGAATCGCCAACCCGATGGCGGCCTCCGCTGCGGCCACCGTAAGAATGAAAAACACGAAGATCTGTCCCGCGCTGTCCGCCAGGTAATGGGAAAAGGCGATGAAATTGATGTTGACGGCCAGCAGCATGAGTTCGATGGCCATCAGCAGAATGATGAGATTCTTGCGGTTGAGGAAGATGCCCGCCAGGCTGATGCAGAACAGGATCGCCCCGAGGATCAGAAAATCGGATAGTGCAATCATCGTCTTCTATTGTTCCTTGTTCTCTTTTTTTTCTGCTTCCATCTTCACCATCCGCACCCTGTCATTACGGCGTATAAGCACCTGCTCCGCCGGGTTCTGGTACTTGACCCGCGGCCGCCTGCGCATGGTCAGGGAAATGGCCGCCACGATGGCCACCAGCAGAATGACCGCCGCGATCTCGAAAGGATAGGCGTAGACCGTATAGAGTATGGAACCCAGTTCCTCCGTATTGCTGTAATCGGCGCCATGGCGGGCCGGCGCCGGCATCTGCTCCAGGCCGAAGTTCTCTGGCCCGACGACGACCGCCATTTCCAGCAGGACGATCACCGCCACCACCACGCCGACGGGTAGGTAGCGTATGAATCCCTCGCGTAATGGCGCCAGGTTGATATCCAGCATCATCACGACGAACAGGAACAACACCATGACGGCGCCGACGTAAACCAGCACCAGGACGATGGCGAGAAATTCCGCCTCCAGCAACAACCAGATGGCGGAGCTGGTAAAAAATGCCAGAATCAGGAACAGCGCGGCAAATACCGGGTTCCTGACCACAACGACCAGGGCAGACGCCGTCACCAGGATGGCGGAAAAAATATAAAACAGGACAGGTTCGATACTCATTATCAATTTCTATTCGTCGTTTTTTCTAGCGATAGGGTGCGTCCGCGGCGCGATCCGCCGCTATCGTCTCTTCGTTCTGGTCCCCGATCTCCAGCAACATCGCCTTTGTCATGATGTTCTCGCCACGGTTCTCGAAATGGTACTCGTAGATGCGCGTCTCGACGATGGCGTCCACCGGACAGGCCTCCTCGCAGAAACCGCAATAGATGCACTTGAACAGATCGATATCGTAACGTGTGGTGCGCCGCGACCCATCCTCGCGGGGCTCGGCCTCGATGGTGATGGCCAGTGCGGGGCAGACCGCCTCACACAGCTTGCATGCAATACACCGTTCTTCGCCGTTGGCATAGCGGCGCAGGGCGTGCTTGCCGCGAAATCGCGGCGACTGCGGCGTCTTCTCTTCCGGATACTGCACGGTGATCTTCCTGGCGAAAAAATATTTCCCCGTCAGCCACAGCCCACGGCACAGTTCCGTCAGCAGGAAGCTCTTGAATATATGTTGTAAGTTGCTCATAGCCCTACTCTAATCAAACCACGGTCCTAGTTGCCCGAGTATGGCGACGCCGGTCACCAGGATCCACACGATGGTGAGTGGAATAAAGACCTTCCAGCCCAGGCGCATGATCTGGTCATAACGATAACGCGGGAAAGTCGCCCGGAACCACAGGAACAGGAACAGGAACACCGCCATCTTCCCCAGCAGCCAGGCGAGGCCGGGCACCCAGGCAAAGGTGCTTTCAAGGAAGGTGCCCTGAAAAGGCGACAACCATCCGCCCAAAAACATGATGGCCGTCAGCGCCGCGATCAGGATCATGTTGGCGTATTCGGCCAAGAAGAACAGCGCAAAGGCCATGCCCGAGTATTCGACATGGAAACCGGCGACGATCTCGGATTCACCTTCCGCCACATCGAAGGGTGCGCGGTTGGTTTCCGCCACGCCGGAGAGAAAATACACCACGAACATGGGCAGCAGCGGCAACCAGAACCAGTGGATCAGGCTCCCCTCCTGGGCGCGCACGATATCGCCGAGATTGAGGCTGCCCGCCGCCATGAGCACCACCACCAGGGCAAATCCCATGGCGATTTCATAGGCGACCACCTGGGCCGCGGAACGCAGGGCGCCCAGCAGGGCATACTTGGAGTTGGAGGCCCAGCCGGCGATGATGATGCCGTAGACACTCAGGGAGGTGAGGGCGAGAATGTAGAGCAGTCCGGCGTTGATGTCCGCCAGCACCATTCCGTCGTCGAAAGGAATCACGGCCCATGCCGCAAGGGCGGGCGCCAGGGCCAGCAAAGGCGCGCTGAGGAACAGGAAACGGTTGGCCTTGGAAGGTACGATAACCTCCTTGAAAGCCAGCTTGATGCCGTCCGCGATCGGTTGCAACAACCCCCGGGGGCCGACACGGTTGGGTCCGATACGCACCTGGATATAGCCGATGACCTTGCGCTCGGCCAGCGTCAGATAGGCGACTGTCAACATGATGGGCACCACGATCGCGACGATCTTCAATATGACGACCAGAAGCGTCTGTATGTCTCCGGGTATGCTATTCCACAATGCGAGCAGTATATCCATGTTTCCCTATCGTCTTCTCAGATCTTCCGCACTTCTATGGGTGCGCCGGCGCCGCCCAGCCCTTCACCGCCCGCAACCCCCAGGGGGATGTAGACGCAGTCTCCAGGCACCCTGTCATCCACCTTGACCACCATGGCCGCTTCCCGGTCACCCTGCCGCACGACCACCCGGTCGCCCTCCTGCAGCTCCAGGCGCGCCGCCAGTCCGCCACACAGGGCCGCCACCGCTTTCACGGCGTCAGTCGTTTCCTGCAATGCCGGCGCGCGCCGCACCACATTGTCAACGGCATAAATGGGCACATCGGCGATGCGGATCAGGCCATCAGCCGTCCCCGACAATGGCAGCGGCGCGCCCCACGCCGCGCTTTCACGCGGCGGCTGGTCTTCGTACAGGGCGGCGATCTCGTTGCGCACTTCTTCAGTCGAGAAATACTCAAAACCGTCCAGGTCAAGAAAATTCCCCAAAACACGCAATACCTTCCATCCCGGCCGTGCTTCCCCGTGGGGTTTGACCGCGCCATTGAAGGTCTGCCAGGTCCCCTCGGCATTGACGAAGGTGCCCGAGGTCTCCGTAAAGGCGCCTATGGGCAATATGACATGCGCGCATTTTTCCAACGCGCCGCCGCGATAGGGGCTCAAGGATACGACGAACTCCGCCCCCTGCAGGGCCGAAACCGTATCGGCAGGCGCCGCGCTATCGAATTCCGGGTCCAGATTCATCAGAAGATAGGCCTTGCGGGGCGACTCCAGCATGGCCTGCGCATGCAGCCCCGCCTCGGAAATGGTTGCGCCACCGGCTCGGCGATGGGGTATGGCGCCCGCCAGCCAGGCGCCGGCGCTGTTGGCGCCATCGCTCAGGAAACCCAGGGTGCTGCCGGTCGCCTCGGCGACGGCTGCCGCCAATACGCAAAGATTGCCAAAGGCGGGATGGAGCATGGCTGAACTGCCCAGCAATACGCTGCTGTTTTCGGCCGACTTCAATCGTTCCGCCATTTCACGGTGAGTCTTGTCGGCTGTCACATCCTTGAGGATAGCGCCCACATCTTCAGTGGCCTTGCCGCGTGAAGCGCCCAGCAGTACCTTGGCGACACCGGCCAGCGCATGCTCCATGCCCGCGGGGGATGCGGCAATGTTGTGCTGGACGGGAAAGTTGAACTCATACCGCATGGGATTGATGAACATGATGGCGCCCCCACGCAGCGCCGCCTTGCGCAGGCGCAGCGCGGCGATGGGCTGTTCCTTGCGCACGTTGGAGCCGATGAGCAACGCGGCATCCAGTGTTTCCAAAGCGGCGATGGGCTGCCCCAGGGCGGGGAAACCCGGCATCTCCGCCTGCCTGCTGAAATCGAGCTGGCGCAGGCGGTGATCGATATGATGACTGCCCAGGGCGCGCGCCAGCTTCTGCAACAGGAACATCTCTTCCATCGTCGCGCTGGGTGTCGTCAGGGCGCCCAGCGCATCTCCGCCATGTTTGCCGATGACATTTGTCAAACCCTCGGCGGCAAACTGCAAGGCCGTATTCCAATCCACGGCCTGCCATTCGCCATCACGGCGAATCATGGGCCGGTCCAGACGCCCTTCGCTGTGCAGACCCTCATAGCTGTAGCGATCCCGGTCCGAGATCCATACTTCATTGATGGCCTCGTTCTCACGGGGGTCGACGCGCATGACCTCGTCGCGGCGCACCTTGACATGGATATTGGAGCCGATACAGTCATGGGGCGCCACGGAATCGACCGTATCCATTTCCCATGCCCTGGCCTTGTACAAAAAGGGCTTGGACACGAGGGCGCCCACCGGGCACAGGTCGATGACATTGCCGGACAGCTCGGACGAAACAGCATGCTCGATATAGGTGCCTATGCGCATGTTCTCGCCGCGCCCGGTCGCCCCCAGTTCTCTGACACCCGCGATTTCATCGCCGAAACGCACACAGCGCGTGCAATGTATGCAGCGGGTCATTTCCGTAGCGATGAGTGGACCGATGTCCTGGTCGGGCACGACGCGTTTGACTTCTTTGTACTCGGAATGGTCGAGGCCGTAGCCCATGGAGACATCCTGCAGTTCACACTCCCCGCCCTGATCGCAGATGGGGCAATCCAGGGGATGATTGATCAACAAGAACTCCATGGTGCCCTTCTGAGCCTGTATGGCCATGGGCGACTTGGTAAAGACCTTCATGCCCTCGGTGACAGGGGTGGCGCAGGCCGGCAGGGGCTTGGGCACTTTCTCCACCTCCACCAGGCACATGCGGCAGTTGGCCGCGATGGACAGCTTCTTGTGGTAACAGAAACGCGGAATTTCGATGCCCGCCGCGTCCGTGGCCTCGATGAGCATGGAGCCTGGACGCGCCTTGAGGGTGACGCCATCCACCTCGAAAGTGATGAGATCTTCCTGTTGCATTTTTTCCTTGGTAACGCTCATGCAGCCTGCTCCGTGGAATCACCGGGGCCGCCGACCATACAGCGTTTGTGTTCGATGTGGTAGGCAAACTCGTCACGAAAGTGTTTCATAAAACTCTGCACGGGCCAGGCGGCCGCGTCACCGAAGGCGCATATGGTGCGCCCTTCAATGCGGCCCGCGGTATTGACGAGCAGATCCAGGTCCTCGGGACGCCCCTGGCCGTTTTCGATGCGGTCGATGACCCGCCACATCCAGCCCGTTCCCTCGCGGCACGGCGTGCATTGACCGCAGGATTCCTTGTAATAGAAACGCGAGATGCGCAACAGGGCATTGACCATGCAGGTGCTGTCATCCATCACGATGAGACCACCGGAACCCAGGGCGGAGCCCGCCTTGGCCAGGGAATCGTAATCCATGTCGCATTCCATGATGATGTCCGCGGGCAAAACCGGCATGGATGAGCCGCCGGGAATGACGGCCTTGAGCTTGCGCCCTTCACGAACGCCACCGGCCATTTCCAGCAGCTCGCTGAAAGGTGTGCCGAGAGGAATCTCGTAGTTGCCGGGCTTGTTCACGTGACCGGAGACGGAAAAAATTTTTTCCCCGCCATTGTTGGGACGCCCCAGGTTGAGAAACCATTCGCCGCCATTGCGCATGATGGCGGGTACGGAGGCCAGGGTTTCCGTGTTGTTGATCGTCGTCGGGCAGCCATAGAGCCCGAAATTGGCGGGGAAAGGCGGCTTGAAGCGCGGCTGCCCCTTCTTGCCCTCCAGGGACTCCAGCAGGGCGGTCTCCTCTCCGCAGATGTAGGCCCCGGCGCCCAGGTGGGAATGGAGATCGAAATCGACTCCGGAACGCATGATATTCCTCCCGATGAGCCCGGCGTCGTAGGCTTCGCGCAGGGCCGCCTCGAAACGCTCATAGGGTTCGTGATGAAACTCGCCGCGCATGTAGTTGTAGCCTACGGTGGCGCCGATGGTGTAACCGGCTATGGCCATGCCCTCGATGACCGCATGGGGATTGAAGCGCAGGATGTCACGGTCCTTGCAGGTGCCGGGCTCGCTCTCGTCCGAGTTACAGACGATGTATTTCTGGCCGGGCGACTGGCGCGGCATGAAACTCCACTTCAGCCCGGTGGGAAACCCAGCGCCGCCGCGTCCGCGCAGGGCGGATTTCTTGAGGGTATCGATGATATCCTCGGGCGGTGTCTTCTTCTTGATGATTTTCTCCCACGCCTTGTAGCCACCCGACTTGCGGTAGCTTTCCAGGGTCCAGGGCCGGTCGTATTGCAATGTGGTAAAACAGACTTGATTCGCCATATCCCTACTCCAGGCCATCCAGTATGGCATCCACCTTTTCAGGCGTGAGATTCTCGTGGTAATGACCATCCACCGCCATCATGGGCGCGCCGCTGCAGGCCGCCAGGCATTCCTCTTCACGCTTGATGGTGAACTTGCCATCCGGGGTGGTCTCGCCCACCTTGACGCCGAGTTTTTTCTCGATGTAACTGATGATCTCGTCGCCTCCACACAGTTGGCAGGAAATATTGTTGCAGACATTGATCTTGTGGCGCCCTACCGGCTCCAGATCGAACATGCTGTAGAAACTGGCCACCTCGTAGACGGCGATCTGCGGCATTTCGAGATAGGCGGCAACGGCATCCATCAGCTCACGCGTGAGCCACCCACCGTTCTCCTCCTGCACGGCGGTCAGGGCCGGTATCACGGCGGACTGTTTGCGCTCGGCTGGAAACTTGGCAAGCCACAGGTCGATCTGCGGACGCGCCTTTTCCAGAATCTTGTCTGTATCACTTGCTGCTGACATCAGCGGTCTATCTCCCCAAATACGATATCCTGCGTCCCGATGATGGCCACCACGTCGGCCAGCATGTGCCCCCGGACCATTTCATCCAGCGCGGCGAGATGCGCGTAGCCCGGCGCCCTGATCTTGAGGCGGTAGGGCTTGTTGGCGCCATCGGAAACGATGTAGACGCCGAACTCGCCCTTGGGGTGCTCCACGGCGGCATAGGCCTCCCCCTCCGGCATGCAGAACCCCTCGGTGAACAGCTTGAAATGATGGATGAGCGATTCCATGTCGCCCTTCATCTCCGTGCGCTTGGGCGGCGTGACCTTGTGGTTGTCCAGCATCACCGGCCCCGGATTCTCCCGCAGCCATTGGATGCACTGCTTGATGATGCGGTTGGACTGGCGCATTTCCTCGACGCGCACCAGATAACGGTCGTAGCAGTCGCCTTCAACACCCACGGGGATATCGAAGTCCAGGTCGGCATAGACCTCATAGGGCTGCTTCTTGCGCAGATCCCACTCCACGCCCGAGCCTCTCAGCATGGGACCTGTAAAACCCAGCTGCAGGGCGCGCTCGGGAGACACCACGCCGATACCGACGGTGCGCTGCTTCCAGATGCGGTTGTCCGTCAGCAGGGTTTCATATTCATCCACATAAGTGGGAAAACGATTGGTGAAATCCTCGATGAAATCCAGCAGGGAACCCTGGCGGTTTTCATTGCGGCGCGCCGTCTCCCTGGCATTGTGCCATTTGGAGGGTACGTACTTGGGCATCTCCCCAGGCAGGTCGCGGTAGACGCCGCCGGGGCGGTAATAGGTGGCGTGCATGCGCGCGCCGGATACCGCCTCATAGGCGTCCATGAGATCCTCGCGCTCCCTGAAGGCATAGAGGAAAACCGTCATGGCCCCGATATCCAGGGCATGGGCGCCCACCCACAACAGGTGATTGAGGATGCGTGTGATCTCGTCATACATGACGCGGATGTACTGGGCGCGCAGGGGCGGCTCGATACCCAGCAGCTTCTCCATGGCCAGCACATAGCCGTGCTCGTTGCTCAGCATGGAGACATAGTCGAGGCGGTCCATGTAGCCGATGCTCTGCATATAGGGCTTGCTCTCGGCGAGTTTCTCCGTGCCGCGGTGCAGCAGGCCGATGTGCGGGTCGGCGCGCTCGATGACCTCACCATCCATTTCCAGCACCAGGCGCAGCACGCCATGGGCCGAGGGATGCTGTGGCCCGAAATTCATGGTGTAATTGCGTATTTCAGCCACCTTGCACCTCGTCCTTGCCGGTCTCGTTGATCAGATAGCGGTGATCGTGACGTATCACCTTGGGCACGTTGATGCGGGGCTCGATGCTGACGGGCTCGTAGACCACGCGGCGGCGTTCCAGATCGTAGCGCATCTCCACGTTGCCGATGAGAGGAAAATCCTTGCGGAAGGGATGACCGATGAACCCGTAGTCCGTCAACAGACGGCGCAGATCGGGATGACCGTCGAACAGGAAACCGAACAGATCGAAGGCCTCGCGCTCGAACCAGTTGGCAGCGTTCCAGATATCGGTGACCGACTCCACCCGCGGCTGTGTTTCATCGAGAAAGACCCTGAGGCGGATGCGCTGATTCTTCTCTACAGACAGCAGGTGGTAAACGACCGCAAATCGGGGCTCAGCACCCTTCTCGCCATATTCCAGGTAATCCACGCCGCAGATGTCGATGAGCATGTCGAAGGCGAACTCCGCCTCGTCACGCAGGGCCAGGCATACCTCATGGAGCTTGTCCACGGGCACTTGCAATGTCACTTCTCCCAACTTGACGGCGCAGTCCTCCAGGATTCCCTGGAATCGGTTTTGGGCATGCGCAGCCAGCGTCTGTAAATCACCAGGCATATCTGCGGTATCTCTTTAGCGGGCTATGGTATTGGTTCGTTTTATCTTGTTCTGCAGCTGAATGATGCCGTACAAGAGGGCCTCGGCCGTGGGCGGACATCCGGGCACATAGATATCCACGGGGACGATCCTGTCACAACCGCGCACGACAGAATAGGAATAGTGATAGTACCCGCCTCCATTGGCGCAGGAGCCCATGGAGATGACCCAGCGCGGCTCGCTCATCTGGTCGTATACCTTACGCAAGGCCGGCGCCATCTTGTTCACCAGGGTGCCCGCCACCACCATCACGTCGGATTGGCGCGGGCTGGGCCGGAATACGACCCCGAAACGGTCGAGATCATAGCGGGCAGCGCCCGCATGCATCATCTCGACGGCACAGCAGGCCAGGCCGAAGGTCATGGGCCACAGGGAGCCGGTACGCGCCCAGTTGATGAGCTTGTCCGCGGTGGTGGTGACCACGCCTTCCTTCAGAACACCTTCTATTCCCATTCCAGCGCCCCCTTTCTCCACTCGTAGATGAATCCGACCACCAGGATCGCAAGAAAGATGACCATGGCGATGAAGCCGAATAGGCCGATTTCGTCCAGGACCACGGCCCAGGGAAACAGAAAGGCGATTTCCAGGTCGAAAATAATGAACAGGATGGCGACCAGGTAGAAGCGCACGTCGAATTTCATGCGCGAGTCCTCGAAGGCCTCGAATCCACACTCGTAGGGCGACAGCTTGTCGCTATCGGGACGGTTGGGCGCCAGCAGCATCCCCGCCATCAGGGGCATGAGGCCGAAGAAGATTCCCAGCACGAGAAAGACCAGGATAGGGAAATAGTTTTCAAGCATGTGAGGTGGTTATCGCCCAGTCGAAGTTGTCTTTATTCTATTTAGCGCCCTGCAGCGCCGATGGCCAGCCTTCACATGCTGCCAGCACCGGCAAGATCGTTGTTTATCCCCGCATCAGGCTTTGGCAGTCTTTTACGGCTGCCACATTATCTATAATTATCCAGATCGTCACACGACCATTAAGTTGAGTCTATGGTAGTGAATAATCCCCTGTCAAGGCGCTGCGCGCGTTCTCGCGCAATTACGCCCGGCAAATCAGGCAATCGCTCAAAGATTGCACAAAAGTCTTTAATATCCTATGGTTATTATCACTTGGAGATTGACTTGATGATGGTGCCGATGGCCGGAGTCGAACCGGCACGGCTTGCGCCACCGCCCCCTCAAGACGGCGTGTCTACCAATTCCACCACATCGGCTGACTGCTTGTTGTTTCTCTCCCGCCTGCCCTGCGCATCACTGCAGAATCCTTGCGCCACTTTGCTTATTGTTGAGTTTGAGGCTCGGGCTCGTGTGCGGGCGCGACGGGAACATCCATGGGTGTATCCGACGTCGCCTCAGCCTCACTCCCTCCAGTGACTGCCGGCACATCGAGGGGCGCCACAGGCGTTTCATGTGCCTCCAGGGCAGGTTGTCCCACTAAGTCCGTGACACTTTTCTGTTCCTTATGCTGGGAATACAGATACCCCAGAGACAAGCTGGTGATAAAAAACACCGTCGCCAGAATAGCCGTGGTGCGGGTCAGAAAAGAGGCTGAACCCTGGCTTCCGAAAACGGTCTGCGATGCCCCGCTGCCAAAGGCGGCGCCGATATCGGCCCCCTTGCCGCGCTGTACCAGGATGAGCCCGATCAAGGTCACGCCAATGAGCAGATGTACGATGAGTATGATAGTCAGCATTACTTGTATTTCACCCGGTTATGAATCCGCCGCACGGCAGATGGCCAGAAAATCTGCGGCCTTGAGAGAGGCCCCGCCTATCAGGCCACCGTCGATATCCGCCATACCGAACAATTCAGCCGCGTTGCCGGGCTTTACGCTGCCGCCATAGAGAATACGGGTCTTTTCCGCAAGATCCCGGCTGGCCTGGGCCAGGCGCTGGCGAATGAAGGCATGGACCTCCTGAGCCTGCTCAGGGGTCGCCGTCTTGCCCGTGCCGATGGCCCAAACGGGCTCGTAGGCGATCACTGAATGCTGCATGGCGGCGAGACCTTCATCAGTTTCCAGCAAGGCATCGAGCTGTCGCCCCACTACCTTCTCGGTCTCTCCGCTTTCCCGCTCTTCAAGCAGCTCTCCCACGCAAAAAACAGGTATCAGGCCAGCCTGATGGGCGACGATCGCCTTTGCGGCGACCAGGTCGTCACTTTCACCATAGATATTGCGCCGCTCCGAATGCCCCACGATGACGAATCCACACCCCAGGTCACGCAGCATGTCGCCGGAGATCTCCCCGGTATAGGCACCCTGACCGGGCACCTGACAGAGATTCTGGCCACCCAGGGCGATCGGGGTCTCGCTGAGCAGGGATGCAGCCTGGTCCAGATAGACAAATGGAGGGCAGACAATGACTTCCACGTTGCGGATGACCGCCATACCTTCCTGGATTCCCGCCAGCAAATCACTGACAGTGGCCCTGGATCCATGCATTTTCCAGTTTCCGGCAACGATGGGCCGACGCATTTCGATACCTCTTGCTAATATTAAAAAGACGCAGAATCTTAACGTTACCGGCAAGAGAAATCAATGGAGAGATGGAATTACCGTCGGGCAACCTCGAGCTGAGGACAGGGATCAACCCACCGCGCGCTTGTCCTGCTGCTGGGTGACAACGGCGGCAAGCTCATGGGCCAATTTGTGGACCTCGTCGGCATCCTCGCCCTCCACCATGACACGGATGAGGGGTTCGGTGCCGGACGGCCTCAGCAAAACCCGCCCACGGCTGGCCAGGGCCGCTTCCACATTGCGAACCGCGGCATCAACCTCCCCGCTGGCGAACACGTCGCATTGCCCTTGAATGCGCACATTGACCATGCATTGGGGATATTTGTTCATGCCGGATTTGAGGTCGTGCAGGGAGCACTCCGCCTTCACCATGGCGGCAAGGACCTGCAGGGCGGAGACGATACCGTCCCCGGTCGTGGTGCGATCCAGGCAGATAATATGGCCGGAGGATTCGCCGCCCAGGACGCAACCGCACTGCGACAGCTTCTCCAGAACATAGCGATCACCCACGGCGCTGCGGTGCAACGTGATGCCCATCTCCTCCAGGGCATGCTCGAGCCCCAGGTTGCTCATGGCGGTGCCAACGACGGCGTTCAGCTCGTTGTTGCCCTGATAACGGGAACGGGCGATGATATACAACAGTTCATCGCCATCCACCACCTCACCCCGGTGATCCACCATGATGACCCGGTCGCCATCGCCGTCCAGGGCGATCCCCAGGTCCGCCTCATGACGGGTAACAGCCTCCTGCAGGGTCTCCAGGTGGGTGGCGCCGCATTCAAGATTGATATTCTGGCCATCGGGCTCGGCGCCGATGGTGATCACCTCGGCTCCCAATTCGGAAAACACATAGGGCGCAATGTGATAGGTTGCCCCATTGGCGCAGTCCACCACAATCCTGAGATGATTGAGAGAAATGCTGGAGGGGATCGTGCTTTTACAAAACTCGATATAGCGGCCTGCCGCGTCACGAACACGCTCTGCCTTGCCCAGCTTGTGGGAATCCAGTGTTTCCATGGGCTGTTCCAGCATATTCTCTATGCCCAATTCGATTTCATCCGCCAGCTTGGTGCCAGTACAGGAAAAGAACTTGATGCCGTTGTCATAATAGGGATTGTGGGACGCACTGATGACAATGCCCCCTGCTGCATGCAGGGTGCGGGTCAGATAGGCAATGGCCGGCGTGGGCATGGGCCCCAACAACAGAATATCGGCACCGGCTGCCGACAGGCCGGCCTGCAGGGCAGACTCAAACATATAACCGGAAATGCGGGTATCCTTGCCGATCAGGACACGATTGCTGTGCCCGGAAGCCAATACCCGGCCCGCCGCCCAGCCCAGTTTGAGTATGAACTCGGGCGTAATGGGGTACTCACCTACCCGCCCGCGAATGCCATCGGTCCCAAAATAACATTTTCCCTGTTTTTTACTCAACTTTATCCCCACTCCCTTTTTGTTTTTCATAACCCCCCGCCTGCTGCAGACGGTGACTTCGGGGGTACTCATTATATCCCCTCATCCCTGGCCTTCTCCCCGAGGGCAGAAGGAGCCAAAGCCTTTTACGAGACCCTCCCTAATGAAAGGAAATCGTCGTTTCCTGCGGTCGTACGCACGGCCCAACAGGTCCGTACGGCGTCAACCGTCGCCTTGACATCGTGGGCGCGTACCACCCTGGCGCCCTGCCATACGGCCAGTGTTGCCAGGGCAATACTGCCAGAGAGGCGTTCATCGACCGGGGCCCCGAGTATGGCGCCCAGCATGGACTTTCTGGACAAGCCGGCAAGCACCGGCAGGCCCAGCGCCAGAAAACGATCCAACTCATGCAATAGTAGCAAATTATGAGCCAGCGTCTTGCCGAACCCGAAGCCCGGATCAATGAGAAGCCGCCCACGGGGAATACCCGCTGCCTCACATGCCGCCACCCGCGCCGTGAGAAAATCCAGCACTTCTTCCACCACACGCTCATAGGTGGCATTTTGTTGCATATTGGCTGGCTCTCCTTGCATATGCATGAGACAGACAGGGACACCCAGCCGCGAGGCCGTCTCCATTGCCCCTTCCAGGCGTAGCGCCCGGACATCGTTGATCATGCCGGCCCCTGCATTGACAGCGGCTTCCATGACTTCCGGCTTGGAAGTATCGATGGAAATTGGGACATCCAGTGCAGCATGGATCGCTTCGATTACCGGAACGACCCTTTCGATCTCCTCGCCGGCGGATACCGGCCCGGCGCCCGGACGGGTGGACTCTCCCCCGACATCGATGATGGCCGCCCCCTCGGATACCATACGGCGGGCATGCTCAAGGGCCCGGGAGGCGCCCAAAAAAACACCCCCGTCCGAAAAGGAATCAGGGGTGACATTGAGGATGCCCATGACTTGAGGACGGGAAAGATCCAGCGTCACGGCATTGCAGTGGAGCAAGCCGGGACGCATCGCCGCCCTCCCGTCAAACGACCCAACATCCATAAGCGTTTCCGTTCAGATATCAGTGTTGGCTGGCCGGCCCCCCGATCTTGGAGTCTTTTTCCTTCTTGCCCTTCGTATCAGGCTTTGCTTCCTTGGTGCCGCTGGCACCACCGGACTTGGGTCCCTCGTACTCTCCCCAGTCCTGGGGTGGACGGGGCTCCTTGCCTTCCATGATGTCATCGATCTGATGACTGTCGATGGTCTCGTATTTCATCAGGGCCTCGGCCATCTTGTGCAGCTTGTCGATGTTCTCCTTGAGAATCTTTTCGGCGCGCTGGTAGTTGCGGTCGATGATGACCCTGATTTCCTCATCGATGAGATTGGAGGTTTCCTCCGAGATCATTTTATGCTGGGTCACGGAGTGTCCCAGAAACACTTCGCCCTCGTCTTCACTATAGGTAAGTGGTCCAAGGCGCTCGGAGAGCCCCCACTTGGTGACCATGTTGCGGGCGATTTCCGTGGCGCGCTGTATGTCGTTGGACGCGCCCGTGGTGACAGCTTCCTCGCCGAAGATCAGTTCTTCCGCGACGCGCCCGCCGAACATGCTGGAGATCTGGCTTTCCAGGCGCTGCTTGCTGTAACTGTAACGGTCCTCCTCGGGGAGAAACATGGTCACACCCAGGGCGCGGCCTCGGGGGATAATGGTGACCTTGTGCACCGGATCGTGGGCCGGAACCATGCGCCCCACAATGGCATGGCCGGATTCATGATAGGCCGTGAGACGCTTCTCATCCTCGCTCATGACCATTGAACGCCGCTCGGCCCCCATCATAATCTTGTCCTTGGCCTTTTCGAAATCCTCCATGTCCACCACGCGCTTGTTGGCGCGGGCGGAGAACAATGCCGCCTCGTTGACCAGGTTGGCCAGATCGGCGCCCGAGAAACCCGGTGTGCCGCGGGCGATGATGCCCGGCTCCACATTGTCTCCCAGGGGCACCTTGCGCATGTGCACCTTGAGGATCTGCTCGCGCCCCCGGATATCCGGGAGCGGCACCACCACCTGGCGGTCGAAACGGCCCGGACGCAACAGGGCCGGGTCCAGCACGTCAGGACGGTTGGTGGCGGCAATGACGATGACGCCTTCATTGCCCTCGAAACCGTCCATCTCCACCAGCAACTGATTGAGGGTCTGTTCGCGCTCGTCGTGTCCGCCGCCGAGGCCGGCGCCACGATGGCGGCCCACGGCATCGATCTCATCGATGAAGATGATGCAGGGCGCATGTTTCTTGGCCTGCTCGAACATATCACGTACGCGGGCCGCGCCCACGCCCACGAACATTTCCACGAAATCCGAACCGGAGATAGTGAAAAAAGGCACCTTGGCTTCTCCCGCGATGGCCTTGGCCAGCAGGGTCTTACCCGTACCCGGCGAACCCACCATCAGCACCCCGCTGGGGATCTTGCCGCCCAGTTTCTGGAACTTGCTGGGATCGCGCAGGAATTCTACCAGTTCAGCGACTTCCTCCTTGGCCTCCTCGACACCGGCCACGTCATTGAAAGTGACCTTGACCTGGTCCTCGCCCAGCATGCGCGCCTTGCTGCGCCCGAATGACATGGCGCCACGGCTGCCACCACCGCCCTGCATCTGGCGCATGAAGAATATCCACACGGCGATGAGCAGCAGCATGGGGAACCACGAAATGAAAATCTGCATCAGGAAGCTTTCCCGCTCCTGGGGCCGCGCGCGGATAACCACTCGCTGATCGAGCAAATCACCCACCAGTCCCGGATCACCCGGACTGTAGGTGGAGAATACTTCGCCATTCTGGGTCGTACCGTGTATCGACCTGCCATCGATCATGACCTCCTTCACTTCACCGGCATTTACGGCATCGATGAATTCAGAATAGGAAAGCGTCCGGGAAGCTGTGGGTGGCGGCGTGAAGTTGTTGAACACCGAGATCAATACGACCGCGATCACGACCCACAAAACGATATTTTTCACCATGTCGTTCAAATTTCTGTCCTCTAGCTCATTTCCAAATATTGTGCTGCAGTTGCGATTTCCACCATGCCTGCCTGTGCAGCGATGCGAAGCTCTCGGCACGCCACAAGCTAACTAGCGGCACATGGGGAGCCGTGATCAAGTACACATACGTTGTATTATGGCATATATCCTGGCTGTATTGTCATATCAGCCCCTGAATCCCAGCCCCACCAGGTAGGTTTCCTTGGAGCGGGCGCGCGATGCCCGCGGCTTGCGTACAACGACCTTATTATATTTGAGCCTCAATGTACGCATCAGTTCCTGAAATCCCGCTCCCTGAAAAACCTTCACCACCAGACTGCCACCCTCCCTTGTCACAGTTTCGGCAAGTTCTACTGCCAATTCAACCAGATAAATGGATTTGGGCTGATCGACCGCCTTCACACCACTGATATTGGGCGCCATGTCGGAAATAACAAGATCAACGGCATGGCCTTCCAGTGTCCGTAACAGACTTTCGTAAACATCCTGTTCACGAAAATCGCCCTGAATGAAATCCACCCCTTTCAGTGGGGACATGGGTAATATATCCAGGGCAATCACCCTACCCCTTGACCCTGCTATCTCAGCGGCCACCTGGGACCACCCGCCTGGGGCGGCGCCCAGGTCTACAACGCTCATTCCCGGGCGCAGCAGCCTGTCCTTTTCATTGATCTCCAGCAATTTATAGGCGGCCCGTGAACGATAGCCTTCTTCACGGGCGCGTTTCACATAGCTGTCGCTGTGGAATTCAGCCAGCCACTGCCTGCCCTTGCGCTGTCTGCCCATATACCGCCCTCAGAAATTTTCAGGATATCCGCGCCACCCTGTTTTCAGGTATGATGCTCCCCATGAACACTTTGACACCCGCACAACGCAGCTTCCTGCGTTCCCGCGCCCACGCCCTCAAACCGGTCGTCGTTACCGGCCAGGCTGGTTTGACAGACGCCGTGCTGGATGAGATCGAACGCTGCCTGGCCCATCATGAATTGATCAAGATCAAACTGAATTTTGAAGATCGCAGGATTCGCAGGCAACAGGCGGAGATCATCTGCCGCAAAACCGGCAGCCATGGAGTGCAGCACATTGGCCGCATGGCCGTTCTTTACCGCCCGGCAGTCAAACCCAGAATTCAGCTGCCTGTATGAACAACGCGCAATCTGCGGTCTGGAGTCAGACCTGAATCCGTGGGTTCAGGTCAGATATAGCGCACGGCGACGATCTCATATTCCTGGACGCCACCAGGCGCATTGACAGTCGCGATATCGCCCTCCTCGCGTCCGATGAGGGCGCGAGCGATGGGTGAGCTGATGGAGATGCGCTTCGCCTTGACATCGGCCTCGTCGTCGCCAACGATCTGGTAGCTTACTTCATCCCCCGTCTCTTCGTTGACCAGATCGACGGTCGCGCCGAAGATCACCTTGCCATTGGCGTTTATCTTGCTGACATCGATGATCTCGGCGTTGGCCAGCTTGCTGTTGATCTCGGCGATACGGCCCTCGATAAAACTCTGCTGCTCGCGCGCGGCGTGATACTCGGCATTCTCTTTCAAATCACCATGGGCGCGCGCCTCCGCGATGGCCTCGATCACCCGGGGCCGCTTGACGGTCTTGAGTTCCTCCAGTTCCTGGCGCAGTTTCTCCGCCCCCACAACTGTCATTGGCACCTTGCTCATATCGTCAGATCTCCATGAAGCTGCTGCAGGCTGTGCACATCGTAGTCCTCCGCTTGTTTCAGCGCCATGCAGGTGGCCAGTGCGCCGGTCATGGTGGTGGTATAGGCCACCTTGTGCTGCAGCGCCTCCCGCCTGATTTCATAGGAATCCGCTATCGCCTGTTTACCTTCCACCGTATTGATGATGAAACTGATATCGTCGTTCTTGATCATGTCGACGATATGCGGCCTTCCCTCTCCCACCTTGTTTACCTTAACACAAGGCACCCCCGCCTTTTCAAGGGCCCGCGCGGTGCCTGCCGTCGCCAGCACCTCGAACCCCAGCGCCGCCAGATCGCGGCCCATCTGCGCCACCTTGGGCTTGTCCGCATCGCGCACGCTGACAAATACCTTGCCGCCACGGGGCATCAACACCCCCGCGGCAAGCTGCGCCTTGGCAAAGGCCTCGGGGAAAGTCGCCCCGATACCCATCACTTCACCCGTCGATTTCATTTCCGGGCCCAGGATGGGATCCACGCCGAGAAACTTGGCAAAGGGGAACACCGATTCCTTGACGGAAAAATAGCCCGGTATCCTCTCCTCCGTAACCCCCTGCTCCGCCAGCGTGCGCCCCACCATGCAGCGGGCGCCCACCTTGGCCAGTGAAACGCCACAGGCCTTGGATACGAAGGGCGCCGTGCGGGAAGCCCTGGGATTCACTTCCAGTATGTAGATGTCCTCGCCCTTGATGGCAAACTGGGTGTTCATGAGACCAACCACGCCCAGTTCCCGCGCCATCACCACCACCTGCCTGCGTATCTCGTCCAGCACCGCGGGCTTCAGGCTGTAGGGTGGCAGGGAGCAGGCCGAGTCTCCGGAGTGCACGCCGGCCTGCTCGATGTGCTCCATGATGCCGCCGATCACCACCTGGCGGCCATCGCTGACGGCATCCACGTCCACCTCGACAGCATCGTCGAGAAAATAATCCAGCAATACCGGCGAATCGTTGGAGACGCGCACGGCCTCACTCATGTAGCGCTTGAGATCGGCTTCCTCGTAAACGATCTCCATGGCCCGTCCTCCCAGAACGTAGGAAGGCCTGACCACCAGTGGATAGCCTATTTCAGCCGCCAGGGCGATAGCCTGCCGGGCATCCCGCGCCGTGCGGTTGGGCGGCTGGCGCAGCCCCAGTTTCCCGATCATCTGCTGAAAGCGTTCGCGATCCTCCGCCAGATCGATGGCGTCGGGCGTAGTGCCGATGATGGGTGCGCCCGCCGCCTCCAGGGCGCGGGCCAGCTTGAGGGGCGTCTGCCCGCCATACTGGACGATGATGCCCCTGGGCGACTCGATGGCAATGATCTCCAGCACATCTTCCAGGGTCAGCGGCTCGAAATACAGGCGGTCCGAGGTATCGTAGTCCGTGGAGACTGTTTCCGGGTTGCAGTTTACCATGATGGTCTCATAGCCATCCTTGCGCAGGGCCAGGGCGGCATGGACACAGCAGTAGTCGAATTCGATGCCCTGCCCGATGCGGTTCGGCCCACCACCCAGGACCATGATCTTGTCACGCTGCGAGGGGGCCGCCTCGCACTCTTCCGCGTAGGTCGAGTAGAGATAGGCGGTCGTCGACGCGAATTCCGCCGCGCAACTGTCCACGCGTTTGTAGACGGGATGGACATCCAGATCCTGACGGCGGGCGCGCACCTCGTCCTCCTTGACGCCAAGCAGGCGGGCCAGGCGGCGATCGGAGAAACCCTTGCCCTTGAGATAACGCAGTTGCGCCCTGTCCAGCGCGGCGAGAGACGACTGGCGCACCTGTTCTTCCAGTTTGACCAACTGCTCGATGCGCGCCAGGAACCAGGGGTCGATCCAGCTGAGCCTGTGAATCTCTTCCACGGACATGCCGGCGCGCATGGCATCGGCCACATACCAGAGGCGGTCAGGTCCCGGCACCCGCAATTCTTGATTGATTATTTCCTTGAAATTATCACTGCTTGGATCAATTTTCTCATCCAGCCCATCAACACCTGTTTCGAGCCCGCGCAGGGCCTTCAGGAGCGACTCCTCAAAATTTCCCCCGATGGCCATGACTTCGCCCACGGATTTCATCTGGGTGGAGAGACGCGGCTCGGCCTGGGGAAATTTCTCGAAAGTGAAGCGTGGCACCTTGGTCACCACATAATCGATGGCCGGCTCGAAAGAGGCGGGCGTCACGCCGCCGGTAATCTCGTTGCGCAACTCGTCCAGGGTATAGCCCACGGCGAGCCGGGCGGCCACCTTGGCGATGGGAAAGCCGGTGGCCTTGGAGGCCAGGGCCGAGGAACGCGACACGCGCGGATTCATTTCGATGATCACCATGCGCCCGTCATCCGGGTTGATGGCGAACTGTACGTTGGAACCCCCCGTGTCCACCCCGATCTTGCGCAGCACGGCCAGGGAGGCATCGCGCATGATCTGGTATTCCTTGTCGGTGAGGGTCTGGGCCGGCGCCACGGTGATGGAGTCGCCGGTATGCACGCCCATGGGATCGAAATTCTCTATGGAACAGACGATGATGCAGTTGTCCTGGCTGTCGCGCACCACTTCCATCTCGTATTCCTTCCATCCCAGCACCGACTCTTCGATGAGCAGTTCGCGAGTCGGAGAGAGATCCAGCCCGCGCTCGCAGATCTCGACGAACTCCTCGCGGTTGTAGGCGATACCACCGCCGCTGCCACCCAGGGTAAAGGAAGGCCGGATGATGGTGGGATAGCCGATGCCGGCCTGCACCTGGAAGGCCTCTTCCAGACTGTGGGCAATAGCCGCGCGGGGGCTCGCCAGACCGATGTCGGCCATGGCGCGCCGGAAGCGGTCGCGGTCCTCCGCCATGTCGATGGCGTCCCGCGAGGCGCCGATCATTTCCACGCCGTACTGCTCCAGCACGCCTTCACGCACCAGATCCAGGGCGCAGTTCAGGGCGGTCTGCCCGCCCATGGTGGGCAGCAGCGCATCCGGGCGCTCCTTCTCGATGATCTTGGCAACGGTCTCCCAGGTCACCGGCTCCACATAAGTGGCGTCCGCCAACCCCGGGTCGGTCATGATCGTAGCCGGGTTGGAATTCACCAGGACCACCCGGTAGCCCTCCGCACGCAGGGTCTTGCAGGCCTGGGCGCCGGAATAATCGAACTCACAGGCCTGGCCGATGACGATGGGACCGGCGCCTATGATGAGTATGCTTTCGATGTCGGTTCTTTTGGGCATGGGTTCAGATAAAAGCGCAAAGAGCAAAGAATAAAGAGTCTGGATAGATCATCAGCCCTCATGCCTGTGTTCTTTCATGAGGTCTATGAAGTGATCGAACAAGGGGGCGGCGTCGTGGGGGCCGGGGCTGGCTTCCGGGTGTCCCTGGAAGCCGAATGCCGGCTTGTCCGTGCGGTGTATTCCCTGCAGTGTGCCATCGAACAGGGAACGATGGGTCGCCCGCAGATTGCCGGGCAGGGTGGCCTCATCGATGGCGAACCCATGGTTCTGGCTGGTGATCATCACCCGTTTGCTCTCCAGATCCTGCACCGGATGGTTGGCGCCATGGTGGCCGAACTTCATCTTGACGGTGCGCGCACCGCTGGCCAGCCCCAGCAACTGATGCCCCAGGCAGATGCCGAAGACCGGCAGATCGCCCTGCAGGATCTCCCGGATGGCCGCGATGGCATAGTCACAAGGCTCCGGATCACCCGGACCGTTGGAGAGAAAGACGCCGTCGGGCTCCAAGGCCAGCACTTCCCGGGCGGGCATGAGAGCAGGCACCACCGTCACGCGGCACCCTCTGTCCACCAGCATGCGCAGAATGTTGCGCTTCACGCCGAAATCATAGGCCACCACATGGTAAGGCAGTCTGGCATCCACGGGATGGGGCGCCTCCGGCAGCCCCTCTTCCAGGCTCCAGGCGCCCTGGGCCCACTCATAGGGCATGGGCGCTGTCACTTCCCGCGCCAGATCCATGCCCGCCAGGCCTGGAAAACCCTGCGCGCCGGCGACGGCTTGCCCATGTTCGATCTGCTCCCCCGACAGGATACATGCCCCCTGCGCCCCTTGCTCGCGAATGATACGGGTCAGGCGGCGCGTATCGATACCGCAGATAGCCACCATGCCGTGGCGCGCCAAATACTCGTGAAGGCTTTCCCGCGCGCGCCAACTACTGACCACGATGGGCTCGTCACGGACGATGACGCCCGCGGCAAAGAGGCGGGACGCTTCGTCATCATCCTCGTTGACGCCCGTGTTGCCGATATGGGGATAGGTAAAGGTGATCAGCTGCTGCGCATAGGAGGGGTCGGAAAGAATCTCCTGATAACCGGTCATGGCCGTATTGAAGACCACCTCACCCACGGCGCGACCGGTCGCACCCAAGGCGCGCCCTTCGAATATGGCGCCATTGGCCAGGGCCAGGATCGCGGGCTGTAGCATCGATTCCATATCAGGCATACAAAACGGGAGAAGCATGCGCACTTCTCCCGTCCTGAGTCACTCCGAATAATGATTTTGAATATGGGCGGGATTCTAACCCATGCAGAATCGCCCTGTCCACGTGAATACACGGACAAGCCCCATTCCAGACATCAGCGCTCGGGATCCTTGGGGGCGGGCTTGATGAGAAACAGGGGCTCGTCCGCATTGCCATACAGATCCTGGCGCGAACCACCACTAAAATAGCGCCTCACCCGGACAAAGATCAATTTGATCAGGCGCCACAGGCGGGGCAACAACCATATCATCAGGACGATGAAGGCTGCCAGCAACACCAGGAACAGCGCGGGATGATGCAGGGCCGACCACAGACCACCCAGCACCAACAGGTCTTCGCCGATGGATGCGCCCCAGTTGGAGACAGGCTCGGGCGAAGTGTTGATGATGACCCGGCTGCCTGCCTTGACGGCATGGGCGCCGGCCGCGATGCCGCCACCGACGATGGCCGCGGCCACCTGGGCCGCCATGCCCACTTCTCCAACCGCACCGGCGGCCAGAATGGCCCCGGCGAATGGCCGGATGAAAGTGTGCAGCGCATCCCAGCCCGTATCCACCCCAGGCATCTTGTCCGCAAAGAATTCCACGAAATACATGAAGCCCGCGGCCACCATGACCAGGGGATCCGCCACGATTTGCAGCTCGGAAGGCAGAACGATATTGCCGGTATTGGACAGAAAACCCAGCACCAGCAACGCAAGATACAGGTTGATGCCACTGGCCCAGGCAAGCCCCATGCTCAGGGCGATGATCTCGATAATCTGCTGATAGGCTTCCACGGGTCAGGCCCGGCTTATTGGCTCATTGATACGGGAAGAGCAAACCCATATTGCCAAAGCTGTTTTTTTGTTGGCCGACAATAAGCCGGGCCTGACCCGCTCTTCAGAATTGCAGGTAGGCGCCGAGGTAATATCCGTCGAACTCGATATCGGCGTAGGAGCTGTCGAAATCGTCGAGGTCCAGGCGGAGACTGCGGTAACCCAGTTCAACGCCAAGAAACCAGGGTGAGGTATAGGTGGCGCGGAGTATATAGTCATAGAATTTGCTGCCATCATATGTCACGTAGCTGCCATCCGCACTGACGCCCAGGCCCGTGACGGGAAAATCGAAGCTTGCACCGGCATAGAGCATGGGCACCCAGCCCGAAACCTCGGCCGACTCAGTACCGCTGACGGATCCCGTAATGGCCGCCTGGCTGTCGATCTGCTTGGCGTTCAGTCCCAAATCGAGCCCTACGACATTGTCGAGGAGCTGATAATAGAGCGTGACGTCGGTCTGCTTCAGCTCAACCTGGCTGGAAACGGGTTCGTTCACGGTAAATGTGATATTACCATAGGTGAAATTCGATGACAGAACGCCGTCGGCGCTGGTATCGATGTCCGTCCTCGTGATCCTGACATTGGGCAGGACCGGAACGGGGTGCTCCAAGATAACATAATAAAATCTCAGGGAATCATTGTCATAACCCAGGTCGTCATTGACATCAATATTGTCCGCTTCATTGGTGCTCTGGTAGCGGGCGAACCCCTGGATATCGTACTCCCACCCGGCAATACCCACACGCACACCCAGGCTGTCCGCCATGGCGGCCAGTGGCAAGCAAAACAATGACAGAACCAGCAAGATTTTTTTCATCATAGACCTTTTCTCCTTGACGCCATTCCCGGGGATGGCCCCTTTACGTTATTCCCCTCAGGCGGACCCTGTCCATCAAGTGGCTCATGATAAGGCAGGCTCACAAATAAATGAACCGGGGGAATGACAGATTTACTGAACCAAACGCAGTTATTTAGCGGCAGAAATGGCAAAATATTTACCTGCATCCGCCCTGAACCCGTGGATTCAGGATTTAGACCTCATGTTGTTCCGGAAGCACCCGGGTTTCCATGCCTTTCACGAATGGGAGCATTCTTTAGCAAGACAGCATAGCTCACAGCGGGGCCTCTTGCGGCAGACCTCCTTGCCATGGACAACGATCAGGGCGTGGTACTCGTTATAGAGCCGGGTCAAAGCCTGCTTCCGCGCGCCTGATTCACTGCCGAGCGCCTCTTCAAACAGTCGCCTCATGGCCTCATAGGACAGGCCGGGATCCACCAGCCCCAGGCGGGAAAAGATACGGCGGGTATAGGCATCGATCACGAACACCGGCCTGGCAAAGGCATAGAGGAGGATGTCGTCGGCGGTCTCAGGGCCGACGCCGTTGACGGCCAGCAATCCCGCTCGCAGCCTGGACGTTGGCCATGTTTTCAGGCGCCCGTATCCCCCTTGCTCCAGGTACCAGGCACAAAAGTTCTTCAGACGCTGAGCTTTGACATTGAAATAGCCTGAGGGCGTCAGCCAGTGAGCCAGCCGACTGTGCTCTGCCGCGACGATGGCCGTGGCTTCCAGCGCCCGCATGTCCTTGAGGTTGGCGATGGCCTTCTCCACATTGGTCCATGCCGTGTTCTGGGTGAGCACGGCGCCCACCATGATCTCGAAAGGCGTATCGCCCGGCCACCAGTGCTGCGCCCCATAGCAGGCAAGGAGGTGCTCATAGACTGCCAGAAAGGACAGCGAGGCGCCCCGCCCTACTTTCTTCTTCCCCGTTTCACCACTCTTCTTGGCCACCTGGCTTCCTTCACTGACTTGGCATCATTTTCAGGGCGCAGTCCTACCGAGGCACGCAAGGCGCTAACGGCCTCCCCATCCAGCTCATCCCAATGCCCCGCCTTGAGTCCTCTGCGCAGGTGACAGCCACCATAGCGCACTCGGGTGAGGCGGCTGACCTGCAGGCCCTGCGACTCCCACAAACGGCGCACCTCGCGGTTGCGCCCTTCCTTGAGCACCACATGGAACCATTGATTGGCGCCCTCCCCACCCGCAGGGCGTACTGACTGGAAACAGGCCGGTCCGTCTTCAAGCTGCACACCCCGGCGCAGGTTTTCGAGGACTTCCCGCGTCACCTTCCCCAAAACACGCACGGCATATTCACGCTCTACCTGCGAGGAAGGATGCATGAGGCGGTTGGCCAATTCCCCGTCGGTGGTAAGCAGCAGCAGACCGCTGGTATTGATATCCAGGCGGCCCACGGCGACCCAGCGCCCCTCCTTGAGACGGGGAAGGCGGTCGAAGATGGTGGGGCGCCCCGCGGGATCGGAACGGGAACAGATTTCACCGGCAGGTTTATGGTAGGCCAATACGCGCGTCCTGCGCCTCGTCTCAGACCTCAGATAGAGCTTTTTGCCATCCAGCTTGATGAGGTCGTCTTCTCCCGCGCGATCACCGAGCGTGGCGGTGCGACCGTTGATGGTGAGACGGCCGTCCCTGATCCATTGCTCGATCCCACGCCGCGACCCCAGCCCCTTGCGGGCCAGCAGCTTTTGAATTCGTTCAGTCAGTGCAGCGCCTCGGCAACGATGCCCCGTTCGTCTTCACGTTCATCCGCCGCCCCGGCGCCGGCCTCTCCAGTCTCGACTGCCGGGATGTCTCCCTCCGGTGAAGCGGCGTCCCCTTCATTGGCGGCCTCGCTCTCCCCCTCCAGCCTCTCCTCGGCCATGCGCAGTTCCAGTTCCTTCTGCATGTGATCCACGGGGCGGATTTCCGACAGGGGCGGCAGTTCCGCCAGGGTCTTGAGGTTGAAATCGTCCAGGAATTTGCGCGTGGTGCCATAGAGCGCCGGCTTCCCCGGCACTTCGCGATGCCCTACGATGCGCACCCACTCGCGCTCCATCAGGGTCTTCATGATGGAGGAACTGACCGCGACCCCCCGCACTTCCTCGATGCCGGCGCGCGTGATGGGCTGACGATAGACGATGAGCGCCAGTGTTTCCAGCAAGGCGCGCGAGTAACGGGGCGGCCGTTCCTCGGAAAGGCGCGAAATCCACGGCGACAGTTCCGCGCGCACCTGAAAACGGTAGCCGCTGCTCACCTGCTTCAGTTCCAGTCCGCGCCCCTCCCAATCATGGGCCAGGTCTTCCAGTAGCGTCTTGATGGCCTGGGGCTCCGGCCGTTCATCCTCGCCGAACAACTTGCCCAGTTGGCTGACGCTCAGGGGTTGCCTGGCGGCGAACAGCGCCGCCTCGATGATATTCTTAAGTCGTTGTGGACTCATGGCTGTGTTGTGGTGCCTTGACATAAATTGATCCAAAATCCTCGGCCTGTATGAGTTCCAGCAGAGACTCCTTGGCCAGCTCGAGAATGGCCAGCAAGGTGACCACCACCCCGCGCCGACCCTCCTCTGGCGTGAAGAGGCTGGTAAACTCCGTAAACTGGTCGCCACCGATGCGCCCCAGGATATGTGTCATACGCTCGCGAACCGATAAGGGTTCCATCTGGATGTGATGATGGGAAAACATGGCCGCGCGCGCCATCACCTCCTGAAATGAGAGCAATATGTCGCGCAGATCCACCTGGGGCTCGGGCCGCGCCGCTGCGCGCTCGGGCGGCAATGCCTCGGCCGTATAGAAATCCCTGCCGACGCGCGGCAGAGTATCGATATCCTCGGCGGCCTTCTTGAACTGTTCGTATTCCTGCAAACGCCGGATGAGTTCCGCCCGGGGATCCTCCTCGTCTTCCTCCTCCACCGGCCGGGGCAGCAGCATGCGCGACTTGATCTCCGCGAGCATGGCCGCCATGACCAGATATTCCGCCACCAGTTCCAGGCGCATCTCCTTCATCAGCGCGATGTACTCCATGTACTGGCTGGTGATTTTGGCGATAGGAATATCAAGAATATCGATATTCTGGCGTTTGATGAGGTACAACAACAGGTCCAGTGGCCCCTCGAAGGCCTCGAGGAACACTTCCAAGGCGTCGGGGGGAATGTAGAGATCCTTGGGGGGCTCGACCATGGCCTGCCCCATGACCAGGGCAAAGGGCATTTCCGCCTGTTCGGGTTTGGCCTGGCCAGCAGGTTGGGTTTCGATCATTGTATAGTTTCAGTCCCGTTGCACGCTTACATGATGAGGCAGATTATGGCATAAACCCCATCCTTCCAGGCTCTAGGTATTGTACACGACTCCAACGGCCTGGCGCACTTCATCCATGGTATCGCGGGCCACTTCACGGGCCGCCTCGCAGCCTTCATTGATGATACTCTGGACGATCTTGGGGTTCTCCACAAACTCCTGCGCCCGCTCCCTGATGGGGACCTGCTCCTTGAGCACGGCGTCGATGATGGGCTGTTTGCAGTCGATGCAGCCGATACCCGCGCTGCGGCATCCTTCCACCACCCAGCGCCGGGCATCGTCGGAAGAATAGATCTGGTGAAAGGCCCATACGGGACATTTCTCTGGATCTCCCGGATCGCTGCGCCTGACACGGGCGGGATCGGTGGGCATGGTGCGCAGTTTTTTCTCCACGGAAACCGGGTCTTCCCGCAGACCGATGGTATTGCCGTAGGATTTTGACATTTTCTGGCCATCGAGACCCGGCATTTTCGATGTGGGCGTCAGCAGGGCCTGGGGCTCCGGCAGGATCATCTTGCCTTCGCCTTCAAGGTAACCGAACAGACGCTCCCGATCCCCCAAGGTGATATTCTGCTGGGATTCCA
>Ga0256839_1000511_pt1 | contig 50392 bp, 37 predicted proteins | sample 354166metaG_FD_185968 | JGI IMG/M metagenome (GOLD analysis project Ga0256839, IMG submission 185968) | Hydrothermal vent microbial communities from Mid Atlantic Ridge, Atlantic Ocean - 354-166 | ecosystem: Environmental > Aquatic > Marine > Hydrothermal vents | place: Atlantic Ocean: Mid... | reverse complement strand
TTTGGCCTCCCGCGCGGCCCGCGCGGCCACGGTCTCCTCGCTCTCCCGGGGGTCGGCGGTCAGGCGGTGGACGGCCAGGCTCCAGGCGTCGCAGAAGCGGTCCACGGCGGCGTCGTCCATGGGCTGGACGGTGACGTGGGCGAGCCGGCCGCTGAAGGGGGCGGCGTGGTAGCCGGCGATGCGGCTGGTGACGACGATCTGGTTGCCGCCGGTCTGGGCCGGCGCGTCGGCGGGGAGGCGCCAGGGGCGGTCGGGCGCGTCGAAGGGGGAGAGGCCGGCCGGGGTGGTCACCCACTCCCGGATGAAGCGCTCCACGGCGCGGACGATCTCCAGCCGGTCGTCGGCGGCGGTGATCTCGTCCAGGCCGTCCAGGATGACGACGGCCTGCCCCCGGCGGAGGGCGTCCCGCACCAGGGCGTTGAGGGCCCCGGGGTCGAGCCGTTCCCCCCGGCGGGGGTGGTCTTTGGGGTAGGTGGGGAACTCCTTCTGCCAGCCCTGGTGGCCCAGGAACTCCAGCAGCGAGGGGGGCGGGTCGCCCTTTTCGACAGCCTTGCGGCGAGCCTCGGCGTAGTCGGCCACCCGCAGCAGCACGGGCAGGCGGGCGGGGCCCAGGTCGGCCGGCGGGGCGTCTTCGTCGGCCTTGGGGTCCACCTGGTGGGCGGGGACCTGCACGCGAGGTTGGCCTTCGCGCAGGGCGCGGGCCAGTTGGAGGGTGAGCCAGCGGGCCAGGGTGGTCTTGCCGCTGCCCGGGTCGCCCAGGATGACCAGCCAGCGGTAACGGGCCACGGCCTCGGCCAGGTTGAGGACCTGGGGCTCCCGGTCGGCGAAGAGGTGGGGGCGGTCCCGCTCGGCCAGGGCGGGCATCAGGGGGGAGCGGGCCAGGAAGCGCCAGCGGAGGCGCCGTTCCTCCTCCGGGAGGAGGTCGCGCAGCCCCTGGGCCTCCCGCCACTGGCGGAACTCCTGCTCCAGCAGGTCGCGGCTCTCGGTCCACTCGGTGACGGCGGTGGTCTCGGCCCGCAGGGCGACGTAGACCTGCTCCAGGGGGATGGTGGGGGCGTGGCCGGCGCGGCGGATGCCGCGCAGCTCCAGGGTGCTGTGCTGGCGGATGAGCCAGTCCAGGTAGGCGTGCAGGAGGTCTTCGTCGGGCTGTTGGTCGCCCAGCCTGGAGCGGATGGATTCTGCCACGGCGCCGCCGATGGTGATCACGTTGCCGTCCCCTGTGATCACGACGACACCCTGCGCGTCGCCGCCCAAGGATACGGCCCGCTCACCGGTGACCACGGAGATGTGCCCCTGGCGCACGGCCTGCACCAGGGCGTCGAGGTCCCCGGCGCGTTCCTCCCCGCGCCGGATGCGCTCCAGGGCGTCGCGAATGTCCTCCTGGCTGGCCAGGGGGTCGGGTGTTGGGGTCACGGGAACACCTCCGGGTGTCGTCGAGCAGAAGTGTCCTTGTCCTTGTCGGGTCGCACGCCCACGCCAATGTGGGCTTGGGCATAGTATAGCATAGGTGCGGGCGTTGAACAGGGCGTGGCTAGGCGGGGGGACACGACGATGTAGGGGCGACCGGCCTGTAGGGGCGACCGGCCTGTAGGGGCGACCGGCCGGTCGCCCCTACAGGCGGTTCACGGCCTGTGCTGTGGCCTCCAGGGTGAAGTCGATGATCTCGTCGGTGTGGGCCGTGGAGAGGAAGGCGGCCTCGAATTGGCTGGGGGCCAGGTAGACGCCTGCCTCCAACATGGCGTGGAAGAAGCGGGCGTAGAGGTCTGTGTCGCTGCCCTTGGCGTCAGCGTAGGTGGTGATGGGCCCCTCGGCGAAGAAGAGGCTGAACATGGTGCCCACCTGGTGGCCGGTGGCGGGCAGGCCGGCCTCCCGCGCGATGCGCACCATGCCCTGGGCGAGGCGCTCGGCGCGGCGGACCATGGCCTCGAAGGCGCCGGGCTGTCGGATCAGCTCGAGCGTGACAAGCCCGGCCCGCACGGCCAGGGGGTTGCCGCTCAGGGTGCCGGCCTGGTAGACGGGCCCCTCGGGCGCCACCAGCTCCATGATCTCCCGCCGGCCGCCGTAGGCGCCCACGGGCAGGCCGCCGCCGATCACCTTGCCCAGCGTGGTCAGGTCGGGCTCCACGCCGTAGAGGGCTTGGGCCCCTCCCAGGTGAACGCGGAAGCCGGTCATCACCTCGTCGAAGATGAGCAGGGCGCCGTGGGCGCGGGTGAGCTCCCGCAGGCCCTCCAGGTAGCCCGGCTGGGGGGGCACCACGCCCATGTTGCCGGCCACCGGCTCCAGGATGACGGCGGCCACCTGGTCGCCCACGCGCTCGAAGAGGGCCTCGGCCGCCTCGAGGTCGTTGAAGGGGATGACGATGGTCTCCTGGGCCACGGCGGGCAACACGCCCGGGCTGTTGGGCAGGCCGAAGGTGGCCACCCCGCTGCCGGCGGAGACGAGCAGGTGGTCGGCGTGGCCGTGGTAGTGGCCCTCCATCTTCACGATCTTGGGCCGGTTGGTGAAGGCCCTGGCCAGGCGCAGGGCGCTCATGGTGGCCTCGGTGCCGCTGTTCACCAGGCGCACCACCTCGACGGAGGGCACCATGTCGGCGATGAGCTCGGCCAGGGCGGTCTCCGCCTCCGTGGGCGCGCCGTAGCTGGTGCCCAGGCCGGCCTGCTCGCAGATGGCGCGGACAACCTCCGGGTGGGCGTGGCCGACGATGAGGGGGCCCCACGAGAGGACGTAGTCCACGTACCGGTTGCCGTCCACGTCCCAGACGTGGGGGCCCTGGCCCCGGGCGATGAAGCGGGGCACGCCCCCGACGGCCTTGAAGGCCCGCACGGGCGAGTTGACGCCGCCGGGGAGCACCCGACGGGCGCGGTCGAAGGCCGCACGTGATCGCGATGTGGGTGGCATCATTCCTCCTCCCCCTTGTGTCTCCTTTTGTCCGATGGCTCCGCCGTGGCGCGCGGGGCGCTGTGGGCTGGGTCCCCGGGGCGGGAAGCTCGCCCCCGGACGTGGGCGCAGAGGGCGGCGATCAGGCCGGGCACGGTGTGCTCCCGGGCCACGACGTCGGGGGGCAGGCCCATTTCGCGGGCCACGCGGGCCGTGATGGGCCCGATGGCCGCCACTACGGCACCACGGGCCAGCCGGCGCGCCCGCTCGGCGCCGAGCAGGGTCACGAAGTGGCGCACGGTGCTGCCGGAGGTGAAGGTGATGGCGTCCACGCCGGCCTCCAGGCGGGCCAGCGCCCCGGGGTCGGGCCGGGCCGGCACGGTGCGGTACGCGGCCACCTCCACCACGCGGGCTCCGGCCGCCCGCAGCCCCTCGCGCAGCGCCGGGCGGGCGATGTCGGCCCGGGGCAGCAGGATGCCCGCGCCGGGCTCCAGGGGAAGCACCTCCAGGATGGCCTCGGCCACGTAGGTGGGGGGCACCACGTCCACGCGCACGCCCCGCTCCCGCAGGGCCCGCGCCGTGGCCGGGCCGATGGCCGCCACCCGCAGCCGGTTGAGGGCGCGGGGGTGGCGGCCCAGCGCCTCCAGGCGGGCACAGGTGTGGGCCACGCCGTTCACGCTGGTGAAGATGATCCAGTCGAAGGTGTCCAGCGCCCTGAGGGCCGCGTCGAGGGCCGCGTAGCCGTCGGCCGGCGGCACGAGCTCGATGGTGGGCAGGAGCACCGGCTCGGCCCCCTCGGCGCGCAGGCGCTCCGCCAGCTCGCGGGCCTGGTCGCGGGCGCGGGTGACCACCACCCGCTTGCCCGCCAGGGGCCTCATGGCGCCACCTCCTGGGAGCGGCGGGCCGAGGCCAGCGCGCGCCCGGCCGCCTCTGTGCCCGCGCGGATGCAGGCCGGCAGGCCGCCTCCCCGGTAGGCGCTCCCGGCCACGAGGAGGCCAGGCGGGCAGAGGGCCTCGATCCGCGCCACCAGGTCGAGGTGGCCCACGTCGTAGAGGGGGCGTGCCCGGCTCCAGCGGTGGACGAGGGCCAGGTGGGGCGTCGCCCGGAGGCCCAGCAGGGCGCCCAGCTCGGCCACGAGCAGTTCGACGAGGCGGCCGTCGTCGCCGGGCAGGGGCGGGCGGCCGTCGCCGCCGGCGAAGGCCCGCCAGAGGACGAAGCCCTCGGGCGCGCGGCCGGGGAACTTGTTGGAGCTCCAGGTGCAGCCCGTGAGGGTGAGCCCCTCGTCCCGGGGCACGAGAAAGCCCGAGCCGGCCGGCAGGGGGGGCAGCTCGTCGCGGCGGAAGGCCAGCGAGACCACGGCCGACGAGGTGTAGCGGATGTGCTCCAGGGCGCGGGCCAGCTCGGGGGCCATGTCGGCCACGAGGCGGGCGGTCACGTGGGCCGGGGTGGCCGCGATGACGGCGTCGGCCGGCAGGCTCTCCCCGCCGTCGAGCACCACCCGGTAGCCGGCTGGTTCCCGGAGGATGGCTTGGGCAGGCCGGCCCAGGAGCAGGCGGCACGCCGGCGCGGCCTCCAGGCGGGCCACCAGGGCGTCGATCAGCTCGCCCAGGCCGCCGAGGAGCGTGGCGAAGGGGGAGCGTTCCGGCCCACGCCGGCGGGCACCGGCCGGCCGGCGCGAGGCCAGCGCGCCCCTGATCAGGCTGCCGTGCCGGCGCTCCAGCTCGGCCAGGTGGGGGAAGGTGGCCAGGAGGCTGAGGCGTTCCGGGTCGGCGGCGTGGATGCCGGCCATGAGGGGGCCGGCCAGCCACCGGAGGGCCTCGTCCCCCAGGCGCCGGCGGACGAAGTGGGCCACGCTCTCGTCGCCGTTGGCGCGGCGGCGCGGGATGAGGAGGTCGAGGGCCACGCGGGCCTTGCCGCGCCAGGAGAGGAGGGGCGTGGTCACCAGGGGCCAGAGGCGGGTGGGCACGGCCAGGGCGAGGCCCTCGGGCAGGGGCACCAGGCGCCCGCGGCGCACCAGGTAGGCGCGGCGGTGCTCGGGGCGCACGCCCACGACGCGGTCGCCCAGGCCCAGGTCACGGCAGAGGGCCAGGGCTTCGGGCCGGTGGACCAGGAAGGCGTCGGGGCCGGCCTCGACCAGGAAGCCGTCCACGCGGAGGGTGTGGACGGTGCCGCCCCAGCGGGGCGCGGCCTCCACCAGCGTCACCTGTGCGGGGCGGTCGCCGGCGCGCGCGACGAGGGCGTGGGCCGCGGCCAGGCCCGTGATGCCCCCGCCGACGATGACCACGTTCACCCCGCCACCTCCTCGAGTTCGGCCGCCTGCCGACGCACCAGGTCGGCCAGGGCGGCGATGAAGGTGGGCGAGGCGTTGAGCGACGCGGTGCGCTCGAGGCGCACGCCGTGTTGCTCGGCCACCTGGCGGGCCTCGATGTCGATGTCGTAGAGCACTTCCACGTGGTCGGCCACGAAGCCCACCGGCACCACCAGCACGTGGGCCGCGCCGGCGCGGCCCAGCTCGACGATCACGTCGCAGATGTCGGGCCCCAGCCACTTGTCGTTGGTGGCGCCGGCGCTCTGGTAGCAGAAGCGCCACCGTTCGGCCGGCACGCCGGCGCCCTCGGCCACCAGGCGGGCCGACTCCACGAGCTGGGCCTCGTAGGGGTCGCCCTGGGCGACGATGGCGGCCGGCAGGCTGTGGGCCGTGAAGAGGAGGATCACGTCGTCGCGCACGTCCTCGGGGAAGCGGGCCAGGGCCTCTTGCACCTTCTCGACGACGGCCCGGACGAAGAGGGGGTGGTTCCCCCACTGCTGCACGTAGGCCACCTGCAGGTCGGGGGCCAGCTCGCGGCGGGCTTCCTCGACCTGTTTGATGTAGGCGCCGATGCTCATGCGGGAGTATTGGGGGGCCATGGCGATGGCCACGGCCCGCCGGATGCCGTCGTCGGCGATGCGGGCCACGGCCTCGCGGATGTAGGGGTGCCAGTGGCGCATGCCCACGTAGGCGCGGAAGCGGGGGCCGCCGCCGGCGTTGAGGGCCGCTTCCAGGGCTTGGGCTTGGGCCCGCGTGATGTCGAGCAGGGGGGAGCGCCCGCCGATGAGGGCGTAGCGGTGGCGCACTTCTTCGACCAGCTCCTTGGGCGTGTGGCGGCCGCCCCGCACGTCGAGCAGGTAGGGTTCCACGTCGTCGAGGGAGAGGGGGCCGCCGTAGGCCATCACCAGCACGGCGATCTCCGGTTGGTCGTTCATGGTTCCGCTCCGTGGACGAAGTCAACCAGGCGTTGCACGTTCTCGACGGGCGTCTGGGGCAGGACACCGTGCCCCAGGTTGAAGATGTGGCCGGGCCGGCCGCCGGCGCGGCGCAGAATCTCGCCGGCCTGCCGGCGCAGCTCGGGCCAGGGGGCCAGGAGGACGGCGGGGTCCAAGTTGCCCTGAATGGCCCGGTCGTGGCCGACGCGCGCCCACGCCTCGTCCAGGGCGATGCGCCAGTCCACGCCGATGACGTCTCCGCCGGCCGCGGCCACGTGGGGCAACATGCCGGCCGTGCCGGTGGTGAAGTGGATCACCGGCACGGCCGTGGCACGGGCCGCCTCCAACACGCGGCGGCTGTAGGGCAGCACGAAGCGCTCGTAGTCCGCGGGGCTGAGGGCGCCGGCCCAACTGTCGAAGAGCTGGAGGGCCTGGGCGCCGGCCCGCGCTTGGGCCTGGAGGTAGGCGGCCACGGTGGCGCTCAGCTTGTCCATGAGGTCGTGCCAGGCCTTGGGCTCGCCGTACATGAGCCCCTTGGTGTGCAGGTAGTGGCGGGACGCTCCCCCCTCGACGGCGTAGCTGGCCAGGGTGAAGGGGGCGCCGGCGAAGCCGATCAGGGGCACCCGCCCCTCCAGCTCCCGCCGGGCCAGGCGGATGGCCTCCAGCGTGAAGGGGGCGATCTCCTCCGGCGCGGGCACGCGCAGCCGCTCCACGTCGCCGGGCGTGCGCACGGGCTCGCGAATGGCCGGCCCCTCCCCGCGCACGAAGGCCACCTCGAGGCCCATGCTCTCCAACACCGGCAGGATGTCGGCGAAGATGATGGCCGCGTCCACCTCGAAGCGGCGCAGGGGCTGGAGGGTCACTTCCACGGCCAGCTCCGGCGTCTTGATGAGCTCCATGATGGGGTAGCGTTCCCGCAGGGCGCGGTACTCGGGCAGGAACCGGCCGGCCTGGCGCATGAACCAGACGGGCGTGCGGTCCACCGGCTCCCGCCGACAGGCCCTCAGGAAGCGAAACGGGGTCACGCGAACACCTCCAACGTCTCCTCGGCCGGTCGGTGGACGGCCGTGAAGATGGGCGTGTCCCGCTCGGTGAAGCGGCGGGCCTCGCTGCTGCGCAGCTCCATCACCAGGTCGGAGAAGTGGGCCAGGTCATCGGTCTCGTAGACCACGATGAACTCCTGGTCCTGGAGGCCGAAGGAGTAGAGCAGGAGCTGGGTGATCTCCGGGTACTGCCGGCCGATGCGGATGTGTTCGTTCATCATGCCCTGGCGGGCGTCCCGGCTCATCAGGTACCAGTCGGCCGTCTTGACGAAGGGGTAGACGATCAGGTAGGCCTTGCGCTCCTGGGCGAAGGGGTCCAATTCCTGGGGGCTGCGCTCGCTGCGCGTGTAGATGGAGGGCTTGGTGAACCCCCAGAACGTCAGCGTGGGGCGCAGGAAGGCGCGCGCCGGCGTGGTGGCTTGGGCGTACTGGTGGAAGAAGGTGGCCGCCGCGCAGGGGTCCTCGGCCACCGTGGAGGACCAGATGAGCAGGTCGGCGTCCCCGCGGGCGGGGAAGAGCTGGTAGAGCTCCACGTGGGCCCTGCCTCGGCGCAGCCCGTCGAGGAGGCGGCCGCCCACGTGGCGGCGCTCCTCCGGCGGGAGCGCCCAGTAGGCGTCGGTGAAGGTGAAGAAGGCGAAGTGGCTTAGGACTCGTTGCTTTGGAGCCATTGGGCAACCTCCTTGGCGAAGTAGGTGAGGATGAGATCGGCGCCGGCCCGCTTGATGGCGGTGAGGAGCTCGAGGGTGACCCCTCGGCCGTCGATCCAGCCGTTGCGGGCGGCGGCCTTGACCATGGCGTACTCGCCGCTCACGTTGTAGGCCGCCACGGGCAGGTCGAAGCGCTCGCGCACGGCCCGGATGATGTCCAAGTAGGCCAACGCCGGCTTGACCATGACCATGTCGGCCCCCTCGGCCACGTCGAGGGCCACCTCGCGCAGGGCCTCGCGGGCGTTGGCGGGGTCCATCTGGTGGCTCCGGCGGTCGCCGAACTGGGGTGGGGACTGGGCCGCGTCGCGGAAGGGGCCGTAGAAGGCCGAGGCGTACTTGGCCGCGTAGGAGAGAATGGCCACCTGGTGGTGGCCGGCGGCGTCGAGAGCCTGGCGGATGGCGGCCACCATGCCGTCCATCATGCCGCTGGGGGCCACGATGTCGGCGCCGGCCTCGGCGTGGGAGACGGCCACCCGCCCCAGGATCTCCAACGTGGCGTCGTTGTCGATCTCGAAGGCCCCGCCGGGGGCCTCCCGCACGATGCCACAGTGGCCGTGGTCGGTGTACTCGCACATGCAGACGTCGGTGATGACCACCAGCTCGGGCACCGCGGCCTTGAGGGCGCGCACGGCCTGCTGGACGATGCCGTCCTCGGCGAAGTTCTCGCTGCCGATGGCGTCCTTGACGCGGGGAATGCCGAAGAGGATCACGGCCGGGATGCCCAGGCGGGCCACGGTTTCGGCCTCGGCGGGCAGTTGGTCCACGGAGAGCTGGTATTGGCCGGGCATGGAGGGGATCTCCCGCCGCACCCCGTGGCCGTGGGTGACGAAGAGGGGGAAGATGAAGTCGGCGGGCGAGAGGGTGGTCTCGCGCACCATGCGCCGCAGGGCGGGGGTGCGGCGCAGCCGGCGGGGGCGCAGGGTCGGGAAGGTGGGCGCGTGCGTCGCCGCCTGTGGGGTGAAGGGGCGTTCCTCGATCATGCGACTGCACTCCTTTCCAGCCACGCTGGCGGTTGATACGGGCACAGCGGGTCACTTTCGAGGGGGTCGCCGGTGAGCGCGTAGGCGCGTGCCCGGGAGCCCCCGCAGACGACGCGGTACTCGCAGAGGCCACACTTGCCGCGGAAGCGGTCCGGGTCGCGCAGGGCCACGAAGAGAGGATCGCGCCGGTAGACGGCCACCGGATCGTGGGTGCGCACGTTGCCCACGGGAATGGGCAGGAAGCCGGCCGGGTAGATCTCCCCCACGTGGGAGATGAACATGATGCCGGCCCCGTCGCGGATGGTGAACCCCCGGCGCACCACGGCCAACTGTTCCTTCTCGGCCTGATCCCGGCGACCGGAGCGCTGGAGGGCGATGCGGCGGTAGTGGTGGGCCTCGGTGGTCTTGATGTCGAAGGGCGCGGTGCGGCTGAAGTCGTAGAGCCACGTCAGGAGCACCTCGGCCTGGTGGGGGGAGATGTCGCCCAGCACCCGCCCCCGCCCCGTGGGCACCAGGAAGAAGACGCTCCACCGGGCGACGCCCAGCTCGGCCAGGAGGCGCCCGACGGCGGGCACGTCGTCGTAGGTCTCCGCGCAGACCAGGGTGTTGATCTGGAGGGGCAGGCCGATCTCCTGGGCCCAGCGGATGGCCCGCATGGTCTGGTCGAAGCTGCCGGGCACCTGCCGGATGGCGTCGTGGCGTTCGGCCGTGGAGCCGTCCAGGCTGAGGGCCATCATCCAGATGCCGGCGGCCTTGAAGCGGCGGACCACATCGCGCGTGAGGGCGTAGGTGCCGCTGGGCGTGATGGCCGTGCGGAAGCCCAAGGCCACAGCCCGCTCGATCCAGGCGAAGAGGTCGGGCCGCTTGAGGGGGTCGCCGCCCGTGAAGACGATGTGGGGCCGCGGCCGGAAGGCGGCCAGGGCCTCGAGGAGCCGGAACCCCTCCTCGGCGGTGAGCTCATCGGGGTGGCGGGCCGGCATGGCCTCGGCGCGGCAGTGCCGGCAGGCGAGGTCACAGGCCCGCGTGACTTCCCAGTAGACCAGCAACGGCGCGTTGGCGAAGCGGTGTTCAGGCATGGTCGTCCTCCTCTGATTGGGGGGAACCGCGAAGGGCGTTCGGGGGCGCGTGGCCGGCGGCGCAGGAGAGCAGGGTGGCCGCCCCCTGGGCCAACAGGCGCTCGGCCGCGGCGGTGCCCACGGCCTCGGCCTCGATGGGGGTGCCGGTGAGGGCCACTTCGATGACCGGGGAGCCCTCGAAGCCCAGGACGCGGGCCCGCAGGGTGAGCCGTTCGGCCTCCACCGTCGCCAGGGCGGCCACGGGCAGGCGACACCCGGCGCCCAGGCGGCGCAGCAGGGCCCGTTCGGCCTGGGCGGCCGCGAAGGTGGGCGCGTGGTTGAGCCGGCGGAGCAGGGCCGCGGTCTCCGGGTCGTCGGCCCGGCACTCGAGGCCGAGGATGCCCTGGGCCGGGGCCGGGAGCATCAGCTCCAGTGGAAGGGCGTGGCGGGCAACCAGGTCGGCCCGGCCCAGCCGGCGCAGGCCGGCGGCGGCCACCACCAGGGCGTCGTAGGCGCCGGCCTGGAGCTTGCGCAGGCGGGTGTCCACGTTGCCCCGGATGTTGGCCACGCGGAGGTCAGGGCGCACGGCCAGGAGCTGGGCCCGCCGGCGCAGGCTGCCCGTGCCCACGCGGGCGCCGGCGGGCAGGGAGCCCAGGCCGACGCCGGCCCGCGTCACCAGCACGTCGCGCGGGTCCTCGCGCGGGGGGGTGGCGGCCAGGCACAGGCCCTCGGGCAAGGTGGAGGGCAAGTCCTTGAGGGAGTGGACGGCCACGTCCACGTGGCCGTCGAGGAGGGCCTGCTCCAGCTCCCGCGTGAAGGCGCCCTGCCCTCCGATCTCCCTCAGCGGGGCCGTGGAGCGGTCGCCCGAGGTGCGCACGATCACTTCCTCCACGGCCAGCCCGGGCTCCGCGGCGCGGAGGGCATTGATCACGCCGCGGGCTTGGGCCAAGGCGAGGGCGCTGCCCCGCGTGCCCACGCGCAGCCGGCGGGCGCTCATGGGGTGGCCCTCCGGGAGGCGGCCTCCTCCGCCGGGGGGACGGCGCGCAGGCCGAAGAGCTCCTCGATGACCTGGCGGTAGGGCTCTCCGTTGCCGTGGGCGGCCTCGGCGCGCAGCCGCACGGTGGGCTCGTGGAGGAGCCGGTTGATGAGCCGGCGGGAGAGGGCCGCAACGACCTCGCGGTCCCTGGGCGACAGGTGGTCCAGGCGGCGCAGGGCGCGTTCCAGCTCGGCCTGGCGGATGGCCTCGGCCCGCTCGCGCAGGGCGGCGATGGTGGGGGCCACGCGGCGGGTGGCCAGCCACGCCCGAAAGGCGTCCACCTCCTCGGCGATGAGGCGCTCGGCGGCCTGCCGCGTGTTGTGGCGCATGGCCAGGTTGCGCTCTACCACGGCCTGGAGCCCGTCCACGTCCACGAGGGTGATGCCCGGCAGCTCGCCCAAGGCCGGGTCCACGTCGCGGGGCACGGCCAGGTCGATGATCAGCAGGGGGCGCGCGCGCCGGCGAAGGGTGGCTTCCAGGTCGGCGCGCTCGAGGATGTAGTGGGGCGCGGCCGTGGCCGAGATGACCGCGTCCACGTCGGCCAGCGCGGCCGGGATGTGGCGCAGGGTGAGGGGGCGGGCGCCCCAGCGGCGGGCCAGCTCGCAGGCACGGGCCAACGTGCGGCTGGCAATGGTGAAGTGGCGCACGCCGGCCTTCTGGAGCAGCCCGGCGGCGATGGTGCCCATCTTGCCGCTGCCGATGATGAGGAAGGAGCGCCCGTCAAGCGCCCCGAAGTGTTCCCGTGCCAGGTGGACGGCCGCGTGGCTGAGGCTGACCGGGTGGCGGTCGATGCCCGTCTCGGCCCGCACGCGCCGGCCGCAGGCGAGGGCGTGGTCGAAGAGGCGGTTGAGCACGGGGCCGGCGCTGTGAGCCTGCCTGGCCGCCCGCACGGCCTCGCGCACCTGGCCCAGGACCTGCTTCTCGCCGGGCACCAGGGACTCGAGGCCGCTGGCCACGCGGAAGAGGTGGCGGACGGCCTCGTCGCCGGAGGAGCGGACCAGGTGGGCCGTGAGCGGCTCCTCGGCTGAGGCGTCCCGGCCGAGAACGTCCTGGAGCGCGGCGGAGAGGCCGGTTTCATCCGGGCCCACCATGTAGAACTCGACGCGATTGCAGGTGCTCAGCACGGCCGCCTCGGCGACGGCCGGCGCGCTCACCAGGGCGGAGAGCACGCCCTCCACGTCGTGGACGGCGCGGGCCAAGCGCTCGCGCACGGCCACGGGGGTTCGGCGGTGGTCGGTGCCGAAGAGCACGAGTTGCACGGTCCCCACTCCTGTGATTGTGCCGCGTAAACCTACTTAAAGTTGACCAATCCTCATAAAACGTCAACGGATTATATCACCGTGTGGCCCGGTGTCAAGTGAGAATTGGTGCGGTTCTCCCTTTTTGTCTCCAGCCCGTTGTGTGGCCGGAGGAGGGCTGGAGCGGCGGTTATGGTTGTGCAAGGGGAGGGGTTTGTCAAGCAGGGTGAGGTCTGGTCCTGTGGGCAGTTGAGGCGACATAAGTAAATGATAAATAAGCACTTGTATGTTGACATCGTTGCTCACATCCTTTATCATAACAGGGACCGCCGCCAGCACAGGGTGCAGGCATGTTGACCCTCGATTCGAGATGTTCTCTGTGTCCTCCGTGGCCCCGTGTGGTGGCCTGCAAGGCCGCGTGACACGAACGGCTCCAAATCACCTCCGAAAACCACGCGGAACGGGAGGGAAAGGATGGCGATACGTGTGGACTGGCCCCGGTATCCGCGGGCTGCGACGAACTTCGTGGACGCTTACGCCAACACCGACTACCGCATTCCCCTGGAGGGCGAGCAACTGGATGCCTTTTACGTGGCACGTCAGGATCACGATTCCCGCCTGGAGTTGCTCAAGCAGGAGCTGTTGTGGGGGGCCGAGCGGGAGCTGGACACGAAGTTCATCGTCTCCGGCCACGTGGGGTGCGGGAAGAGCACGGAGTTGAACCGCTCGGTCAAGGAGATCGAGGCCGACGCGACGCTGCGGGAGCGCCTCTTCGTGGTGCCCTACTCGGTCAACGAGATCCTCGACTTGCAGGACGTGGATTACACGGACATCGCCTTTTCCATCGTGATCGGCGTGTACAACCGGCTGGAGCGGCTCGACCTGAGCTTTCCGCAGGAGCACATCCGGGAGATTACCGAGTGGATCAGCCGGGAGGTGGAGCGCTTCGCCACCACCACGTTGGGCGGCGAGGTGGAGGTAGGCACCGATCTCGGCCTCCCCAAGCTCCTCAGCTTTCTCAACGTGTTGGGCATTCGGGTCCGAGGAGGTGCCCGCTTCGGCACGGAGGTGCGCTACCGGGTCAAGAAGCGGGCGCCGGAGTTGCGCCACTTGGTGAACACCCTGCTCGACCGCCTCAAGGAGATCAGCGGCATGAACGTGCTGCTGGTGATCGACGACTTGGACAAGCTGCCCAAGCGGGAGGCCCTGCGCGTCTTCCGCGATGACGGCCCCTTTCTCACCCTCCTGAGCTGCATGGCCATCTACACCGCGCCGGTCTCCCTCATGTACGAGCTGGGGGAGAGCCCCAGCTTCGGCCCCTACCGCAGTTATCCTGTCCCCATGTTCAAGGTGATGCACCGGTGTCCGGAGAAGGGCCTGTACGAGCCCGACATTCACAAGATGATGGAGCTGGTCTACCGCCGGGTGGCCCCGGAGCTCTTCGAGGACGGGGTGGTGGAGGAGATGGCCAAGGCGTCGGGCGGCGTGGTGCGCCACCTGATCAAGATGGTGCAGGATGCGTGTCTTTACTGTGCCACCTTCGGGCACGAGGTGATTACCCACGATGTGCTCGAGTGGGTGATCAACGAGTTCAAGCGCGATTTCAGCCGCCGGCTCACCCGCTCGGACTACGTGCGCCTCAAGCGCATTCACCTCACCAAGGACTGCGAGGACAGCGAGCAGGTGTGGGAGTACCTGCAGTCCCTCTGCGTGTTGGAATACGTCAACGGCGATTATTGGTATGACGTTCACCCCATCGTGCAGCGCCTCATCGCCGAGCGTGAGCCCATTCCGGTAGACGTGTGAGCTTCATGTGTGCCCTTCAGGAGTGGATGATGGACCCAGCTCCGGCCTCCTCCTTCGCGGACGTGGAGGCCAAATACGGCGAACAGATTCAGTTGCTCCTCACCCTGGTGCGCCTGAGCCGTTTGGGGGGGATTGCGACGGTCGAGTGCAACAACGTCGAGCTCCGCAAGCGCCTGTTCCGGTACTTCAAGCAGCGCTTTGCCGAACACGATATCTACCTCTACCCCATCAAGGTGAGCGAGAATGACCTGAACTTGGTCCGGGTGTTGCGCGACTTGACCGACAGCCCCGGCTTCAAGGACTTGGAGCTCGTGGGGCGGTACCGAAACATTGTGCTCTTCGTCTACGGGTTCGAGGCGTACACCGAGGAGCAGCAGGAGAAGTTCCTCCACTTTCTCAACTTGTTCCGCGACGGCACGACGATCATCAAGCAGCCCATCGTCCTCTGGGGGACGAGCGATTTCATCCAGAAGATGGCAGCCGAGGCGCCGGACTTCTGGTCCTGGAAGGGGATGCTCTTCCAGTTCGACGCCCAGGAGGAGGATGACCACGCGCCTGAGCGCCCCCCAGTCCACCGCTATTTGGCCACCGTGGCCCACTTGCCGGAGTTTTCCATCTGGGAGGAGCTCTTCGTGCCCCTGCGGGGCAGCCAGTTGCGCGCTCTGGAGGCCGGGTGGGGGGTGCCGTCCAAGACCGACCAGTGGGAGGGCACTCGCCTGTCCACCCGGCGCTGGGCCGACGAGGACATCGTGTGGGCGCGCGTGGCCACGGCCCCTGTGCTCTACTACTTGACGCACCACGAGCGGATTTTGTTGGTGGGAGCCCCTGGAGCCGGCAAGACGACCGTGCTGCGCTACTACACCCACTACGTGGCCAACAGGGAGGTGCAGCGCCTGAACGGCGATGAGGGGGGAACGTCGGTGACGCTGCCGGTCTTCGTGCGGCTCAACCTGGTGCGCCGGCGCCAGCAGGTCGAGGCGCTGGTCATGGAGGCCCTGCACCACGGGGGTATCGAACACGTGAGCGAGGAGGATGTGTGTCGGCTGCTCCGGGGGGAGCTCACCCGGCTGGACGAGCACACGCCGCCCGTGCGCCTGGCGCTGCTCTTCGACGGCCTCAACGAAATTCCAGAGGAAGCCCAAGAGGAGTTTTTCCGCTTCCTGCGCCACATTTCCCCCGTTCACCAGGTGGTGCTCACCTGTCGCACGGAGCACTTCGTGCCCGTCGAGGGCTTTTTGCCCGTCTTCTTGGAGCCCCTCTCCGAGGCCGACATCGAGCTCTACATCGCCCGGTACTTGGACCGCGAGCGGGCCACGTGTCTGGCCGAGGAGATTCTGGCCGACCCGGAGCTGCGCCAGTTGGCCCATTCGCCCCTTCTCCTCTTCATGTTCACCCAGATCGCGGACACGCAGGAGGAGGTCACCCTTCCGAAGAACCGGGGGCTCCTGTACGAGGCGTTCACCGAGCGCCTGTTGCGCCGCACGGAGACCGAGTGGTGGCGCATCTTCGGCCGGAGCAAGGCCAAGGTGCAAGTGGACGTCTCCCGCGAGGTGTTGGGCTACTTGGCCCTGGCCATGCAGCATCAGCGCCTGGAGACCATCAGCCGGGAGCAGTGTTACTGGCTGATCCGCGAGGCCACCTTTGCCGCCTCGCTCCAGGCTTCGGCCAAGGACATTTTCGAGGGGCTGCTCTTCAGCGGGCTCCTGCGCCTGACAGGTGATCGGGAGCGGGTGGAGTTCTTGCACCAGGCGGTGCGGGAATATTTCGCCGCCTTTCAGTTGCGGGAGCTGGGCGAGCGCATGGTGGCCTACTTCGAGGACCCCCACGATGCTCTTCACTGGGCCGGCACGGCCGTGCTCTTCTTCGGCATTAGCGCGAACCCGGCCGACGTCTTTCTCGACATCGTGGGAGATGGCGCCGAGTACCGCCGCCTGTGGATCGCCGGCGAGGCCCTGGCCGGCGTGGCCATCGAGAGCCCTGTCTGGCAGCAGTTGGCCGAGGCGTTCGCCGACGACCTCCGCCGGCTGGCCGTGTTCAAGTTCTGTTGTGGGTTGGCCCTGGAACACCGGGGGTTGTACGAGCGGGCGTTGACGTATTTCTGGGAGGCCCTGCTCCTGGACGAGACGCTCATCTTCGTGCCCTACGAGATGGGCATCGTCTACCGCCAGATCGGCCAGTACGAGTATGCCATCATCGCCCTGCGGGAGGCCATCCGCCTCCAGCCCGATTTCGTGGATTCCTACAACCAGCTCGGCATCACCTACTTCGAGAGCGGGGACTACGAGCGCTCCTGTTATGTCTTCGAGGCCGCCGTGCAGCTCGAGCCGACCAACCCCCACCATTACTATAACCTGGGCCAGGCGTACAAGATGTTGGGAAGATTCGAGGAGGCGGCCCGGGCCTTTACCAAAGCGCTCACCTTGAACCCCGGCTACGAGGCTGCCCAGACCCAACTGGAGTTGATCCGCACGGCCCAGCACTCGAAAATGTTCGACCGGCTGAGCCGCATCTCCCTCTTCCAATCCCTCTCGGTGGAGCATCGCGCCCTGCTCGCCAGACACCTGCGGTTCCAGATGTTCCTGCCGGGCGAGATCATCGTTCGCCGCGGGGAGCCGGCTGACCGCTTTTTCGTGATCCAGGAGGGCGAAGTGGAGTTTGTCGGGGAGGACCATGAGGTCACGGCCCGCGCTGAGTCGGGCTCCTTTTTCGGACAACTTGCCCTGCTGCCGGAGCCGAGCACTTATCCCTTCACCGCCAGGGCTGCCACCCACGTGTGGGCCTTCGTGCTGCGGCGAGAGGACGTGGAGCGCATTCGGCTCCAAGCCCCCGATTTGGCCAGCACACTGGTGCAGACCCACACTGAGCGCCTCCCCGGCCACCGACAGCGCCCGCGATGACCACGAAGGAGCCGAGGAGACGCCAGTGACACCCCCTGAGATCGTCGAGGTGCTGATCGGCTTGGGAAGTAACTTGGGCGACTCCCCCGAGCTGTTGCGCCGCGCCCGTGTCCGCCTGGCGGCCGGCGGGCGGGTGGTGTTGATGGCCTGTTCGCCCCTCTACCGCACTGAGCCGTGGGGGAAGCCCGACCAGCCCTGGTTTCTCAACCAGGTGTGCCGGGGGTACACGTCCCTGAGCCTTCACGAGCTGTTGGCCTACGTGCAGGCCGTGGAGCGGGAGTTGGGCCGCCGGCGGGAGGAGGAGAAACCCTGGGGGCCCCGCCCCATCGACGTGGACATCTTGGCCTACGGCGCCCTGGTCTACCGGGATCACCTGGTGGAAGTGCCCCATCCCAGGCTCCACCTGCGCCGTTTCGTGCTGGTGCCCCTCGTGGACGTGGCGCCGGCGTGGCGGCACCCCCGCTTGGGCAAGACGGCCGTGGCCCTGCTGGCCGAGTGCCCTGACACGGGCCGCGTGGAGCGGTATGTGCCTTGAGAGGCGGACTTCAGCTCAGCGGCGGGTGAAGTCGATGGTGGCGATTTGGTGGCCTGCCCCGCCGGGTTGGCAGTCGTTGCGGTCCGTGCGCACGTAGACCTCGTTGGAGAGCAAGTCGCCCGTAGCAGGGTCAATGATGGCCACGGTGTAGTCGATCTCCAGCAGGGGATCGGACGTGCCGAAGCGGTTGAACTCGTAGAACCCGTTGGCGTCGGTGACCGGTGGGTCCCCGTGCTGGATGCCGAAGAGGAGCACGCGCACGGTCACGCCGGGCAGCGGGGTGCCGTCGGCGTCGCGCACCGTGCCCTTGACCTGGGTGCCGGAGCAGTTCGGCTCCCAGCCGACGAACACGCCCGTGTACTGCGCCGAGGAGGTGGAGGTGGCCGTCGGCGTGGGGGTAGGCGTGGGCGACGAGGAGGACGATGGCGTCGAGGTGGGCGTGGGCGTCGGGGAAGAAGCCGATGACGGCGTCGAAGTGGGCGTGGGGGTTGGGGATGCCGGCAACGGCGTGGGCGTGGGAGTGGCCGGCACCGGGGTGGGCGTGGGCTGGCGCACGATGATGGGGAGGAAGGCGCTGGATGGGGATGGGGTGCCCGCGGGCGTGGGCGAGGCGGAGGGCGTGGGCGAGACGGAGGAGCCGGGCTCTGCCCACTGCCAGACGAGCCGGAAGCTCACGTGTTGCTTGAGGGGAAGCCCCATTCCCAGGACCACATCGCTGCGCTGTTCGTCGTCCCCGGCGTAGGCCCGGTAGGGGCCGGGCCCCGTGGCCGGATCGTAGCCGGCGTACATGGCGAAGTCGGCCCAGTCGGGGGCGGCCTTGCTCAGCAAACGCTGGTTGCCGTCTGGCCAGGCCACGTGCCAGGGCTGGCCGGCCATTTGTTCGCCGTCGGCGTTCAAGAGCTTCACCCAGATGTGGTGGAGCCCGTTGCTCTCGTCCACGTCTTCAAAGCGGGCCGAAATCAGACGCCAGCACCCTTGGGCACAGTTCTCGGCCGGCCGGTAGGTGACGTTGAGGTCATCCAGGCGCGGGTCCCACTCCAGCGAGGGCACGGCACCCGTGGCAGCGAGGGGAAGCGCCTGCTGGCCTCCTAGAATGCTGAGCCCAACGAGTACGCCAACGATGAGCAGTGCGAACGTGCGCCAAGCCACTTGCGGCCTCCCTTCGGTGTTGACGGGCGGACAGGCAACATCTTCATCCATGTAAACGACCGTGCCCCTTGCTTTTGGGCGCACTCAACGGTCCGCGTTTTCCCAGTAGGCCAAGGCTTGGGCGAGTTCGGCCACACCCCAGGCGCCGCGCACGCGCACGCGCTTCAGGGTGAGCAGCTCCTCCGTGCGGTGGGTGATGCCCCCCCGGGTGGTCACGGCCGCCCAGAAGTGGGCCGAGCGCAGGACCTCCACGGTGCGCCGGTCGTAGAGGCCGCTGGGGTAGGAGAAGACCTCCGGCCGGAACCCGAGCTGCCGTTCGACGGCTTGGCTGGCCCCCAGAATTTGCCAGACCAGGTACTCGTATGAGCGCCCCCGCAGCTCCACGTGATCGCGCGAGTGGACGCCGATTTCCATGCCGGCCGCGCGCATCTCGCGCAACTGGTCCCAGCTCATGTAGATGGGATTGTTCTGGTCGATGGGGCCCGTGAGGACGAAGAAGGTGCCCGTGAAGCCCAGCTCCCTGAGCACGGGGAAGGCATTCTCATAGTTGTCGCGGTAGCCGTCGTCGAAGGTGATGACGATGGGCTTGGGGGGCAGGGGGGTGCCCCGGGTCAGGGCGTAGACCAGGTCGCGGAGGGCGATAGTCTGGTAGCCCTGCGCCTTCAGGTACTCCATCTGGGCGCGGAAGACATCCGGGGGCACGCTCAGGTCCCGGCGGTACCGGTCGGCCCCGGGGGGCGGCGCGCTGATGTAGTGGTACATGAGAATGGGCACCCGCACGGTGCGGGATTGGCCGTCGGGCGTGGGGTAGGGCGTCGGGGTGAGGGTGGGCGTGGGCGTGGGTGAAGGGGTGAAGGTGGGGCCCGGCCGGCCGGCCTCGCCGGCCTGCAGCACGAAGTCCACTGTGATGACCTGTCGCCCGCCGCTTGTGGGCTCACATGGCTCGGCCTCCGTTTCGACGGTGACCACGGGCGAAAGATGTTCGCCCGTCTGTGGGTCGATGACGGCCACGTACCATCGCCCTGGCTTGGCGTAGGTGTCGAGCACCACATCCCAGTACCCGTCCGGCTTGGTGGGGTCCTCGCCCGAGGGAAGGGAGAGAACGCCGTCGGAACCCTCCCACCAGACGTGGACGGGCACGCCGTTCAGGAGCGCGTCGGCCGTGCGGAGCTGGCCCTTGATCATGGTGAGGCCACAGTTGGGCTCACTGCGGGGCGGCAGAGGGACGAAGAGGGCCGGCACGCGCGTTGGGGTGGCGGTGGGCGTCGCCGTCGGCGACGGAGTTGGCGACGGCGTGGCCGAGGGCGTCGGCGTTCGGGTGGGCGACGGCGTGGCCGATGGCGTGGGGGCCGCCGTGGCCGTAGCCGACGGGCGTGCCTGCGCCAAGGAGGAGGGGGTGAGGGGGAAGAGGCCGCTGTGGAACGGGGCGGCCAGGGTGATGGCAACGCCGAGGGCCAACAGGGTCAGCGAGGCGATCAACAGGCTCACTTGGGCCAGGCGAATCGGGTGGCGCGGTCGTCGAGGAGTGTGGCCTGGTCCCATTTAACGCTCCGGGTCAATGGCGTAGAGGAGGCCCATGAGCCGGGCGTAGTCCTCTTTGAGCAGGCCGGCCACCTCCCGGGCGGCCCTGCCCAGCCACTCGTCGTCGTAGCCGCGCTGCGCGTAGACGTGGCGGATGTGGGCGGCCAACACCTGTTCGGCCGGCAGGGGCGGCGGAGGCTCCAGGAGCAGCCGAAAGTAATGGAGCCGTTCGCTGAATTCGGCCACTTCCTCGGCCGAACAGGGGTAAACGCTGTAGTGGAGCGGAGGGGGCAAGGGCGGCAGGGTGTGCCACAGGCGATCGCCCTCCTGCCACCCCACCAGGCGAGCCTCGAAGAGGGTGTGCAGGAGCCGCCGGAGCTGGGGGTTCTCCCGGTAGATGGCCTCGTCGCGCACGTCGGGCGTGGCACGCCGGACCACGTGGCGCCCGGCCTCGGCGCCGGTGGTGCCGTAGATGACCACGGCGTACCAGCGGCCGTGCTCCTGGTGCCGCACCTTCACGAGTTCGCCCAGCGCCGGAGGGCGGTGGAGCTCCACGCTGCCGGCGCGAAATCCCAACGTGTTGGTTTCCACAATTTCGCCGATCACCGCCGTTTTCCCTCCTGTCTCTGATGGAGCTCAAAGGGGCCACGTCTCGCCCGACATGGCCATCTCCCAGAAGAGGTACTCGTAGCGCGCCGTGAGAACGAAGAGCTCTTCCATCGCGGCCTGTTCCCGTGCCGACGCGGCTGCGGCCAGGGCGTCGAGCGTCTCGGCCAGCCAAGCCACGTATGCGCCGAACGCCTCGCTGCTCCAGTTGTCGATGAAGGCTTGCCAGGGGCTCGGCGCTTCTTGGTGGGCTTTCACCCACGTCCAGGCGTCCAAGTAGGCCTTCTCGGCCGCGTAGTGGACGGTCAGGGCGTGGGCGAACGGCTGTGTGTAGGCCGTGACCAGCATGAAGTTAACATAAGCGTGGCACGTGGGCGCCATCGTGTGGCCGTCGAGGGCGATGCCGTGGGCCTGGGCCTGTTCTCGGAAGAGCTCCAGCTCGCGGTTGAAAACCACCACGGCGTCGGCCAAGGGGGAGCGCAAGTGTGGCGGCGCCTTGGCAATGAGCACGCCCATAAAGGGGACCAGCTCGCGCACGTAGAAGTAATCCTGGACGAGCCAGGTGGCGAAGGTCTCATCGGGGATGGTGCCTGCGGCCGTGGCCGCCAGGAAGGGGTGGGCCAAGGTGGCGTCCCAGACGGGCTTGGCCGCGGCCAACAGGCGCTGGTGGAAGGGGATCGAGGTCATGAGCTCGCCTCCTTCAACAGGGCTTCGACGTGATCTGCCAGGGAGCGCAGGAAAGTGAAGTCCTCCTCGGTGAGGGCGTGGGCCGAGATGAGCTCGGGCCGGCGCACCAGGGTGCGGATGAGGGCCTCGTGCCGGCGCCACCGGGCCACGTGGCCGTGGTGGCCGCTGAGGAGCACGTCGGGCACGCGCCAGCCCCGGAAGTCGGCCGGGCGGGTGTAGTGGGGGTGTTCCAGGAGCCCCATGGCGAAGGAATCCTTGCGCGCGCCCTCGGGGTCGCCCAGGGCGCCGGGCAACAGCCGGGTGACCGCGTCCACGATGACCATGGCCGGCAGCTCCCCCCCGCTGAGCACGTAGGGGCCGATGCTGATCTCGTCGGTGGCCAAGTGCTCCCGCACCCGCTCGTCCACGCCCTCGTAGCGGCCGCAGATGAGGGCCAGCCGCCCGTGGTGGCTGAGCTCCTCGGCCACCTGCTGGGTGAAGGGCCGGCCTTGGGGGGTGAGCAGGATGACAGGGCACGGCGGGGGGGACACGGAACGGCCGGCCTCGCGGGGCGAGAGGCCCAGCACGGCCTCCACGGCCCGGAAGATGGGCTCGGCCTTCATCACCATGCCGCCTCCCCCGCCGTAGGGCGTGTCGTCGGTCACGCGGTGCTTGTCCGTGGCGTAGTCGCGCACGTTGTGCAGGTGGACCTCGACGAGGCCCGCCTCACGGGCCCGCCTGATGATGCTCTCGGTCAGCGGCCCCGTGAACATCTCGGGGAACAGGGTGAAGATGTCGAAGCGCATGGCCCGCGCCTTTCACGTGGTTTCTTGGGGCGAAGGCTCCGCCGAGACCTGCTGCTTCAGCCACGCCTGGATGAAGGGGTCCACGTCCCCGTCGAGCACGCCCTGGGCGTTGCCGATTTCCACGCCGGTGCGGTGGTCTTTGACCATCTGGTAGGGGTGGAGCACGTAGGAGCGAATTTGGTTGCCCCACTCGGCGCTCACGTGTTCGCCCTTGAGCCGGGCGCGCTCCTCCTCGATCTTCTGGCGTTCCAGCTCGTAGAGCCGGCTGCGCAGGACGCGCATGGCCATCTCCCGGTTCTGCTTCTGGGACCGCTCGTTCTGGCACTGGACCACGATGCCGGTGGGCTTGTGGATGATGCGCACGGCCGTGGCGTTCTTCTGCATGTGCTGGCCGCCCGGCCCGCCCGAACGGAAGACCTGCACCTCGATGTCGTCGGGCTTCACGTCGATCTCGATGTCGTCGTCGATGACGGGCAGCACTTCCACCAGGGCGAAGCTGGTGTGGCGGCGCTTCTGGGCGTCGAAGGGCGAGATGCGCACCAGGCGGTGGACGCCGTGTTCCCCCTTCAGGTGGCCGTAGGCGTAGTCGCCCTTGATCTCCACCGTGACCGATTTGATGCCGGCCTCCTCGCCCTCGGTCATGTCGAGGATACGAGTTTGGTAGCCCTGCCGCTCGGCCCACCGCAGGTACATGCGCAGCAACATCTCGGCCCAGTCTTGGCTCTCGGTGCCCCCCGCGCCGGCGTGGATGGAGAGGATGGCGTCGTCGGCATCGTGGGGCCCGCTGAGGGCCAGCCGGAACTCTTGGTCGTTGACCTCCTGTTCAAGGCGTGCCACCTCCTGTTCCAGCTCCTCCAGGAGGGCACGGTCGTCGTCGTCGGCCAGCTCCAACAGTTCCTGGGCGTCCTGGGCCCGCCGCTCGAAGCCACGCCACAGGGCCACTTGGTCGCGGAGCTGGGCCATGCGCCGCATGAGCTGTTGTGCTCGCCGGGAATCGTCCCAAAAGTCGGCGCGGTTGGCCGCCTCCTCCAGGGTTTTGAGCTCCGCTTCTTTTCCGGGGATGTCAAAGACGCTCCAGGATGCCGTAGATGCGGGCCAACACCTGGTCGAGTTGGGTCTGGAGTTCCTTCATGATGGTTCCTCCTTGTGAGTGATGTGGGAATGGGCGCGCGCGGCCACTGCCGCCTCCATGAGCGCCTGGATCCGGGGCACCATAGCTGCCGGGTTGGGCAGGAGCCCCTCGACGAGCAGGGCGTTCTCGAGGAGTTGTTGCACGATGAGGGGAAGGAGCGGATCGTCCGGCCTGGTGGCCTGGACGTCGGCCAAGTGGCGTATCAGCGTGTGGCGCGGGTTGAGCTCCAGAATGCGCTTGGGCGCCTCGAAGTCCTGTTCCAACAGCCGGCGCACGCGGGCCAAGTCCCGCTGGGGCCCGCCCTCCGGGTCCACGAGGCGACACGGGCTGGTGGTGAGGCGCTTGGAGGCGCGCACGTCGGCCACCCGGTCGCCCAGGATGGCCTTGACGCGCTCCACCAGGGCCTGGAACCGGGCGTCGGCCCCTTCGTCCGCGGGCAGTTCCACCCGGAGGGCTTCCACGTCGGCGTCCTCGACATTCTGGAAGGGGTAGCCCTGGTACTCGCGCAGGGCGAGCACGGCGAAGGTCTCCACCGGCTCCACCAGGTAGAGGACTTCGATCTCCCCCGCCCGGAAGGGGTCCAAGTGAGGGCTGTGGCGCACGGAGTCGAGGTCATCGCCCACCGCGTAGTAGATGGCCTTTTGGTCGGGCTTCATGCGGGCGACGTAGGCCGCCAGGGAGACGAGGCCCTCTCCGTCGGCCCTGGAGGAGTGGAAGCGCAGCAGGTCCTTCAAGGTCTCGTGGCTCGAGGGGTCTGTGGCCACACCCTCCTTGAGGAAGATGCCGAACTCGCGCCAGAAGGTGGCGTAGCGGTCGGGCTCCTCGTCCGCCAGCCTCTTGAGCTCCTTGGTGAGCCGGGTTGTGAGGGCGCGCCGGATGTGGCGGAGCATGGGGTCCTGCTGTACGGCCTCGCGGGAGACGTTGAGGGGCAGGTCCTCGGAGTCCACCACGCCCTCCACGAAGCGGAGGTAGGCCGGCAACAGGTCGGCGTTGCGCTCCTGGATGAGCACCTTGCGGGCGTAGAGGCGCAGGCCGTAGTCGGAGCGCAGGCCGGGCACCAGGCCCCACTCCCGCCGGCCGGGCACGTAGATGATGCTGCGGATGTTGACCGGCGCGTCGGTGACGACGTGAACCCAGAGCAGCGGTCGCTCGGGGTCCAAGGTGAGCTCGCGGTAGAACTGCACGTACTCCTCCTCGGTGACCTCGGAGGGCGACTGGCGCCAGATGGCCACTTGTCGGTTGACAACGCGGTCGCCCACGTAGATGGGGAAGGAGATGTAGTTGGAGTGGCGGCGCACGATCTGCTCCAAGCGCCACTCGTCGGCGAACTCGGCCGCGTCTTCCTTGAGCCTGACCGTGACCGTCGTGCCCCGTTGGGCCCTCTCGGCCGGCGCCAGGGTGTAGGTGCCGTCGCCCCGCGAGGTCCACGACCACGCTTGGGCGTCGGGCCGGTAGGAGCGCGTGGTCACGGTGACTTCCTCGGCCACCATGAAGACCGAGTAGAACCCCACGCCGAACTGGCCGATGATGTTCTCGGGCGAGACCTCTCCCTCCTGGAGTTGCCGGAGGAAGGCGCGCGCGCCGGAGTGGGCAATGGTGCCCAGGTTCTCGATGAGCTCCTCCCGGGTCATGCCGATGCCGGTGTCGGAGACGGTGACGGTGCGTTGTTCCTTGTCGGCCTGAATGCGGATGGCCAGCTCGGCCTCCGGGTCGAGCACGTCTTTGTTGGTGAGCATCTCGAATTGCAGGCGGTTCAGGGCGTCTGAGGCGTTGGAGATGAGTTCGCGCAGGAAGATTTCGCGCTCCGTGTAGAGGGAGCGCGCCAGGATGTCGAGCAACTGGCGCACTTCGGCGCGGAATTCGTGGTGTTCGACGTTTCGCTCCTGCACTCGGTCCATTGCTCCACCTCCACGTTCCAAGGGGTGAGGAGATGGTGGGCGGGCTCAGGGCGCCGCGCCGTTGCCGAAGAGCCCCTCGACGAACTCGCGGGGCTCGAAGGGGGCCAAGTCCTCGGCCCGTTCGCCCGTGCCCACGAACTTGATGGGCAACCCCAGCTCGTGGGCGATGGCCAGGGCCATGCCCCCCTTGGCCGTGCTGTCCAGCTTGGCCAGCACCACGCCGGTGACGCCGGCCGTCTCGCGGAACTTGTGCGCCTGGGAGAGGGCGTTCTGGCCCGTGGTGGCGTCGAGCACCAGCAGGGTCTCGTGGGGGGCCTGGTGGACTTGCTTGGCGGCCACGCTGCGGATTTTGGCCAGCTCCTGCATGAGATTGTATTGGGTTTGGAGCCGGCCGGCCGTGTCCACGATGACCACGTTGGCCTGCCGCCGGCCGAAGGCCGTGCGGATGGCGTCGAAGACCACGGCGCCGGGGTCGCTGCCGGGCTGGTGGGCGATCACGTCCACGCCCACCCGTTCGCCCCACACTTTAAGCTGGTCGATGGCAGCCGCGCGGAAGGTGTCGGCCGCGGCGAGCACCACGCGGTCGCCCCGATCCTTGTGCCACTTGGCCAGCTTGGCGATGGTGGTCGTCTTGCCGGAGCCGTTCACCCCCACGATCAGGACCACGTTGAGCATCCGGTCACCGGCGAGATAGGGGGCCTGCACCGATTCCAGGATGTGCACCATGCGCTCCTTGAGCAGGTCGCGCACCTGGTCGGTGCGCCAGAGGTGGCGCTCGGCCACTTGCTCCTGAAGCCACTCGACGAGCGCCAAGGTGGTTTTGACGCCCACGTCGCCCTGGATGAGCAGGGCTTCCAGGTCCTCCCAGAAGAGGTCGTCGATGTCGCCGGCGCCGAAGAGGCCGGCCACCTGGCCGAAGATGGTCTCGCGCGTTTTGCGCAGGCTTTCGCGAAGGCTCTTGGCTCGTCCGAGAATCACGTTTGGTCCTCCGGTGTGTGAGTTGCACGGGGCCGGCGGCGGCCCGGCCGAAGGGCTGCGGCCCAACCTTGGGATTTTACTCCCAAGCGGGGTTGCCGTCAACAGGCTGGGCCTGCATTTCAGGGCGGCCGCACTGGCACTGCGGAACGGGCCACGATGGCCTGCCCCTCGGCGCTCAGGACCCACTCGATGAAGTCCCGTGCGGCTCCACGGGGCCGGCCTTCGGTGACCAGCACGAGGGGGCGGGTGAGGGGGTAGGTGCCGTCGGCCACGCGCTCGGGCGTGGGGCGCACGCCCTCCACGGTGAGCGCCTTGACCGCGCCGGAGAGGTACCCCATGCCCACGTAGCCGATGCCCGTGGGCGTCTCGGCCACGGCTTGGGCGAGGGCGTCGGGGGCGGGCACCAGTTGGGCGTTGAGGGTCATGCGCGCGCCCGATTCCCCGAACAGGTAGCCCTCCAGGACGATGCGGTCGCCGCTGCCCCGCTCGCGGGTGAAGACGGCGATCTCGCCGGCCTCCCACCCCAGGCCGTCCCACTCGAAGGTGGTGCCGCTGAAGAGCTCCGCGAGGGTGCTTTTCGGCAGGCGGACCAGGGGGTTGGCGGGGTGGACGATGATAGCGAGCCCGTCCCGGCCCACTTCGACGGGGCGCAGGCGTTGGCGCCCGCTGCGCAGGGCCTCCTCGTCGGGCATGTAGCTCACCATGCCGATGTCGGCCAGCCCGCTGAAGGTGGCCCGTAGGCCCCACCGGCTGCCCCCGCCGCTCACGTCCACGAAGACGTTCGGCCGGCGGGCGGCGTAGCCGGCCGCCAGTTCGGAGAGGAGGGGCACCATCTCCTCCGCGCCGGTGACGCGCACGACGGTGAGCTCGTCCTCGGCGCGCGGGCGCGCGGGCGCGCCGCAGGCCACGAGGCCGGCCAGGAGCAGGAGCACGGGGAGGGAAGCCCACGTCCACGCCTTCATTGGCGCCACCACGCCACGAGCAGGGAGAAGAGCCCAAAGGCCCAGCACCAATAGGCGAAGACGTGGAGCCCGGCCCGCTGGAGGTAGCGCAAGAGGAAGCCGATGGCCAAGTAGCCCGTCACCGCGGCGGCCACGAAGCCGGCCACGATGGGCACCCACTCGGCCCCGCTGAGCCCGGCCCGCCACAGCTCCGCGGTCTGGAGGAGGCCGGCGCCGAAGACGGCCGGCACGATGAGGAGGAAGCTGAAGCGGGCGGCGGCAGCCCGCTCCAGGTTGCGCACCAGGCCGGCCGCAATGGTGGCCCCGCTGCGGGAGATGCCCGGGGTGATGGCCAGGGCTTGGGCCGCGCCGATGATGAGGGCGTCCCAGGCGGAAAGGCTCTCCAAGGGGCGGTTGCGGTTGTGGAGCCGTTCGCTCGTCACCAGGAGCACCCCGGTGCCCATCAGGAAGGCGGCCACCCACGCGGGCCGGCCGAAGAGTTCCTCGAATGTGGCCTCCAATGTCACCCCGGCGACGCCGGCCGGCACAGTGCCCAGGGCGACGAACCACCCCAGGCGTGCCTCGGGCGTGGCCAGGGGCCGGCGGGTGAACACGCCCGCCACGACGGCCACGACAATTCGGCGAATGTCCTCGGCGAAGAAGGCCAGCACGGCCACCAGGGTGCCCCAGTGGACGATGGCGTCGAAGGCGAGGCCGGGGTTCTCCCACCCCAGCAGCCAGGGCACCAGCACCAAGTGGCCGCTGCTGGAGACGGGGATGAACTCCGTCGCTCCCTGGAGGATGCCCAGGACGATGGCTTGCACGATGCTCATGGCAGATCACCTGTTGACTGTGTTGCACCGGCCACGGGGGTTCCGACCAGCCAGTGGCGCTTCCAGAAGATGGAGAGGAGCCCCAGCACCACGCCGAACCAGAGGGTGCCCAGGCGGATGAGCAGGGTGCCGGTCACGGCCGTGGAGCGGTTGAGGCCCACGAGCAGTTGGAGCAAGCCGGTGATGGTGCCCTCCACCCCGCCCAGGCCGCCGGGCATCATCACCAGCGTGCCCACGATGGTGGCGAAGGAGAGGATGAAGATGGCCTGGAGGAGCACTTGGGGCGAGTGGGGAACGCCCAGCCCTCGCAGGACGATGTAGAAGGCCACGCCCTCGAAGGCCCAGCTCACCGTGCCCAGGGTGACGGCCACGGCCAGGGGCACGGGCTCCAGCAGGACCCTGGCGCTCTCGTAGAAGTGGTGGAACTCGTGGGCGAAGCGCCCCACCAGGGGCAGGCGCTCGGCCCAGGCGATGAGGCGCAGGGCCAGCGGGCGCACTTGGGCCACCGCGGCCATGCCCACCATGAGCACGAGGGTGACGGCTACCACCACCCACCCCTGGCGGTAGAATGAGAGGCCGATGCTGCTGAGGAGGGCCATCGCCACCCCGTCCGTGAGCCGCTCCGCCAGGACGATGGGGGCGGAGCGCGCCATGGGAACGCCATACGCTTGGCGGAGCTGGTAGCTCTTGAGCACTTCGCCCACCTTGCCCGGGGTGAGCACCATGGCGAAGGCGGAGAAGAAGATGGCCACGCTGTCGGGAAAGGAGACGCCCCGGATGTCGAGCAGGCGCAGGTAATACTCCCACTTGACGAAGCGCAGGGCGTAGTTGGTCATGGTCAGCCCCAGGATGAGGGGCACGTAGGCCCAGCGGAAGTCGCGGAGGCGTGCGGCCAGGGCGCGCAGGTCGCCGTAGAGGGCCAGGCCCACGATGACGGCCGCGCCCAACAGGACGGAGAGCAGGAAGCGCGATCTGAGCGTCTGCCAACGGACCGGCGGTGATGCGGACATGATGTGGGGCTCCTCTCGGTCGCCGGGGGCGCTCTCAGGGCCCCACGTCGAAGAGTTGGACGCGGTTGTTGTTGCTGTCGGCCACGGCGAGCACTCCGTCCCGGTAGGCCAGCCCCACGGGCAGGTTGAGCGACATGGCGTCGCTGCCGAGCCCTCCCCAGACGCGCAGCACGTTGCCCACGGCGTCGAACTCGACGATGCGGTGGGCCTCGGGGTCGCTCACCCAAACGCGCCGGCCGTCGGTGGCGATGGCCGGTTTGTTGAGCACCGACTGCCCCCGCCAGCCGGCCACGGGCCACTGGCGCAGGAAGGTGAAGTCCGGCCCGAAGGCTTGGACGCGGCGGTTCCACGTGTCGGCCACGTAGATGGTGCCGTCGGGCCCCACGGCCACCGCTGTGGGCTCGTCCATTTTGCCGGGCTCGCTGCCCCCGCCGCCGAACATGCCCAGGAAGTTGCCCTCGGTGTCGAAGACTTGGACGCGCTTGTTGCCCGTGTCGGCCACGAAGACGCGCCCGTCGTCGGTGACGTAGATGCCCCGGGGCCCCCAGAAGGAACCCGGCATCTCCAGGGCACCCTGGGTGTCGGCGAAGGTTCCCCACACCGTGAGCAAGGTGCCGTCCGGCGCGAACTTCTGGACGCGGTGGTTCCACGTGTCGGCCACGTAGATGTTGCCGTCCTGGTCCACGGCCACGCCCCAGGGCTCGCTGAACTCGCCGGGCGCGCTCCCGGGGCTCCCGAAAGTCGTTACCACGCGGCCGTCCTCGTCCAGCACCTGAACGCGGTTGTTGTTGCTGTCGGCCACCACGAGCCGGCCGTCGGGGGCGAAGGCCACGGCCTTGGGCGCGTTGAACTGTCCCGGCCCGCCCAGCGAGCGCGCGGCCGCGAGGGTCACCCGCTGTTCCTCGTAGGCGTTGACGGCCAGCGACGGGTCAACGGCCCGCACGAGGTTCCCGTACTGCCAAATTTCCTGAACCAAGTCGGGGCGCACGTACATCACGAAGTCAGTGGAACCCAGGGGATCGCGCAGCTTGCGCCAGAGCAGGAAGTCGAGGAAGAGGCGACGGGACTCGGGGTCCCGCGCCTCGGCCAGGAATTCGCGGAAGAAGAAGGCCAGGTCGTACTCGTTCTGGGGGTTGCGGAGGTCCTTGTACTCCTCGGGGAACCACCACCGGAGCTTGTACTGGTGGCGGATGTAGTCGCCCACGTAGGGCTTCACCTTGCTCTCGTTCACCAGCCCCACCAGCACCACGGGCACGCCGGCCAAGTCTTCGCCCGGCGTCTGGCCGAAGTACCGCTTGTTGGGGAAGTTGCGCAGGTACCACTCGAAGGGCCAGGAGGTTTCGTTGTCGTAGGCCACCACCATGTCGAGCCCGCCGGTGAGGCGGCGGGAGAGCATCTCCAAGTCCTGGGTGACCATCGTCACGTCGGGGGTCGTCTGGGTGTAGATGAGCATCTCCTTGGCGATGTCGCCGTGGACGTAGGCGGCCAGCCAGGCGTAGCGCACAGTCATCACGACCAGCAGGGCCAGCACGACCATGGTGGCCACGTCGCCGGCGGCCTTGCCCCCCAAGGGGCGCGCCAGCCGCCGGGCAAGCCAGCCGGCCGCCAGGAGCACAAGGGTGGCCGCCACCCAGCGGGCCGTCACGTTGAGCGCTTCCAGGTCGTTGCCCCGGAGGGGCCACTCGCCGCGGAAGGCCAGGTAGAAGAGGGTGAGCGCGGCCACCGTCACGGCCACGAGGAGGAGGGCCAGCCAGATGCCCCCGTGTTGGCGCAGCCGCTCCCACTCCACGCGCTCGAAGAAGGCGTTGAGGGTCCACGCCGCCAGCCAGATGGCGGGCACGCTCATGTGAACGCTGAGCCAGGGCATCTTCTCGCCGGCGATGCTGAAGGCTACGAAGGAGAGCACCAGCCACCAGAGCAGGAGCACGGGGAAGAGGCCCCGCACCCGCAGCTCGCCCCGCTCGATCACGACGCCGTGTCGCCCGCGGAGCAGGGACCACCCGCCCCAGACGAGGCCCACCAGCAGCACCAGGAACTCGTAGAGCCAGAGGAGCAGCAGGTAGTAGTACCACGGCTGGTCCCCGCGCCGCACGCCGTGCTGTTCCAGCCAGTATCCCAGCGCGCCGACGAACCCGGTGGCCACGCCGGCGCCGTTGGTCAAGAACGTGGTGTGGAGCAGGAGGAAAATGGTGTAGAAGACGGAGGCGACAACGGCGAACCTGGTGGCGTCGAAGAGCAGGCTGGCCGCGACTACGCCCAGGACGAAGAGCACGGCGAAGATGGTGCCGCTGCGCACCACGCCGGCCGCCGAGTAGTCCAGGGCCTTCCACCCCAGGCCGAGCGCGTCGCCGAAGACGAGCTCGACGACCAGGGCGGTGGTGAAGGGCAGGAGCAGGCTGGCCTTGATGACCACCAGGTGCCAGGCGCGGGAGCGCCGCAGCGCCTCCCACGAGGCGGGGCGCTGGAAGAAAACCACCAGCGCGAGGAAGCTCCACAACACGGCGCTGAGAATGAAGGAGGTCTCCTTGGTGGAGTAGCTGAGGGCCATGGCGGCGCCGAGCAGCACGAGCCAGCGGTCGCCTCCCTCGTCCAGGTATTTCACTATGGCGTAGACGATGAGCACGGACCAGACGATGGCGAAGATGTCGTGGCGGATGAAGCGTGAGTAGTAGAGCACCGTCGGCGAGATGAGGGTGAGGAAGGCGGCGATGAGCGCTCCCCGCCGGCCCCAGTAGTCCCGCAACAGCCAGGGGAAGGCCACCAGGACCACGCCGAAGATGGCCGGCCCCACGCGCACGGTGAAGTCGCTGTCCCCGAAGAGCCAGAAGATGAGGGCCGTGAAGTGGAAGAGGAAGGGGCCGTGCATGAGCGGGTCATGGCGGTAGCCCAGGCCCGTGTACAAGTAGTAGGAGTAGACGGCGTGCAGGCTCTCGTCGTGGTGCAGGGCCCGCGAGCCCAAGTCCCAGAAGCGGGTGACGATGGCGGCCAACACCACGAGCCCGAAGGCCACGGCCACCCAGTCGAGGGCCCGGAGGCGCACCACGGGCACGTCCAGCCAGCGGCGTTGCTCCAGGGACTTCGGCAGGGATTGAGAGGTGGTGGTCATGGGCGCTCTTGCCTCCTGCTCAAGAAATGGCGTAGAACCCGATCACGTATTCCTCGTGCATCCGGCGCTCGACGGCAGGCCGAGCGCGTCCCCGGCGGGCGGGCACCATGCGGCGACCCCGCTCCGGCCCGCGTGCGCCGATGCCGGTGATCTCTTTCGCGCAACATGCAGCTCATCCCCGAGTAGTACCGGCGGAGCACGTGCCCCTTGTTCTCGTCCTTGGCCACCACCCGGCCCACGATTTTTTCCCGTGCCGGAGGAGCGAAAGTTGACCCACGGTGTTCAACCTCACGGTCCTGTTGGGATGGCGCCGGAGACGTAGAGGATGGCGTCTATCCCCGTGACGCCGGGTGCCTCGCGGAAGAGCACCCACTGGACGAAGGCACGGCCCGACAGGCCCGGCCAGCGCCAAGCTCGGCCCAGCCGCACGCGCTGGCCGATGTGGCCGGGGGGCGCCGGCTCGTCCGGCGCCAGCAGGGCCACGGCCGGCAGGCCGGGGTGACTGCCCTCGGTGAGGCGCACGTCCTGGAAGTCGCGCAGGTACCAGCGGGGCACTGGCCCCAGCGAGCGCTGCACGGCGATGGGCAGCCTGTCGGGGTGGCCGGCCCGGTTTTGGGAGACTTGGCGCAGGAAGGCGCGCAGGTAGCGCACGTCCGGGTCCGCGGCCTGGGTGACGAGGGGCTCGCGCGGGTCGGCCAGGCCGTGGTAGCCCAGGCCCCACGCCGTGCGCAGCGCCCAAAAGGCGGAGGTGACCAACAACAGCGCGCCGGCCACGCGCATGGCCCGCTCGAGGCCGTGTTGGACGGCAACCACGACGGGCACACTGCCTGCCAGGACGAGGGCCGCGGCCACCAGCAGGATCGAAAGCGTGGCGCCCGTCAACGAGTAAGCTACGAGGTTGAGCCAGGCGAAGGCCAGAATGACCAGCCCTGTGGCCGTGTAGAGCCCTTCCGCCTCCTTCCGGCCCGCCAGAAGGCCCCGGGCGAGGGCGTTCAGGGCCACGCCTCCCAGCAGGGCCAAGGGCAGGGTGACGTGGGCCAAAGCGCCTGTCCACCCGGTGTTAGTAAGCGTGGCCGGCAGGAAGGTGACGAAGGCCCACAGGAGCAGGAAGCGCGTCAGCTCGGGACGCCGCTCGACCCACAGGGCTGCGCCCAGGGTGGCCCACACGAAGACCGGCCACTCGTAAAGGAAGGCCATTTCCGAGAAGGGGATGACCGGGGGCGGGCCGCTGCCCGCCAGCAGGCTCAGCCAGCGGTCTGGCAGTTCCAGCGCGCCCGTGAGCCCCGAGGGGTTGGCCCAGCCGGCCGTGCTGAGGAAGAGCGCGGCGCCCGCGAGCCCGGCCAGCAGGCGGTAGCGGCGAGGCCACATCCGCCGGCTCAGGGCGAGCAGGCGCAACCACGCGCGGTCCCCGCGCCGGCTGAAGCGGTGCCGCGCGTGCAGAGCGTAGAGCCCGCCGGCGACCACGGCGCTCCAGAACCCCGGGCCGCTCACGAGCCCCAGGGCCAGGGCGGCCGTCACTTCCCAGGCGCGCCCCGGCGACGGCCGACGCGCGTAGCGGGCCACGGCGAACACGGCCCAGAGGGCGGCCAGCGTGGCCACGCTCACCTCTGTGGCCTGGCGGGAGAAGAAGGTGTGGGAGGGGGAGAGGGCGAGCAGGGCTGCGGCGCCCAAGGCCGGGCCCCGGCCGAGCACGTCGCGCCCCCTCCACAGGAGGAGCCCCACGAGGGCCACGCCGGCGAGGGCGGCCGGCAGGCGCACGACGCCGTCCTCCGGGCCGAAGAGCCACATGCTGAGGGCCGTCAGGTTGAAGGCCAGGGGACTCACGTCGGCCGGCACGGGCACCGGGGCCGGCAGCGCGCGCCCCAGCGCGGCCAGGGCGATCTCGGCCTCGGCCGCGTTGAGGGGCCAGCGGCCCAAGTCGCCCAGGCGCAGGGCGCCGGCCAGCGCGAGGAGGAGGCCCCAGAGGAGGGCCTCCAGGGAGATGCTGCCCTCTCTGAGGCGGGGCGTAGGGGCCATGTCCGGCACGTCCCGCCGGTGTCCGTCCTCTCTCTGCTCGTGTGGCGCGCGCACGCGCACGATCGATCTTTCCATTGGGGATGTTTGCTCCACGTTGGTTCTCTCCCGTGGGCGCGCCGGGAACACCATCACCTGGCGAAGAGCACAGCGTCCTGGCGTTCCACCACGGGCGCCATGAACGCGCGGAACTTCTGCACTTGGGCGTCGCCGAGCCCGTAGGCTTGGCGCTCCAGGCTGCCGACGATGACGTAGCGCACGTCGAACTCGTCCAGGAGCCGGCGGGCCTCTTGGGCATCTTCGGTCTGGTAGATGCGGGCGATGAGGGGTTCGCGCCGCCCCGGCTCCTCGTAAGTGCCCCGCCACTGGAGCTCGTGGCCGCCCCACCCCAACACTGTGGGCAGGCCGGTCATCGTGGCGACGCGGGCGTACTCGCTGTACTGGGGGCCGGTCGCTTCGAGGATGTTCGGCTGGCCCTCGACGTTGGCGTTGAGCCAGGCCACAGCGGCCGCGTCGCCGGGCCGTGCTTGGCGGAACCAGGCGAGCCCGTCGAGTGTGGCCGGGCCCTGAAAGCGGTTGGCCTTGCTCCAGGTGGCAGCGACCGGGTAGAGCATTGCGGCGGCCAGCAGGGCGCCGAATCCTAAGCCCCACGCGGCGCGGCCAGCCGGGGGCAGGCGGCGCCACAGCCACACGGCGCCGAACGCCGAGGCCACGCTCAGCAGGACCCACGCCTGGTAATAGAACTTGAAGACCGTGTTCATGCGCGTGCCGAAGACATCGCGCACGAAGATGAACTCCGTGCTGAGCGTGAGCCCCACGGCCACACCGCCCGCGAGCAGGGCGAAGAGCACGCCGGTGGGATCGCGCGGCAGGCCGACGTTCGTCGCCCTGTCGGAGGCCTCCGCCCGGCGCCCTTGAGCCCTCAGGGCGCTCACGCAGGCGCCCAACATCCACCCGCCGGCCCAGATCACCCCGGAGAGGAGTATCGCCGTGCCGTTCCTCAGCAGCAGGCCCAGGAGCGCCCAGCCGGCCATGAGGGCCGTCCACGCGAGGCGCCACCGGTCAACGCCAGAGCGCCTGGCCACGGGGAGCAGGCTGAGCAGTAGGGCCACCCACGCCCAGAAGAAGAGGCCGTGGATAATGAGGTACTGGTGGAGGCGCGTGGCCACGCCGATCACCAGGCCAACGCCCTTGGCCTGGGACTGGAGGCCAATGAAGAAGGGCAGGTAGAGCACCAGGCCCACGACGGGCAAGGGGGCCGTGCGAAGCACAGCGTCCACCAGGGAGCGGCCGCTGAGACGGCCGGCTGCCGCATGTCCGACGAGCCAGGCGGCGATGACGATCAGGCTCATGGTCGGGAAGTCCCAGGCGTTCAGGAAGGCCAGCCCGCCCACGGCCCACGCCGTCAGCAGGAAGGAGGACGTAGGCCACGCCGGACTTACGGCCGACAGAGGTTCTTCCCCCTTCCGGGAGAGCCAGGCCGCCCGCAGCGTGGCAAAGGCCACCGAGAGCACCATGAGCACGAAGGGCAGCGCCAACACGTGGGGGTGAACGTCGCCCAGGAGGAAGCTGAAGAAGGGGAACTCGGTGATGACTTCCTGGTCGGCGCCCGTGAGGGGGGCGCGGTCGCGGATAACCCGGGAGGCCCGCCACCACCACCAGAATTCAGTGGGATACCAGGTGCCCGTGGGCGCGGCCTTGACCAAGTTCTTGATGTCGAGCCACCGGTAGAAGGCCTCGGAGCCGATGCCGTTGGCGTTGAGCACCTCGAAGAAGCCCTCCAGGTTGCCGGCCACGCCCGTGAGCAGGGCACCCAAGCCGCCGGCCAGGCGAGCGGCCTTCTCCCCGGCCACGGTGCGCGCCACGTTGTAAGCCAGGCTGAAGGCGGCTGTCAGGGTGAGGGCGAAGAGGAGGGCAACGCTCAGGTTGAAGGCCACCGGCGTGGGGGTGCGGCCCATTGTCGTCACCAGGGCCACGAGGAGGTAGCCGAAGTAGTAGTAGCTGATGGCGTACCCGGACATCCACGGGTCCGCCGGGGGCACCGTTCCCCCGCGCACGATGCTGTTGAGGAAGGCGAACTCCATGGGCTTCTCCGTGCCCATGATGGCGCTGTCGTGGGCCCGGACCAAGGTCCAGAGCACAAAGGCGGCCAGGAAAAGGCCCTCCTCCAGCAGGATGAGCCGCCGGCGCGCGCGGAGCCACGCCCACCACGCCCGCCACCCGTCTCCCCAGCGGTCGAGCACGATGAGGCTGCCCAGGGCCACGAGGAGCAGGGCGCCAAAGCCACTGCCGGCGCTCACGCGGGCCATGTCGAAGTAGGCCAACATCCAAACGATGTAGCCGGTGAGCATCCACCCCAGGGGCCGGGCCACGCCCCATCCCCGGTCGGGCAGGCGCCGCAGCCAGGTGAAGGCCAGCGGCGCCGCGGCCCAGCCCAGAGCTGTCATGACCAAGTACCACACGGCTGCGTGGAGCATGGCGTTCCCAAATCAGCGCGAGCGCACCCGGTAGATCTGGGTGCCTTCGTTCTCGTAGACCAGGTCCCAGAGGAGGCCGTCCATCTGGGCGAACTTGGCAATGCCCTCCGGCGTCGCGTAGGCTCGCTCCAACTCGCCCACGACGATGTACTCGGCCTCGTAGTGGCGCAGGATTTGGTAGGCTTCGTCGGGGTTGGGGGTGTTGTAGAGGCGTTGCACGTCCTCGATGCGCCTGGTGACCACCTCGCCCGGCAGGAGCGCCCGCTGTTGGCGCTGGTGCCAATCCCACCCCACGATGGCCGGCAGGCCCGTGAACATGGCGTAGCGGTTGCCCCAGCCGTAGAGGGTGGGGTAGGTGTTGATCTCGGCAATCACAGGTGACCCTTCCACGTTCTCCTGGAGCCACTCGATGGCCTGTTTGTCCCACACGAGGGGCATGGCGCGCTCCCGGTCGTAGTGGACAGCCTTCTCCATGAAGGCCATGCCGTTCAGCGTGGGCCCCACGGAGGTGTCGAAGCGGTCGTAGATCTTGGCCCGGGTGGCCAGCACTGGGTAGAGGAGGGTGGCGCCGAAGAGCAGGGTGAAGCTCCACGTCCAGAGGGCGCGCCGGCCGGCGGGCCATCGGGGCAGGGTGCGCCACACGCGCGAGACCCCCACAGCCGAGGCCAGGGCGAAGAGGACCCACACCTGGAGGTAGAACTTGAAGACTGTGTTCATGCGGCCAATGTCGCCCTTGAGCACGAGGAACTCCACTACCACGGTGAGGGCAACGCCCACGCCCACCATGACCAGCGTCATTTGCCAAAGGGGGTCTGGCCGGCGCCGCCAGACCAGGGCCACCACGAGCGTGAGGAGCCAGAGGCCCAGCGCCGGCACGCCCCGCCCCACGAGGAGGAGCACGCCCCCCACGATGCCGGCCACGCCCAGGGCGTAGAGCCCCACGCCGTACAGAAGGCCCGGCCGGACGAGGGCCCTGTGGAGCCGCACGAGCCTCCCCGGCCGACGCCAGAAGCGCAGGCCGAGCCGCACGAGGCGCACCACCCCGTTGTGCCCCCGCCCGAAGCGGAGGTCCGCCAACAGGGCGGCGGTTAACACGAGAAGGAAGAAGCCGTGGATGACCAGGTAGTCGCCCAAGGGGGTCTGGGAGCCGCGCCACCGCTCCACACTGCCGTAGGCCGAGCCGTACCAGGCGTGGAAGGGGCGGTAGAGGGCGTAAGCGAGGGCCACCAACAGGCCCCAGCGCCAGCCGCTCTCCCAAAGCACCTCGGGGGTGAGCGCTCCCCGCCAGTGCCACTCGCGCAGGACCAAGGCGGCCAGGACGATCAGGGCGTATGTGGGAAAGTCCCACGTGTTGGTGGGCCACAACATGCCCAACACCAGGGCCAGCAGGAGCCCGCGGCCCACGGCGGCGGGGCGGCCGGCACCGTCGGGCCGCAGGATCGCGACGGCCAACACGATGACGGCCAGCGTGAAGGGCAAGGCCATCATGTGGGCGTGGAGGTCGGCGTAGAGGAAGGTGAACCAGGGGAACTCCGTGATCGGCCCGGCCTCGGATGGCGGGTGGCTGATGACGCGGGTGGCGTTCCAGTACCACCACTCGATGCGGAAGTTGAGGGGCGTGCCGGCCAGGAAGCCGGTGAAGAAGCCGTGAATGGCCCGCACCAGGGTGGCCAGGCCGGGAACGGGGCTTTCCACCTCCCAGGAGCTCATTTGGGCGAATCCGTTCAGCAGGAGCCGAAGTTCTCCCAAGTTGCCGATGACGGCCACGAAGAGGGCGCCCAAGAAGGCCACGCCCACCTGACGGGCCCCGATCACCCGGCGGCGGTGACGCTGTGCCACGGCCTGGAGGGCCAAAGTGGCCCCGAAGGCGCCAAGGGCCGTCATGGCGAAGAAGGTGGGCACGGCCAGGTTGTAGGCCACGTAGGGCACTACGCCTGTGAGTTTGATGAGCGTGGCCGCCAGCACGAAGCCAAAGTAGTAATAGTTGATGTAGCCGCCGGCGAACCAAGGATCATACGGGGGGAAGTAAGCTGACTTGATCACCGCGTTGAGGTAGGCGAAGTCCATGGGCTTCTCGCCCCCCAAGATTGGGTGCCAGAGGTCCGGGTTGGCCCAGCGAACGCCCAGGACCAGGGCGAAGAAGGCCCAGAAGAGCCCTTCCTCCAGCCAGATGAGCCCCCGTTGAGCTTGCCAGAAGGACCGCCACGCAGACCGCTGACGCCAAAAGAGCAGGCCGCTGCCTGCTGCCAGAACGAACATGGCCAGCAGGATGGTCCCGCGCGTGAAGGTCAATGTCCGCAGGCTGGCCGCCCACCAGACGATCCAGCTCACCAGCAAGAGGCCCACGGGCTTGGTCAGCGCGTACCCCCGATCGGGCAGGGCGGGGAGGGCCGCGAAGAGGTAGGGCCAGGCCAGCAGGCCGATCACCAGCAGGGCCAACGCCCAGGCCAGCACCGGCACGCGGTTGACGAGCCCGTCCCGGTCGAACATGGCCGACCACGTGCCCTGCTGCCGGTAGAGGTCCCACAGCTCATCGGGGAGCATGAGCGCCGTGGGCGCCTTGGTGGCCTGCTTGGGCCAGAGGCGCACGATCTCGTCCCAGTCCACGTCGCCCAGGATGCGGGCGGCCCGCTCGCGGCTGTAGGCCGGCGTCTTCTTGAAGATCTGCACGCGCGGGTGATCGTAGACGCTGAAGGCCTCCTCGGCGCTCTGGTCTGGAATCTCGATGCCGAAGAGCTGGGGGTAGGAGGTGAACTCGGCGACTTTCTCGAATCCCAGTTCCCCGCTGAAGAGCGCCTCGTAATACTTCACGGTCATGGGGTAGCGCATGGGCAGGCGGGGAATGGAGTCGTAAAGGCGGTTGCTGCTCAGGATAATGTAGTCGGCCTGATCCAGCCAGTCGAGGGCTTGCTGGAGCTTCTCGGGCGTGTCCTCGCTGTACCACTGCATCTCGATGCCCCGGTAGAGGCCGCCGAAGGGGTCCTTGCCGTCGATGCGCAGGGGCAGCGGGTCGTCCCAGTGCTCGTTGGCGATGGTGCTGCCGGGCGGGACGTTTTCGTAGATCCACCGGCTGGCCTGCACGCGGCTGTGGGGGCGCGTGTAGATGCTGGTGAAGGCGAGGGCCCAGAGGGTTGTCCCGGCGAGGACAGCGCCGGCCAGCGCTCCCGCCTTGGCCGGGGTCCACGCCAGCAGGCCGAGGGGAGACGAGTGGGGCTGACGGCGGGCCCGGTCCCAGAGCCAGACGAGGAGCCAGGCGGCCAGAAGGGCCAGCGTGGGGTAGATGGGCAGGAAGTACCGCAGGGATTTGACCCACTGGGTGCCCTGGTGCAGGAAGAGAATGGCCACCCAACTGACGGGGATGAGGTGGGCCCACTCCCGCTGCCTCCGCAGGCGCCAGGCGGCCACAGCCCACCCGACCCAAGCCGTCAACCCCAGGGGAAGGCCCATGCCCCAAAGAACCATGTTTTGCCAGGGGAACCAGAGGGGCGTGCGGGCGGTCCACTGGTGGCCGGGGGGGTAGTCCACGTTACCGCTCACCAGGTCGCGGGCCGCGCTGATGTTTTGGAGCCAGCGCTGGCTGGGCTCCACCAGGCCCTGGAAGGCGTCCGGCTGGGCCAGGCGGAAGGCCAGAAACGCCACGAGAGCCGCGAGCACCAGGCGCACGAAGGTCTGCTCGCCCACGAGCAACAGCCGCTCGGCCGAGCGGTGGGTCTCCCACTCCTGCCAGATGCGGTAGGCCCCCACGAGCGTCACCACCAGCGCGAAGGTGAAGACGGAGATCTTGCTGGCCATGGCCAGCCCGAAGAAGAGGCCGGTCATGGCGAAGTCCCACGCCCGGCCCGAGCGCTGGGCACGGGCCAGCCAGTAGAGGGCGGTGACGATGAAGAAGTTGGCGAAGGTGTCCACCACGAAGAAGTGGGCGTGTTGGATGGCCAAGACCGTGGTGGCCAGGAGAAAGGCGGCCACCAGGGCCACGCGGGTGTCGCGGTAGAGGGTCCGTCCCAACAGGAAGAGGACGAAAACCGAAGCCAGATCGAAGGTGGCGCTCACGGCCCGGCCCACCAGGTGGACTTGGTCGTACCCCGTGCGGTCGAGCGCCTCGGCCACGCCGCGCACGATGGTGGTGGGCAGCGTGCCGTAGACGAAGAAGGTGTAGCCCACGTTGCGGGGGTTGAGGGGCGAGCGCGCCTCGTCCAAGTACTCGCCGAGGCTCGAGGGCCAGCGCAGGGCCGTCTCCACCATCGTCAGGAAGCGCTCGTCGGGGTGGAGGTGTTGGCCTTGGTCCCAGTTGAGGCCGGTGAAGCGGAGCGCGCCGCCGACCAACAGGATAAACCCCAGCCAGAAAGGGATCATGGCCTGGCTGGTCAAGGCGCGGTCGACCCAATCGGCCCACCGTCGGTGGTGGGATGCGCCCACGTCCGCCGACTCCGTCCCAACCTGGGGCAACGGAATGCTCGTCTCTCCCATCTGGCTCAGCAGTGCAGTGGTCAGAAATTCACAGGAGTGCGGCGAGGAGGAACGGCCTCTTCGGGCAGAGCAGCACAACCCTCAACCCCCCTGCAGGCTCTGCCCCGACCGTCTACTCCTCGGCCTGTGGTTCCTCCGGCTCCGTTGTGGCCTTTTCGTCGGCTTCCATGGCTGCCTGAATGTAGTCCGCCCCGATGGGCACCCGGCACGACGGGCAGGGCATGGCCCGCTGGAACCGGCTCACCTTGCCGATTTTGACCGTCTTGCCACAGTGGGGGCAGACGAGACGCACGTGTTTCTTCTTGAGTTTGGACACGTCTATGCGCTTCCGGCGCAAACGGCTCAGCCTGGGCGACATGGGCACCTCCTCTCTGGCGTGCGGGCCCTACTTGGGTCACGCCTGACATGCAGGGCTCAACGTGTGGTATGGTAGCGCAAAGTGCAACGGATGACAAACATGCTTGGACGGGGGAGCTACGAAGGCCCCCGCCACATTGCTGACAGGAGCCCACCAAACAACCGTTTGGTAGGCTTGACATGGAAACCGAAAACTGTTAGAATCGCGCTAACTCTGTGCTCGGCGCCTGTTCGGAGGCGGCGCGGCGGGGGAGGAGCTGTCCGGCATTGACCTCATGCCTCTTACCTCGGACGAGAACGCCGTTCGCAGTGGCATAGCGGCAAAGGAGCACGAACATGGCTGAGTTTACCCTCACCGAAGAACAGCGACTCCTGCGAGAGCTGGCCCGTGACTTCGCCCAGAAGGAGATTGCCCCCCGGGCAGCCGAGTTGGACCGGGAGGGGCGCCATCCTGCCGAGATCGTGGAAAAGGCGTGGGAAGTGGGGCTCATGAACCTGACCGTGCCGGAGGCCTACGGGGGCGGTGGTCTGGGCGTCTTCGAGGAGTGTCTGGTGGCCGAGGAGTTCGCCGCCGCCTGTGCCGGGGTCACCACGACGATTATGGCGAACGCCCTTGCCCTCACGCCCATCGTCCTGGCCGGCACCCATGAGCAGAAGGAAGCTTTTCTCTCCCCCCTCTGCAACGGCCCGAACTTGGCCTCGTTTTGCCTGACCGAGCCCCAGGCCGGCAGTGACGTGGCCGGAATGCGCACCACCTACCGCCGCGAGGGAGACGAGTACGTCATCAACGGGGCGAAGCAGTGGATCACCAACGCCGGCGAGTCTTCCCTTTACGTCGTCTTCGCCACCAAGGACCCCAGCTTGCGCCACAAGGGCATCTCCGCCTTCGTGGTCCCGGCCGACACGCCGGGCCTCTCCTTCGGCAAGAAGGAGGACAAGATGGGACACCGGGCCAGCACCACGCGGTCCGTCATCTTCGAGGAAGTGCGGGTGCCGGCCTTCAACCGCTTGGGCGAAGAGGGAGAGGGGTGGATGATCGCCATGCGCACGTTGGACAAGAGCCGGCCGGGCATTGCGGCCATGGCCGTGGGCATTGCCCGGGCGGCCCTCCAGGCAGCCCTGGAGTACAGCCAACAGCGCGTGCAGTTCGGCCAGCCCATTGCCAACTTCCAGGCTGTCCAGTTCATGCTCGCCGACATGGCCATCGGCGTGGAGACGGCCAGGTACCAGACTTGGCGCGCGGCCTGGCTCGTGGACCAGGGCCGGTACAGCCGCTACGCCAGCAGCATTGCCAAGTGTTACGCCACCGACGTGGCCATGCGGGTCACCACGGACGCCGTGCAGATCTTCGGGGGCTACGGCTACAGCCGCGAATATCCTGTCGAAAAGTACATGCGCGACGCCAAATTGATGCAGATTTACGAGGGAACGAACCAAATTCAGCGCCTGGTCATTGCGCGCGCCCTGCTCAAGGGCGAGGCCGACGGATACTGATACAGGGAGGTGCCGAGAATGAACATCATTATTCCCATGAAGCGCGTGCCGGACACCGCCATCCAAGTGACCGTCAAGGACGGCCGCGTGCTCCTCGACGAGGTGGAGACGTGGGTGATCAACCCCTATGACGAGTATGCCATCGAGGAAGCCCTGCGCCTCATTGAGCGCCAGGGCGAGGGCAAGATCATCATCGTGACCATTGGGCCGGAAGCAGCCCAGGAGACCATCCGCAAGGCGTTGGCCATGGGCGCCCATGAGGCCTACCACCTGCTCGATGACGCCTTCGAGCAACTCGACCCCTTGGGCCGCGCCCGCGTCCTGGCCGCGGCCATCGAGAAGATCGGCGAGTATGACCTCATTTGGCCCGGGTTCAAGGGCGTGGACAACGACGAAGGGCAGACGGGCGTCATGGTGGCCGAGTTCTTGGGCCTGCCCCACGTCTCCACGGCCATCACCGTCGAAGAGGTGGCCGACGGCCACGCCGTGGTCAAGGCGGAGGCCGAGGGCGGGTACCGCCGGGTGCGCGTGCCCCTGCCGGCCGTGGTCACTCAGACCCAGGGGCCCAACGAGCCCCGATACCCCACCCTGCGGGGCATCATGGGGGCGAAGAAGAAGCCGCTCACCGTCTGGAACGCCGACGACGTGGGCGTGGACCGTGACGAGTTGGAGCCCGTTGTCGAAGTGCTCAGCGTGGAACGCCCGCCGGCCCGCAAGGCGGGACGCATCTTGGAAGGCGAGCCGGAGGACGTGGCCAAAGAGCTCGTGCGGCTGCTCCACGAGGAAGCAAAAGTCATCTGACGCGGAGGAGGATCATGGCCGACTTGGCACTTGTCGTGGCCGAACACCAAGCAGGCAGGCCCAAGAAGATCACCTATGAAATGCTCACGGCGGCCCGAAGCGTGGCCGATGAGTTGGACGTCGAGGTGGGCGTCCTCGTGATGGGACACGACCTGGACGCCGACGCCCTGGCCGAAGATGTGGGCGCCCGCGGCGCCGACGTGCTCTTCGTGGCCAATCACCCCGCCTTGGAGGAGTACGCGGCCGAGCCCTACGCCGCGGTGATCCAACAGCTCATCGAGGAGGAGGAGCCCGTGCTGGTCCTCTTCGGCATGACGCCCTTGGGGCGTGACCTGGCGCCCTGTGTGGCCGCCAAGGTCAACGCCGGCCTGGCCAGCGACATCACCGGCTTGGACGTTGAGGACGGCGAGCTCATCATCAAGCGCCCCATCTTCTCGGGGCAGGCCATTGCCACCGTGCGGGTCACCCGTCCGCCTGTGCTAGTCACCGTGCGCCCCAACACGTGGGCCGCGGCCCCGGCGGAGGGGGACGAGCAGGCCGACGTGGAGGAGCTGGACGTTGACGACCTGCCCGAGAATGTCATCGACGTGTTGGCCGTCGAGGCCCAGGAGAGCACCCGCCCTGAGTTGACCGAGGCGTCCATCATCGTCGCGGGCGGCCGGGGGCTTCAGGGGCCCGAGAACTTCCACCTCATCGAGGAGTTGGCCGACCTGCTGGGCGCGGCCGTGGGCACCACGCGGGCGGTGGTGGACGCCGGGTGGCGCCCCTACGAGGAACAGGTGGGCCAGACGGGCAAGACCGTCTCGCCCCAGCTCTACATCGCCATCGGCATCAGCGGCGCCATTCAGCACGTCTCCGGGATGCGCACCAGCCGCTACATTGTGGCCATCAACAAGGACCCGGAGGCGCCTATCTTCAAACTCGCCGACTACGGCATTGTGGGCGATCTCTTCAAGGTGGTGCCCGAGCTCATCAAGGCCATCAAGGAATACCGGGATCAGGAGCTGTAGTCACGGCACTCTCCTGCGGGCTTACAGCCAGCGTGGGCCGGGCACCGTTCCCGGCCCACGTTGTTTGTGCGTCTCTCTCAGCGGCGTGGCACTTTGATCTCTTGTCCCTCCCGGATGAAGTTGGGGTCGGTGATCTCCGGGTTGAGCTCCAAGATGGCTTCCACCGTCGTGTCGTATTGCCGGGCAATGCGAATGAGCGTCTCGCCCGGCTGGACCACATGCACGATGTAGGCGGGCGTGGGCGTGGGCGACGGCGATGGGGGAACCGTCGCCGTGGGAGAGGGCGAGGCTATGGGGGTGGCCGGGGGGGCGGTTGGTGCAGGGGGAGGAGTGCGACTGCAGGCCGAGACGGCGACGAGGACGATGAAAATGGCCGGGAGATAGACGGCAGTTCGCATGTTTCACCTCGACAGGGGGAGTTTGGTGAAGTTGTAGAGACCGGAGTACGGGTTGACTCCGGGCCGGCGGGCGTGAACGTCATGGGTCGGCCGGAGCACCTGAATTCTACACGTTCGACGCGAAAAGACAATGTGTGAGCCCCTCCTGAGGGGTTCGTGTTCAGTCCTCATGTCGAGTCGCGCCGAACGCTTGTCCCAACATCACGTTCCAGACGGCCAAGGCCAGCACCCAAGTGCGCTCCTCGGAGGACAGGGCAGGGGCCACGTCCAGCTGTGGAAGGGATTTGCCCCTGGCGTGTTGAACCGTGTGGACAAGGGTGCGCAACGAATCGCCGTGAATGGACGCGGGACAGCGCACTCGAGCAATGAGGCGCCCCTTCACGGTTACGGCGCAGAGCTGACCGCCGTCGGCCTCCTGAGTGCCGATGGGGCGGCCACGGGCGTCCAGCAGGCGTCCGTCGGGGAGCAGGCGTCCCAGCTCTTGGCCGTTGACCGTTATGGCCACGTTTCCCGGCGAGGTGGCCGAGTACTCGACGGTGTGTTCGGTGGTGTGGGCTCTTCCTTCCCCCACGAAGAGGAGCGATGTGTAGTCGGGAAAGCGCCCGCGCACGGTGAAGGCCACCCACGGGCGCTGCTGGGCCGCCAAGGGGGCCCCAATCCAGCCGGCCAATTGAAACGAGCCGTAGTGCCCTTTTGAAATGTACTCCTGACAGGTCCACAGGTGTGAGAGCGCCTCCCACTGCCAAGGTTGCACCTTGGAGAGCAGAGCGTCGGCATCCTCGTACTTGTTGAGCCGGCGGTTCAGGCGGTGTCGGAGCACGAGGAAGAAAGTAGGGATGGTGGCAAGCGTGAGGAGAAGCCCTATTGCGTTCAAGATGGTGATTTCGGGGGGGAGACTCATGACCTGCCTCCGCGGGATACGGTCAGGTTGTGCCTTGACTTGGGCGAGAACATAATTGGCCTGGACGAGTCTGTCAAGAGGAGAGGGTGTCGTCTTGAGACGAGAAACTGTGCGCGCAAACGCTCTGCGGTCCGCGAAGCCCGCCCACGTGCGGCGTGTGCTGGCCGGCCATGTGCCCCTCTACCGGTCCGAGACCTTGTGGCGCCACGGCGTGCGGCATGCCTTTTTCACCCGTCACGGCGGGGTGAGCGCCCCTCCGTTCGACACGCTCAACCTGAGCCTGAGCGTGGGGGACGAGGAGGCGGCAGTGGCCGAGAACCACCGGCGAGCATACCGCGCGCTGGGCTTGGACCCGCGCCGTGCAGTGCGGGTGCGCATGGTTCACGGCACGCGGGTGGCCGTGGTCGGCGATCACCATGCCGGCCGGGTTCTGCCGGCCACGGACGGCCTGACGACGGCGACGCTCCACCTGACGCTGGCCATGACTTTCGCGGACTGCCAGCCCATCCTGCTCTACGACCCGGCCCGTCACGCGGTGGCCCTGGCCCACGCGGGGTGGCGGGGAGCGCTGGGGGGCATTGCCCTGGCCTTGGTCCGCGCGATGGAGGTGGCTTGGGGCACGCGGCCCGAGCACCTCATCGCCGTGTTGGGGCCGGCCATTGGCGTCTGTTGTTACGAAGTGGGGGAGGATGTGGTACGGGCAGCCGGCCGCTGGCCGGCAGGAATGCGCTGGTTCGTGCCCAACGGTGAGGGGCGTGTCCACCTGAACTTGACGGCCGCCAACGCCGACGTGCTCCGGTGGGCCGGGGTGCGCCACGTGGAGGCGCTCCACCTCTGCACGGCCTGTCACACCGACGAGTTCTTCTCGTACCGGGCTGAGAAGCCGGTGACGGGCCGGCTGGGGGTGTTGGTCGCGTTGGAGCCGGGGCAGTCCGGGCTCACGGCCGGGTGATGTCCACCGTTGCCAGCTCGACCACGTCCGTGCCCTCGGCCGTGAGGAAGCGCTGGCCGCTAGAAGCGTCGTAGATGCCCGCGATGAGCCGGTACGTGCCCGGCGGCGCCTCCTGGGGCACTGTGAGCGCGTGGGGGTCCACGATGTATTCGCCCGGCACCCAAGCCGTGGCCGGCATTTGGCCGGGCACGTGGTCGCTGTTGGCCACGAGCACGTTGTCCGGCCCCAGGAGCTGGACAAAGGTGCGCACGGGCCCTTCAGGCGTGGTTTGTGGTTGCCAGACGAGGGTGATCTCAACAGTCTCCCCGGCGCGCACCTCGCCTGCGGGGCCCGGCCACGTGAGCGTGACCCCTGTGAGAAGGGCGATCTGGCCGAAGCTCACTTCCAACGGCTGGGCCACCGGCGGCGGCTCGAAGAGGTGGGGCCTTGGTTCCACCGTGAAGGTTCCCACCACGGCGTGGTCGGCACCCCGGCGTGTGCGCAGCCGCTCCCCCGCAACGGGGTCGTACAGGCCGGCGATGAGGCGGTAGCGGCCGGGGGGTGCCGTGGCGTCAATGACCAAGGGGTGAGGGTCACGAACGATCTCGCCCTGCTGCCACATCGAGGTGGGAAAGGTGTTCATGACCGGCACAGCCTCACGCGCTCCCTGGATTTCCCCTTCCACCTCATCGATGGCCTGGAGAATGACCAGGTACTCTCCTTGAACATCCCTCAACGCCTGCCAGAAGAGGGTAACCGGCAGCACGTCGCCCGTCCGGACGGTGTCGGTGACGAGACTGGCCCCCAACAGGCGCACCTCATCTCCGAAGCTCAGAGCAACGGGGCGCTGTATGGGCAGCGCTGCTGGCGGCAGAGGCTCGGGCGGGCGGGTCACGGTCAGCTCGCCGAGGGAATAGGAGGGGGCGACCGGGTTGCCTGCCTCGTCCAGCACATCGTATGGCCGGCCCGTGTCGGCCCGGTAGAGGGTGAGGCGCAGCGTGTAGCGCAGCGGGGGCGTGCCCGGCTCCACGGGCACGCCGGCCCGCGTCTCCGGTGCTTCCAAGGGGGCGTCGAATTCGCCCCACACGGTTCCCTGTGGTCCCACGAGCTGCACATTCAGGCGCCGGTTGTCGGTCGGCCCATCCCACGTGAGCACCACCGGCACGACGCCCACGCCCGATGGCACCGGTGAGGCACGGTAGGCCACCCGGCGCAGGGTTCCCCCGCCGGAAAAGGAGACCAACGGCTCGCTCTCGGCGTCCACGTCGGCGCGGGCTGTGAGCCACAGCCTCGTGGTGCCGTACCACTCGTCCCAGACCGGGACGCCCTCCTGCCGCAAGGTGGCTGCCAGGCGCTCCTCGAGCACACGCCCCTTGACTTGGAAGGCGGGGAACCAGAGGCGGCGGAAGCGGGCGTAGAGGGCGCGCACACCAGCCCGGCGGGCCTCTGCGTCCTCGGCCCAGTCGAGGGGCACGGTCACCTCGGCCGGGCGTCGCTTGGGCAGGTAGGCGCGCAGGTAGCCGATTTGCCACGGGTAGACGGCCAGCCACGCATCCTGGGGCCCCTGAACGGCAGCCACGTGGGCCAGGAGGGGGCGGTAGTCGTCCTCGGGGTAGCGGGGAATCGTGTAGAAGCCGGCCAAGCTCAGGGCGTTGGCCACGAGCAGGAGAAGGCTCACCGTGAAGGCTGCCGGAATCCCGCCCCACCGGGAAAGCCGGTGCCACTGCGTCACCCTGGTGAGGGGCAACCGTCGGATGGCCTCCACGCCCCAGGCGACGAGGAGGAGGAAGGGGGGCAATGCGGCGATTAGCTGGCGTTCGATGCGCGGGTCGGTGAAGGGGGCGACCAGGTTCACCAGGAATGTGCCCGCCGCCGGCACGGCGAGCCAGAGGAGGAGCACGCCGGTCTGCCAGCGCGCTCTCCGCCACCCGTGCCAGGTGCCCACGAGGGCCAGGACCACGAAGAGAAGCGCCCACGCGGCCAACGGGGCCTGCTGGGGCATCAGGTGTCCCACGCTGAAGGCAACGGCGTGGCGCAGGGCGAAGACGCCCGCGCTGAGCGGCCGGTCGGCCTCGACGGCCACCTTGCCCACCACGTACTCGTACAGGCGAGGGCCGGCGTAGATGGCCCAAGGGGCGTAGAGGGCGCCCAGGGCTATGGCCCACCGCGCGGCTGCCTTGGGCGCGGGCGCGTGGGGGAAGGTGTCGGTCGCTGAGCGGCGCAGCCACCACCAGGTGAGGGCCAACGCCACCACCACGAAGGCCCCGTAGTATTGGGTCAGCATGGTCGCCGTGGCGAGCACCACGAGCCAAGCCCACTGCCGGCGCCGGCCCGTCTGACACGCTTCCAACAGGGCGTTCACGCCGGCCAAGGCCAGCAGGGTGAGGAGGGCGTACATGCGCACTTCCTGGGAGTAGTAGATGTGCAATGGCGAGGTGGCCAGCAACACCGTGGCCACCACAGCCACGGGCCGCGGGCTCAGCCGGTGAGCCACGGACCACATCAGGCGCACGGCCAGCACGCCCAGGAGCACGCTCAGCAGACGGGCCCGCACGGGGCTCACGCCCACGAGGGCGAACCACGCCTTCAGGAACACGTAGTAGAGGGGGGGGTGGATGTCGAAGGAGGTGAGCGCGATCAGCCTGCCCAGCGGTTCGGTTGAGAAGTAGACGGAGTACCCCTCGTCCCACCAAAGGGGCTGGGCGTCCAAGAAGAGCAGGCGCAACGAGAGCGCGGCCACGACTATAGAGACGAGAACCGGCTTCCTTGACGTGTGCATCTTGGAGGGCCGGGCCATGGGCCAGGAGCAGGACAAAAAACCCTGCTCCTGGCTTCACGTGTGGCCTCAGTTCTCCTGAAAGATCACTTTGGCCACGTTCACGTCACCCGGGTTGCACGAGCCCACGGTGACGATTTTGACCGTGTTGGAGAGACGGGCACCGTCTTCCTGGCGGTAGACTTCGACGTAGAAGACGAGGCCCACGGGCACGTTGTTGACGGTGAAGTCCCAGCCGGCCTCGTTGGTCTCCGGGCGCACGTACTGGCCGGCCACGGTGGTGAGGGGTGGTGCCTCACGGCCCTCCCACCAGCCCCGGATGGTCACGCCCGGCTTGGGGTTCCCGTTGCGGTCCAGCACCACGCCGAAGACCTGGGTGAGGCCGCAGTTGGTGAACGTCTGAACGACTCGGCCCGTGTAGGGCGTGGCGGGCTTGGGCGTGGGCGGTGGCGGCGCCGGCGTGGGCGTGGGAGGGGGTGGCGGCGGCGATGTGGGCCTGGGCCTGGGCCGCGGTGTGTTGGTGGGCACCGGCGTGTCGGTGGGCTCAGGCGTGGGCGACGCCTCCGGCGTGTCGGTGGGCACTGGCGTGGGCGATGCCTCGGGCGTGGCCGTGGGCACGGGCGTGGCCGTGGCCTCTGGGGTGGGCGTGAAGGTGGGCTTGGGTGTCTTCGTTGGCGTGGGCGTGTACCGGGGCGCTTGGGCAA
>Ga0256839_1000510_pt1 | contig 50422 bp, 47 predicted proteins | sample 354166metaG_FD_185968 | JGI IMG/M metagenome (GOLD analysis project Ga0256839, IMG submission 185968) | Hydrothermal vent microbial communities from Mid Atlantic Ridge, Atlantic Ocean - 354-166 | ecosystem: Environmental > Aquatic > Marine > Hydrothermal vents | place: Atlantic Ocean: Mid... | reverse complement strand
GCTGATGCGTCGGGCTGTCAGCCAGGGCAGGAAAGCCAGTGCAACAATGCCGGCAATCAGCATGGGCCAGCGCATCAGGGCTTCGCTCAAGCCAAAGGTGGCCGCCTCCCACCAGTACAGCAGTGTCAGCGGAATGCTGTAATCGGCATGGCCAAAGGACAGGGCAATGCGTTCAGGCCGGCTTTCCAGCACTTGGTGGACGGCATGCCATTCATCATCAATGATGACTTGAAGAAAGAATTGATCCAGTCGCAGCCATGCTCCGGCCAGAATCACAGCGCCCAGTCCCAGCCAGAAAAGATTTTTGTGGTGACTTGGGTCAGCTGTGTTGATCTTGTTTTCGTTGTCCATGTGCAAGGCCTTTGGCGAAAGCCTGAAATTATGCCACATAAGGGAGTTTGTGCCCATGAGTCATATCAACGCGATGACACTGTTTTTTTCTGTTGCCGCCGCTTCCCCAGCGCTTGCCGGAGAACGCGCTCCTGAGGCCATTCATTTTGCCTTTCGTGGTACAATGGATCCCTTTAGCGGGGTGTGGTGCGGCTGAAATATGGCCTGCTTTCGAGTGGGGAAGTTTTTGCTGCTGCAACCGTAACAACACATTACTGATCAGGAAGCAAGTAGATGGCGGAATTTGCCAACGAAGTATTAAAAGTCAATCTCGAAGACGAGATGCGGAAGTCCTATCTGGACTATGCCATGAGCGTCATTGTGGGGCGGGCCTTGCCGGATGTGCGTGATGGCCTCAAGCCGGTGCACCGCCGGGTGTTGTACGCCATGCATGAGTTGGGCAACGACTACAACAAACCCTACAAGAAATCCGCCCGTATTGTGGGTGATGTGATTGGTAAGTACCATCCTCATGGCGATTCCGCTGTCTATGACACCATTGTCCGCATGGCGCAGCCTTTTTCCATGCGTTATTTGCTGGTGGATGGCCAGGGTAACTTTGGTTCCGTGGACGGCGATGCGGCTGCGGCCATGCGTTATACAGAAATCCGCCTGTCGAAAATTGCGCACCAGATGCTGCGCGATATTGACAAGGAAACGGTGGATTTTGCGCCCAACTACGACGAAAGTGAATCCGAGCCGGTGGTATTGCCAACCCGTGTGCCGGCCCTGCTAGTCAACGGCTCCTCAGGCATTGCCGTGGGCATGGCCACCAATATTCCGCCACACAACCTGCGCGAGGTCATCGATGCCATTATCGCGTTGTCGCATGACCCTGATATCAGTATTGATGAGCTGATTGAGCTATTGCCAGGGCCGGATTTTCCCACCGCCGCCATTATCAACGGTTCCAGGGGTATACGCGAGGCGTACCACACCGGCCGTGGCAAGATTTACATGCGCGCCAAAACCACCATTGAAACTGACGAGGGCAGTGGCAAGCAGACCATTGTGGTCAATGAGCTGCCCTATCAGGTCAACAAGGCCCGCTTGTTGGAAAAAATCGCCGAACTGGTCAAAAACAAGAAAATTGAAGGCATTACCGAGCTGCGTGATGAGTCCGACAAGGACGGCATGCGCATGGTGATTGAACTGCGCCGGGGCGAAGTGGCCGAGGTGATTCTCAACCAGCTGTTTCAATTGACTCAACTACAAACAGTATTTGGCATCAATATGGTCGCTTTGGTTAACGGCCAGCCGCGCTTGCTGAACCTGAAGCAAATTCTTGATGCTTTTCTCAGGCATCGCCGCGAGGTGGTGGTGCGGCGCACGTTATACGAACTGCGCAAGGCGCGGGAGCGTGCCCATGTGCTGGAAGGTCTGGCCATTGCGCTGGCCAATATCGATGAAGTGATCGAGCTGATTAAAACTTCTGGCAGCCCGGCAGAGGCCCGTCAACGGTTGCAGGACAAACTGTGGCAGTCCGATGCCGTGCGCGCCATGCTGGCCAATGCCGACAGCGATACTTGTCGGCCGGAAGGGCTGGATCCGAAATTTGGCTTTCAGGCGGGCGGCTATCAGCTGTCGCCGATTCAGGCCAAGGCGATTCTGGACTTGCAACTGCACCGGCTGACCGGTTTGGAGCAAGAGAAGCTGACCAATGAATTCAAGGAAATTATCCAGCGGATTGGCGAATACCTGGAAATTCTGACCAACCCGGAACGTTTGCTGGAAGTGATTCGTGAAGAACTGCAAGAAATTCGTGATAACTACGGGGATGATCGCCGCACAGTGATTCAGGACAAACAAGTTCACCTGACGCTGGAAGACTTGATTCCCGAGGAAGATGTGGTGGTCACCTTATCCCATGCTGGTTATGCCAAAAGCCAGTCACTGGATACCTACCGGGCGCAGCGGCGCGGTGGCAAGGGCAAAGCCGCCACCACAATGAAAGAGGAAGACTTTATCGAACATTTGTGGGTGGCCAACACTCACGATACCTTGCTGTGTTTCAGCGACAAAGGCAAGGTGTACTGGTTAAAAGTTTACGAGTTGCCCATGACTTCCCGCACCGCGCGCGGCAAACCGCTGGTGAACCTGTTGCCGCTGGACAAGGACGAGCGCATTACCGCCATTTTGCCGGTGCGAGACTACGAAGAAGACAAGTTCGTGTTTTTTTCCACCGCCGCCGGTGTGGTCAAGAAAACCAGCCTGCCGCATTTTTCCCGTCCGCGTGTCACCGGCATCATCGCCCTGGAGTTGCTGGACGATGACTACCTGGTGAATGTGGAACTGACCAGCGGCAGTGACGATGTGCTGTTGTTTTCCAGCGCGGGCAAGGCCATTCGCTTCAGTGAAAACGATGTCCGCGCCATGGGCCGAACAGCACGTGGAGTCCGGGGCATTCGTCTCAAGGACGGCGAGCGGGTGGTGTCCATGTTTGTGGCTGCCGATGGCAATGTGCTCACCTGCACCGAGCGGGGCTATGGTAAACAGACGCCGCTGGAGGAGTTTCGCCGCATTGGCCGGGGCGGCCAGGGAGTGATCGCCATTCAGACCACTGAACGCAATGGAGCACTGGTGGGCGCATGCCAGGTGACAGGGGATGATGAAGTCATGCTCATTTCCGATGGTGGCACACTGGTGCGCATTGCCGCACGCGACATTTCCACCGTGGGGCGCAACACCCAGGGCGTGACCCTGATTCGTCTGAATGACAAGGAAAAACTGGTGGGGCTGGCCAAGATTGTAAACATGGACACAGCCACCGGCGATGCGGAAAATAACCATGGCGACATGGCGGAAAACCACCCAACAAACACAGGAGAAAACAGCGATGACTGACGCACAGCAACGCCCCTTGCTGGTGGCCGGGAACTGGAAAATGCATGGCTCCCGCGTCATGGTGGCGGAACTATTGCAAGACATTCTTGCCGGGTTGCCGGAAAAACCCGCCTTCCAGGTCGCTGTTTTTCCGCCATTTGTCTATGTGCCGCAGGTGGCCGAGACGGTGGCCGATAGCCCAATCCGCTTTGGCGCGCAAACGCTCAGCGAGCATGACGCCGGTGCCTACACCGGGGAAATATCCGGCGCCATGTTAGTGGATTTTAACGCGGACATGGTGCTGGTGGGACACTCGGAGCGGCGCAGTCTGTATGGTGAAAGCGACCAACAAGTGGCCGACAAATTCGCCGCCGCCTTGCGTCACGGATTAAAACCCGTATTGTGTGTGGGAGAAACCCTGGCCGAGCGCGAAGCAGGTCAAACCAATGAGGTGGTGGCTCGGCAAATCAATGCCGTGCTCGACAAAGTTGGTATCGAGGCGTTTGGAAAGGGCGTCATCGCCTATGAGCCGGTGTGGGCCATTGGCACCGGAAAAACCGCCAGCGCCGACCAGGCCCAGGCGGTTCACGCATTTATCCGTTCTCTTTTGGCGGCCAAGTCTGATACAATAGCGCGCCTTCTGCCCATCCTCTATGGTGGCAGCGTTAAAGGCGGCAATGCCTATGACCTGTTCAGCATGCCGGATATCGACGGCGGACTGATTGGTGGGGCATCTCTCACTGGAAAAGATTTTCTGGCCATTTGCGATCAGGCGCAAAAAGTGGCCACAGGAGCGTAATAACAATGACTCTCAACTTTCTTAACATCATCCATGTGCTGCTGGCAGTGGCGCTGATTGGTTTTATTCTGGTTCAGCGCGGCCCGGGCGCCACGGCAGGTTCCGCTTTTGGTTCTGGGGCTTCAGGCACTGTATTCGGCGCCAAGGGCTCCGGCTCTTTCCTGACCAAAACCACAGCCATTCTGGCCACCTTGTTTTTCGCCTTGAGCATGCTCATGGCGGTGCAGGCCAATCGTGATGCCAGACAAATGATGCGCTCAGGCAGTGATCTTGGTGTGGTCGGTTCTTTGCAGGATGACAGTGAAGTGCCGGCGATCACTCCGGCAAAACCCGCTGAAAATTCAGCGGATATGCCCGCTGTGGATGCACAGGCCATGGAGGCGGCCAAGGAGAATGCCGCGGCTTTGAAGACGCAGGCGCAAGAGGGCGCTGCGGCGGTGCAAAAGAAGACGTCGGCAAATCAGGCCGATAATGTGGCTGACAAGGCGAAGGCGGATGAGCTCTCGCAAGAGCCGGCCAAAACAGACGCCGGGGACAATAACCACTAAAACCGCGCCGATGAAAGGCGCTTGGTGATGGGTGAGCGGCTGCATAACAGATAAAAATAATTGCCAGAAAACGCGCGCAAAAGCCGCTCATCCATTAAAATATAGCTTTCTGTGAAAGATTGGCTGAAAAGCTTGTTAAGCTGGTCCGGCTTAAAGAGACCTGGACCCGGAAAGACGCCGCGCTTGCGGCTGCATAATCAAGTCACAAGTGCCGAAGTGGTGGAATTGGTAGACACGCTATCTTGAGGGGGTAGTGGCGAAAGCCGTGCCGGTTCGAGTCCGGCCTTCGGCACCATTTTTTATTTGCTTGAACCGTCATCCCGGATGGTTTGAATAAAACACGTGTTCTGGCGCCAGCCGGAGCCATCTAAAGGGGCATTTGGCATGTTAGCTGAATATTTTCCGGTACTGCTTTTTCTGGGCGTGGCCGTTGGTTTGGCCCTGGTGTTGCTGACCATTGGCTATGTGCTGGGTCCGCGTTCGCCGGATGCAGAAAAAAACTCTCCTTATGAATGTGGCTTTGAAGCCTTTGAAGACGCGCACATACAGTTTGATGTGCGTTATTACCTGGTGGCCATTCTGTTTATCATTTTTGACCTGGAAATTGCCTTTCTGTTTCCCTGGGCTGTTGTGCTTGACAAACTGGGCGCGTTTGGCCTGGCGTCCATGTTTGTATTTTTGCTGATTTTGGTCATCGGCTTTGTGTATGAGTGGAAAAAAGGAGCCCTGGAATGGGAGTAGTCAACGATATTGTCAAGCCGTTTGATGATGGACAGGTCATGGACAAGGGCTTTGCCGTGGCGAAGCTGGATGACCTCGTTCACTGGGCCCGTACCGGCTCCATGTGGCCGGTGACCTTTGGCTTGGCTTGTTGCGCGGTCGAGATGATGGAGGCCGGTTCTGCCCGTTATGATCTGGACCGCTTCGGCGTGATTTTCCGCCCCTCGCCGCGTCAGTCCGACGTCATGATTGTGGCCGGTACGCTGGTGAATAAAATGGCGCCGGCCTTACGCAAAGTGTACGACCAGATGTCCAGTCCCAAGTGGGTAATATCCATGGGCTCCTGCGCCAATGGCGGCGGTTACTATCACTACAGCTACTCCGTGGTGCGTGGGTGCGACCGCATTGTGCCGGTGGATGTTTATGTGCCGGGTTGTCCGCCCACTGCAGAAGCACTGGTATATGGCATCTTGCAATTACAAAAACGTATTCGCCGAACCACAACCATAGCCCGAACCCGATGAACAAACCACAAACAACCCTGGCTCGTCAGCTCCAGGAGCATTTTGGCGAAGCCATTCAATCGGTTTCCACCGCCTGTGGTGAAACCACCTGTATTATTGGCCGCGATCACTGGCTGGATGTGTGTCGCGAGTTGCGTGACAACCCGGCATTTCATTTCGAGCAGCTTATTGATTTGTGCGGCGTCGATAACCTTGGCTACGGCCTGAGCGAGTGGAAGGCCGAGGAAGCCACTTTCAGCGGCTTTTCCCGCGCGGTGGAGAAACTTGGCCCCGGCCGGTTTGCCTGGGAGGAACGCCCGCGGGAAAAGATTAAAAACCGCTTTGTGGTCGTGGTGCATCTGTTGTCCATCAAGCACAATCGCCGCTTGCGGCTCAAGTGTTTTGCGCCCGACGAAGGCTTGCTGATCGTGCCCTCGCTGGTGGAAATCTGGAATGGTGCTAACTGGTTCGAACGCGAGGCCTTTGATTTGTTTGGCATTATCTTCAAGGGGCACCCGGATTTACGCCGCATCTTGACTGACTATGGCTTTGTCGGCCACCCTTTCCGCAAGGATTTTCCCCTGATTGGCAACGTGGAAGTCATTTACGACGAAAAGGCAGGCCGGGTGGTTTATCAGCCAGTGTCCATCAAACCGCGGGTGAATGTGCCCAAAACCCGCCGTGATGATTCCCGTTACCCCATTAAAGGCCAGGAGACCTGCTAGGCATGGCTGAAATCAAAACCTATACCATGAATTTCGGGCCCCAGCATCCGGCGGCCCATGGCGTTTTGCGTCTGATACTGGAAATGGACGGCGAAGTGGTGCAGCATGCCGATCCGCATATTGGCCTGTTGCATCGAGCCACCGAAAAACTGGCCGAAACCAAGCCTTACAACCACAGTATTGGCTATATGGACCGGCTCGACTACGTGTCCATGATGTGCAATGAGCACGGCTATGTGCGCGCCATTGAAAAACTGCTGGGTATTGAAGCGCCCATCCGCGCACAGTATATCCGCACCATGTTTGATGAAATCACGCGGATACTTAACCACCTGATGTGGATTGGCACCCATGGGCTGGACTTGGGCGCCATGACACTGTTCCTGTATGCCTTCCGGGAACGTGAACACCTTATGGATTGTTACGAGGCGGTATCCGGCGCGCGCATGCACGCCACCTATTACCGGCCAGGCGGCGTATATCGCGATTTGCCGGATGAAATGCCGAAATTCACAGAAAGCAAATGGACCAAGGGCAAACGGCTCAAAGAAAAGAATGCCTGGCGAGAAGGCTCTTTACTGGATTTTATTGAGCACTTTACCGAGGACTTCCCCCAGCGGGTGGCCGAATATCATACCTTGTTAACAGATAACCGGATCTGGAAACAGCGCACCGTCGGTGTGGGTGTGGTTTCACCGGAACGCGCTTTGCAAAATGGTTTTACCGGCCCCATGTTGCGTGGCAGCGGCATCGCCTGGGACTTGCGCAAAAAGCAGCCCTACGCCGCTTACGACAAGGTCGAGTTCGATATTCCCGTGGGTGTCACCGGGGATTGTTATGACCGCTATCTGGTGCGCATGGAGGAAATGATTCAGTCCAACCGCATTATTAAACAGTGTGTGGACTGGCTGCGCAAAAATCCCGGCCCGGTAATGGTGGAAAATCACAAGGTCGCGCCGCCGCCACGGCTGGAAATGAAAAAAGACATGGAAGGACTGATTCATCACTTCAAGCTGTTTACCGAAGGCTACAACATTCCCGAGGGCGAGGCGTATGCGGCCGTCGAAGCGCCCAAAGGCGAGTTTGGCGTGTACCTGGTGGCAGACGGCACCAACAAACCGCACCGCCTGAAGGTGCGCGCGCCGGGCTTTGCCCATCTGTCGGCCATGAACGAAATGGTCAAGGGGCATATGCTTTCGGACGTGGTGGCGGTGATTGGCACCATGGACATCGTTTTCGGGGAGATTGACCGATGAAATACGTGTATAACCCGGTACACAGCGACAAATCGCTGGCCATGGAGCTTCTGACGGAAGAAACCCGGGCTGTTATTGACCAATGGCGGGCCAAGTTTCCGCCAGACCAACCCCGTTCGGCCCTGTTGCGCGGTCTGCATGCGGCCCAGGATCAGAATGGTGGCTGGCTGTCTGAGCCGCTGATTGAGGCGGTGTGCCAGTATCTGGAAATTCCGTCGACCTGGGGATTTGAGGCGGCCTCGTTTTACAGCATGTTTTTCACCAAACCGTGCGGACGCCACAAAGTGGCCATTTGCAACAATATTTCCTGCAAGCTGCGCGGGGCTGAGGACGTGATTGCCCATGTGAAGAAAAAGCTGGGCATTGAACTGGGTGAAACCACCGAAGATGGACGCATTACCCTGGTGCGCGAAGAAGAGTGTCTGGCAGCCTGTGCGGGCGCTCCGATGATGATTGTTGACGGGCATTACCACGAGCACCTGACCATTGAAAAAGTGGATCAGATTCTCGATTCACTGAAATAGGCCGGAGTCAAGTCATGCAAATCAATCTGTGTTTGAACCCGGACAAGGACTGGTCGCTGGAAAACTACCTGAAACGCGGCGGCTATCAGGCCTGGAAAAAGATTCTGGCGGAAAAAACGCCGCAAGAGGACATTATTGAAGAAGTCAAGGCATCCGCCTTGCGTGGCCGTGGCGGAGCGGGTTTCCCCACCGGGCTAAAGTGGAGCTTCATGCCCCGTCAGGCACCTGGCCAAAAATACATCCTCTGCAACTCGGATGAGTCCGAGCCGGGCACATGCAAGGATCGCGATATTTTGCGCTTCAATCCCCATGCGGTCATTGAAGGCATGGCCATTGGCGGTTACGCCATGGGCGCCACGGTGGGCTACAACTATCTGCGTGGCGAGTTCCATCACGAACCTTTCGAGCATTTCCAGCAAGCACTGGATGAGGCTTATGCCGCCGGCCTGCTGGGGCGTAATATCCTTGACAGCGGTGTGGATTTTGACTGCTATGCGGTGTATGGGGCTGGGGCCTATATCTGCGGTGAGGAAACGGCTCTGATGGAATCGCTGGAAGGCAAAAAGGGCCAACCGCGATTCAAACCGCCATTTCCGGCCAACTTCGGCCTGTATGGCAAACCCACCACCATTAACAACACGGAAACGCTGGCCTCGGTGCCGGCCATTGTCCGCAACGGCGCCCAGTGGTTTCTGGAGCTGGGCAAGCCCAATAATGGCGGGCCGAAAATCTTTTCGGTTTCCGGCCATGTGAACAAACCCGGCAATTACGAGGTGTCTCTGGGCACGCCATTTCGCGACTTGCTGGAGCTGGCCGGTGGCGTGCGGGACGGCAACAAGCTCAAAGCGGTGATTCCCGGCGGTTCTTCCATGAAAGTGTTGCCGGCGGATGTCATGATGGGCCTGACCATGGATTATGACAGCCTGGCCCAGGCAGGCTCCGGTCTGGGTTCGGCGGCGGTCATTGTGATGGATGAAACCACCTGCATGGTGGAGGCCTGCCAGCGCATTTCCCGCTTTTACTACATGGAATCCTGTGGCCAGTGCACACCCTGCCGGGAAGGCACCGGCTGGATGTACCGGATACTCACCAAAATTCTGGAAGGCAAGGGCTGCGCCGACGACTTGGAGCTGTTGCGGACGGTGGCCGGCCAAATCGAAGGCCATACCATTTGCGCCTTTGGCGAAGCCGCGGCCTGGCCGGTGCAGGGTTTTCTGAAACAATTCTGGCCCGAGTTCGAATACTACGTTAAACACAAACGGTCCATGCTGGCGGCCTGATGTCCGCAGCACGTTTAACCAACGGATAAGCGCATGAGCGTCAAGACTGAAAAAACCGCCGAGAAACTGGTCACCATTGAAATTGACGGCCAGCCAATAGAAGTGCCTGCCGGCTCCATGATTATTGAGGCGGCTGACAAAAAGGGCATTCATATTCCGCGTTTTTGCTACCACCGAAAACTGTCTGTGGCGGCAAACTGCCGCATGTGCATGGTGGATGTGGAAAAAGCGCCCAAGCCCCTGCCGGCCTGCGCCACGCCGGTGATGGATGGTATGAAGGTGTATACGCAATCCAAGCGCGCAGTACAGGCGCAGCAGAATGTGATGGAGTTTTTGCTCATCAATCACCCGCTGGATTGCCCCATCTGTGACCAGGGCGGTGAATGTGAATTGCAGGATGACTCCATGGGTTACGGCCGCGATCACTCGCGGTATGAGTTCCCCAAACGGGTGCACAAGGACGAAGATATTGGCCCGCTGGTCGCCACCGAGATGACCCGCTGCATCCTTTGTACCCGCTGCGTGCGTTTTTTGCATGAAATCGCCGGTTCTGACGAACTGGGCGGTCTCGGCCGTGGTGAACGCACCATGATTGGCACCTATGTGGGCAAGAATCTGGGCTCGGAAATGAGCGGAAATATCATTGATTTGTGTCCTGTGGGCGCGCTGACCAACAAGCCGTTCATGTACAAGGCGCGCGCCTGGGAAATGATGGCGCACCCGGGCGTTTCCATGCATGACGCCATTGGCTCCAACTTGTATTATCACACGCGCCGTGGCGATTTGATGCGGGCGGTTCCCCGGGACAATGAGGACCTGAATGAAGCCTGGCTGCCGGATCGGGACCGCTACAGCCTGCATGGTGTTTCCGCGGCAGACCGGGTCACCGCGCCGATGGTCAAAAAGAATGGCCAGTGGCACACCGTGGATTGGGCCGAGGCGCTACACGGCGTGGCCAACCAGTGGCAGAAAGTTATTGACGCTCATGGCGCTGATGAACTGGCATTGCTGGCCGGTAACCAGTCCACCACCGAAGAATACTACTTGCTGGCCCGTTTGTTCGATGCGCTGGGGTGTCAGCGTCGGGATCACCGGCTGGGACAAACGGACTTTAGCGACCCGGGTGTTCACGTCCCTCGCGTTGATGTGCGTCTGCATGAAATTCCTGGTTATGACCGGGTGGTGCTGGTGGGCAGTCATGTGCGGCATGAGCAACCGATTTTGGGGCACCGCGTGCGCCAGGCGTGGTTAAACGGCGCGGGAATCGCCGCCTTTAACAGCCGCGACTATGACTTCCATTTCCGGGTGACTCACGCTGTTATTGACACACCAGTCAAATGGGTGAAGGCGCTGGGCTCACTGGCCAAGAGCCTGTCGGAACAGACCGGAATTGTCCCTACCGGCTCACTGGGCGCCTGGATTCTGGAACAGCAGACGGACGAAGACCTGAATCATCTGGCCAAAAAACTGGTCGCCGATGACAAGAGCCTGTTCATTGTCGGCCAGGTGGCCAATCGTCATCCACAGGCCAATCTGATTAAACAGGTGGTTCGCTGGATATCGGAAATTACCGGCGCCGACGTGTATGTGATGGCCGATGGCGCCAATGCCTTTGGCGCCGCATTGGCGGGTATGCAGCATGAGCATGACAATGCCCGGATGCTGGTGGAAAAACCGGCCAAATCCTATGTGCTGTATCAAACCGACTGGCTGGACCACTCTGCGCCGGAAAAACTGTTGCAAGCGCTGAAAGCCGCCGAATTTAATGTGGCGATAACTGCCTTTGCCGATGAACGCCTGCGTGAGCTGGTGGATGTAATCCTGCCTATCGGACTCATGTGTGAGGTCAGTGGTACGGCCCACAACAACTGGGGCGATGCACAATCATTCCGGGCGGCGGGCAATTTGCCAGGCGAGGCCAAACCTGGCTGGCGGGTTGTGCGGGTTCTGGCCAACTTGCTGGAGTTGCCGGGTTTCGATTACCAGGACATTGACGAGGTCAGCCAGGCAGTGACCCAATTGAATACACCTTTGCCGGTGTTGCCAAACCAGGCCAGTCTGAAAGAACCGCTGGTCAAGGACTTTTGTCTGGACATGCAAACCGGCATCTACAATGTCGATATGCTTGTGAGGCGCTCAGAGCCACTGCAAAAAACCATTCATGCCAGCACCCCGGTGGCGATATTGGCGCCGGAGGATGCCGACAAGCTCGGTGTGACAGATGGCCACCCGGTAATAGTCAGACAAGGTCAGTCCGAGGCCAGGCTGTATGCCTTGATTGACAATTCCCAACGGCCAGGGCAGGTGTCCGTGGCTGCAGGGCTGCCGGAAACCGCTGCCCTGGATGCGGCCATTCTGGATGTGACTGTAACAAAAGGAGAAGCGGCATGATGGAACAAATCTGGGTGCTGATCTGGACGCTGTTGAAAATTGTTGCAGTGGTTTTGCCGCTGGTATTGACGGTGGCTTATCTCACATATGCCGAGCGCCGTATTATCGGGTTTATGCAAGGCCGCATGGGTCCGAACCGGGTGGGCTTTTTTGGCTTCAAGGCCTGGGGGCTCGGGCAGCCGTTTGCTGATGTGGTCAAATTGTTGCTGAAAGAAATCGTTATCCCGGACCGCTCCAGCAAGTTTTTGTTTCTCCTGGCGCCGGTGATTTCCCTGGGGACGGCGTTCGCAGCCTGGGCGGTGGTGCCTTTTAGTGACAGCCTGGTGCTGGCGGATATCGATGCCGGGCTGGTCTATATTCTGGCCATGACCTCTCTGGGCGTCTATGGTGTGATTATTGCCGGATGGGCATCCAATTCCAAATACGCCTTGTTGGGCGCCATGCGTTCAGCGGCACAGATTATTTCCTACGAGCTTCCCATGGGGTTCGCGCTGGTAGGTGTGCTGGTGGCGGCAGGCACCCTGAACCTTAAGGAAATTGTCTGGGCCCAGCACGGCGGTCTGCTGCACTGGTTCTGGTTGCCCCTGTTTCCGCTGTTTGTGATTTATTATATTTCCGGCGTGGCCGAGACCAATCGCGCCCCCTTTGATGTGGCCGAAGGCGAGTCGGAAATTGTTGCTGGCTTTCATGTGGAATATTCCGGCTCCGCTTTTGCCCTGTTCTTTTTGGCTGAATATGCCAATATGATACTGGTTTCCTTGCTTACCGCCATTATGTTCCTTGGTGGCTGGCTGTCGCCGTTTGAGGGCATTGACGCTTTGCAAAACAGCTGGCTGGCACAGCCCCATGTGTTCTGGCTGTTGACGAAATCGGCCATTTTTCTCTTTTTGTATCTCTGGCTGCGAGCGACTTTTCCCCGTTATCGTTACGACCAGATTATGCGCCTGGGGTGGAAAGTTTTTATTCCCATTACCCTCGTATGGATTCTGGTGGTGGCGGTGATGAAAGTTTTCCATATCGGTTGGTGGTTTGACTAATCCGGACACAATGCCATGAAAAACATGATTCAATTTTTGAAAAGCCTGACACTCGGCGAATTGCTGAAGGGCTTGGGTGTGACCGGACGCTATTTGTTCCGGCGGAAGTTCACCATCCGTTACCCTGAAGAACAAACGCCAAAATCACCGCGGTTTCGGGGCTTGCATGCCCTGCGCCGTTACCCTAACGGTGAGGAACGTTGCATTGGTTGCAAGCTGTGCGAAGCGGTTTGTCCGGCCTTGGCCATCACCATTGATACCGAGCTGCGCGCCGACGGAACGCGTCGCACCACGCGTTATGACATTGACTTGTTCAAGTGCATTTATTGCGGATTTTGTGAGGAGTCTTGCCCGGTGGACTCAATCGTGGAGACAGATATTCACGAGTATCATTTTGAAGATCCGGCCAAGCGCATTATCACCAAAGAGCAGTTACTCGCCATTGGCGATAAATATGACGAACGCATTACAGCCATGAAAGTGGCTGATGCCAAATACCGGTAGGTCAAACCCATGATTAGTGACTGGATTCCTGTTGTTCTGTTTTATGCCTTTGCAGGCGTTTTATTGGCCTCCGCGCTGGCGGTCATTACGGTTCGCAATTCTGTATATGCGGCCTTGTTACTGGTGCTGGCGTTTTTTTCCGCCGCGGCCTTGTGGATGCTGCTGGAAGCAGAGTTTCTGGCCATTACCCTGGTGCTGGTTTATGTGGGTGCGGTCATGGTGCTGTTCCTTTTTGTGGTCATGATGCTGGATGTGAAAAGCCGTGAAAAACACGCCCTTGGCGGCTATGGCAAGGTGGCCATTGCTGTCGCTGTGGCCATGCTGCTGGAGATGGTCATGCTGTTTGCCGGCAAACTGGCCGCAGGCTTACCCGAAACCAGCCTGACGCGTCATGCTGCCGATTACAGCAATGTGCGCGCTTTGGCCGAAGAATTGTTCACCCGTTATGTGTTTCCTTTTGAGCTGGCCGCAGTTTTGCTGCTGGTGGCCATTGTTGCAGCCATTTTATTGACTTTGCGGCGGCGTCCGGATTTCAAACACCTGGATCCTGCCCGACAAATTGCAGTCAAGGCCAGTGATCGCATGCGTGTGATCAAAATGCCAGCCGAACCCCAATCTTCCGGAGATGACAAATGAGCTTGTCCCATTACCTGATTGTTGCCGGTGTGCTGTTCGTGATCGGGCTGGCCGGTTTGTTTGCCAACCGCCGAAATATTCTCATCATGCTCATGTCCATTGAGTTAATGCTATTGGCGGTGAACACCAACTTTGTCGCCTTTTCCAGCTATCTGAATGACATTTCCGGGCAAGTTTTCGTTTTTTTTATTTTGACTGTGGCCGCTGCTGAAGCCGCCATAGGCCTGGCTATTCTGGTGGTGTTGTTCCGTAACCGCCGTTCGCTGGATGTTGAACAGCTCGATACTCTTAAAGGTTAAGCCATGCTGGATAAAAACATTCTACTTGTGATCGCCATGGCGCCGCTGGCTGCGGCTGTGGTGGCTGGCCTTTTTGGCCGAAAAATCGGCCGTACTGGCGCCCATCTGGTGACGATTGCGGCGGTGGCGCTTTCCTTTGTGCTGTCCGCGCGCATTTTATGGGCCTTTGTCCAGGGCCAGGCCGAACCATTTAACGAAAACCTGTATACCTGGATGGTGGCCGGCGATCTCAGAATGCATGTGGGTTTTCTGGTGGATTCGCTCACTGCGGTGATGATGGCAGTGGTGACATTCGTCTCTCTTATGGTGCATGTTTACACCATTGGCTACATGCATGACGACCCGGGATATCAGCGGTTCTTCAGCTATATTTCCCTATTTACCTTTGCCATGCTGATGCTGGTCATGTCCAACAACTTCCTGCAACTGTTTTTTGGCTGGGAAGCCGTTGGTCTGGTGTCCTATTTGCTGATTGGCTTCTGGTTCAAAAAGGAGTCCGCGATTTTTGCCAACCTGAAAGCGTTTCTGGTCAATCGGGTTGGCGATTTTGGCTTTTTGCTGGGCATTGCCGCCATTGTTATGGCCTTTGGCACCCTGGACTATGTTGAGGTTTTTCAGCATGCAGAGAGTGTCGTGGGTAAAACCATCAGCATTTTCCCCGGGACTCAATGGCAATTAATCACCTTTATCTGTATCGCTCTTTTTATCGGCGCCATGGGTAAATCCGCTCAGGCGCCATTGCACGTGTGGTTGCCAGACTCCATGGAAGGCCCGACACCGATTTCAGCGCTGATTCACGCCGCTACCATGGTCACGGCGGGTATTTTCATGGTAGCCCGTATGTCGCCCTTGTTTGAGTTGTCCGAGGCCGCCTTGAGTTTTGTGATGTTGACAGGGGCGTTTACAGCCTTTTTCATGGGGCTGGTGGGATTGGTGCAGAACGATATCAAGCGCGTTATCGCCTACTCAACCTTGTCGCAACTGGGTTATATGACAGTGGCGCTGGGGGTGTCGGCCTATAATGCTGCCATTTTCCACTTGATGACGCATGCTTTTTTCAAGGCTCTGTTGTTCCTGGGCGCCGGTTCGGTCATTATCGCCTTGCATCACAAGCAGGACATGAAAGCTATGGGCGGGCTGCGCAAGTATATGCCCGTGACGTTTTTGACCATGTGGATCGGCACATTGGCGCTGGTGGGCTTCCCCGGTTTCTCTGGATTTTTTTCCAAGGATATCATTATCGAGGCCACTCACGAATCGCATCGCTTTGGTGCCGGGCTGGCTTATGCCGCTACCCTGTTAGGGGTGCTGATTACCGCCTTGTACAGCTTTCGCCTGATGTACCTGGTGTTTTATGGCCCTGAACGCATGGATGCGCATGCCCGTGCCCATGTGAAGGAGTCACCGTGGGTGGTGACCCTACCATTAATTATGCTGGCCATTCCCTCGGTGGTTATCGGCTGGCTGGCGATTGAGCCCATGCTGTTTGGCGACTTTTTCAAGGGCGTCATCGTGGTGCGGCCGGAGCACGACGTGGTGGCTGAAATTGGTGAATATCAGTTCCATTCTCCGGCCCAGTTTGTGCTGCATGGGTTTACCGGCTGGCCCTTTTGGTTAATGCTGCTGGGCTTGGCATTAACCAGCTACATTTACTTGCGCCGCCCGCAGGTGACAGAGCGTCTCAAGAAAACCTTTGCCCCACTGTATCGGCTGTTGCGAAACAAATACTACTTTGACGAGTTTTATCAGAAGGTATTTGTTCGCGGCGCTGTGCGTTTGGGCGAGACCTTGTGGCAATGGTTGGATCAGAAGCTAATCGATGGCGTGCTGGTGAATGGAACAGCGCGGCTGGTGGGGCGGTTTTCAGCAGCCATTCGGGGCTGGCAAACCGGCTATTTGTATCACTATGCGCTGACCATGGTTCTGGCTGTTGTCGTGCTTGTGGCTTTTTACATCTTTTAATGGGTGAGCTCAGTTATGTTCAGTGATTGGTCTTTGTTGAATGCGTTGATCTGGGTGCCCATTGCCGGAGCCCTGGTTGTGATGACAGCCGGCGCTGGCCGTCCTGGTCTGGCTCGGGGATTGAGCCTGTTAACGGCTATAGTGACGCTGGCTTTGTGCGTGCCCCTGTGGCAGGGCTTTGATACCAGCTCGGCCGCCATGCAGTTTGAAGGCGCTGTGCCATGGATTCGCGCCCTGAATATTCACTACCACCTGGGCGTGGATGGCATATCCATGCCTTTGGTGGTATTGACAGCGTTGATTACCGTTGTGACGGTCATCGCCGCATGGAACGTGAAAAAACGCGTTCATCAGTTTCTGGCTGCTTTTCTGATACTGGAAGCCATGATGATCGGCGTTTTTGTGGCGCTGGATGCCATGCTGTTCTATATTTTCTTTGAGGCCATGCTGATTCCGATGTTTATCATCATTGGCCTGTGGGGCGGGCCCAATCGGGTTTATGCCACCATCAAGTTTTTCCTTTATACCTTCCTTGGCTCGGTCTTCATGCTGGTGGGGCTGATTTACCTGTACCTGAAAAGCGGCACTTTTGAGTTGGCGCAATGGTGGTCGTTGCCATTGAGCATGACAGAACAGACGTGGCTTTTTGTGGCTTTTTTATTGGCTTTCGCTGTCAAAATACCCATGGTGCCGGTACACACCTGGTTGCCGGATGCCCATGTTGAGGCGCCCACAGCGGGATCGGTCGTGCTGGCAGCGATTATGCTGAAGGTTGGGGGCTACGGTTTTATTCGCTTTTCCATGCCGATTACCCCTGATGCCAGTCGCGAAATGGCGCTGTTTGTGATTGCTTTATCGCTCATTGCCATCACCTATATTGGTCTGGTGGCCATGGTGCAAAAGGACATGAAAAAGCTCATTGCCTATTCATCCATCTCCCATATGGGGTTTGTGACGCTAGGTCTGTTTGTCAGCTTTATTCTTCTGGCCAAAGGCGGCAATGTGGAAATGGCGTTGGATGGCGCCATGGTGCAAATGATTTCCCATGGCTTTATTTCCGCGGCGTTGTTTTTGGGGGTCGGCGTGTTATATGACCGGTTGCACAGCCGCCAAATCAAGGACTATGGCGGGGTGGCCAACACCATGCCATGGTTTGCAGCCTTCTTTGTGTTTTTCGCCATGGCTAATTCAGGACTGCCGGGGACTTCCGGTTTCGTAGGGGAGTTCCTTGTGATTGTCAGCAGTTTCCAGGGCAGTTTCTGGTTTGCCTTTTTTGCCGGTCTGAGCTTGATTCTGGGAGCGGCGTATTCCCTTTGGATGGTCAAACGGGTGATTTTTGGCGAGGTCAAGAGCGATGCGGTGGCTAATCTCAAGGATATGAGTGCTCGTGAGTTTTTTGTCATGGCTGTGTTGGCTGTGGCCGTGTTGCTGCTGGGTGTATGGCCGGAGCCGCTGGTGGATGTCATGCGGCCGTCCATTCAGCATTTAATTGATTTGATTTCAGTGACCAAAGCAGGCGGGGTATAAAGCATGTTTGGATGGAGTGATCTGGTAACGGCCTTGCCCGAAATAATTGTGCTCAGCATGGCCTGCCTGGTTTTGTTGGTGGGTCTGGTATTGAAGCCGGAAAAAGACGGTTTGCTGGTTTCCTTGACCATGCTGACCCTGGTGTTTGCGGCTCTTGTTACCTTGCGAGACCACTTGGGCGCCGAGGCGTTTGTCGCGCGGGAAGCGTTTAATGGCGCTTTTGTGCGGGATACGTTCGGTGATGTGCTCAAGCTGTTCATGTACATGGTGATGGCGGCTGTGGTGGTGTTCGCCAAGCAATACCTTCGCAACCGCTCCCTGTTTAAGGGGGAATATTTTTCCCTGGCGCTGTTTGCGCTTGTGGGCATGATGGTGATGGTTTCAGGCAATAATCTGGTGACCCTTTATCTGGGCCTGGAACTGCTGGCTTTGAGCAGTTACGCCCTGGTGGCTTTTGACAGGAATCATCTCAAGGCCACTGAAGCGGCGGTCAAGTATTTTGTGCTTGGCGCCTTGGCCTCAGGCATGTTGCTGTATGGGCTGTCGATGGTATATGGCGCTGCCGGATCATTGCAATTACAGAATATTGCCCAGGCTGCGGCCACCCAGCCGGATGCCAGGTTGCTGATTCTGGGGCTGGTTTTCGTGCTGGTGGGTGTGGCCTTCAAGCTGGGTGCAGCGCCTTTTCATATGTGGGTGCCGGATGTTTATACCGGTGCGCCAACAGCCACAACCGCCCTGATTGCCTCGGCGCCAAAACTGGCGGCATTTGGTTTGGCAGTGCGTCTGTTGGGTGAAGGGCTGGGGCCGCTTCAAATCCACTGGCAATCCATGGTGGCCATACTGGCTGTTTTGTCCATTGTTATCGGCAATCTGTTCGCCATTCAGCAAACCAATATCAAGCGCCTGTTCGCTTATTCCACCATTTCCCATATTGGCTTTATGCTGCTGGGGTTTGTGGGTGGCGCTGATGGCTTTGCTGCGGCCATGTTTTACATCATAACCTATGCCCTGATGGCCGCAGGTGGCTTTGGGTTATTGATTGTGCTTTCTGGCAAGGGCGTGGAAGTGGAAAATATTGAAGATCTCAAGGGACTAAACCAACGGAATGGCTGGCTGGCTTTTTTGATGCTGCTGATTATCGCTTCCATGGCTGGCTTTCCCCCATTGGTGGGTTTTGTGTCCAAACTGTGGGTCCTGAAGGCGGCACTGGATGCCGGTTATCTGGGTTTGACCATTATCGCGGTCATTTTTGCCGTGATTGGGGCTTTCTATTATCTGCGCGTCATCAAGGTCATGTATTTTGATGACGCCCAGACTGACGAGGCCATTGTGGCCAGCGTTGATGCCCGTTTTTTTCTGAATGTGCTGGCGATCGCCCAACTGGCGCTGGTTTTGCTCACGCCCATGCTGTTAGATGTGTGCAGCTCGGCAATCGCTGCTTTATAGCCTTTCCTTTTGCAGGCCCCGCTCAAGTGAGTGGGGCTTGTGCTTTTATCTGCGTTTAACTTCATACCGCCGCTGGGGTACACTGGTGTAGCGATCAATAGTTTTATATGCCTAAAGGAGCATAAGCATGAAGAACAGGGAAAATACACAGCGTCCCAGTGTGGGGGTGGTGATGGGATCAGGTTCAGACTGGGACACCATGCGCCATGCCGCAGAGCAACTTGAAACCTTGGGGATTGCTTTTGAACAGCGCGTGGTGTCGGCGCATCGCACGCCCGACCTGTTACTGGATTACGCGAGTCAGGCGGCCAAGCGGGGCTTGCAGGTGATTATTGCCGGAGCCGGAGGGGCGGCGCATTTGCCGGGCATGCTGGCAGCCAAAACGCCACTGCCTGTGATTGGCGTGCCTGTTCGCTCCAGCCATCTGAACGGCTTGGACTCATTGTTGTCGATTGTGCAAATGCCAGCGGGTGTTCCTGTGGCCACCATGAGTATCGGCCCGGCAGGTGCTCGTAATGCCGCGTTAATGGCGGCGGCCATTCTGGCTCTGAACGATAGGGATATAGCCGCCAGTTTGAATGACTACCGTCAGCGGCAAACCGAACATGTGCTTGAGCATTCTGATCCGGCCAACTGGCGTCCCCCATCTCATTCGGGGTCTTAAATGATGAAAACCCATACCCAGCCGGTGATTGGTGTTCTCGGGGGCGGCCAACTGGCCCGAATGCTGGCGTTGGCCGGTTATCCCCTGGGGATGCGCTTTGTATTTTTTGACCCTGACCCCAACGCCTGCGCCGGTCAGGTGGGGCCATTGATTTCAGCTGGCTATGACGATACCCGGGCGCTGGACGAGTTTATGCAGCGCGTGGATGTGGTGACTTTTGACTTCGAGAATGTGCCCTTGTCCACCGTGCGCTATGTTCAACAGCGGCGAGCCGTCTATCCAGACCCTGATGTTCTGGAAATTTCCCAGGATCGTTTGCTGGAAAAGCGTTTTTTTCAGCGCCTTGATTTGCCAGTAGGACCTTTTTTTCCGGTTAACAGTTTTTCAGAGCTGGCGTTTGGCGCCAAAAGCTATGACTTTGAAGGCTTCCTCAAAACCCGTCGCATGGGTTATGACGGCAAAGGACAGTTTCGCATTACTCCAGGTGCTGATCTGAAAGCCATTTGGCAGCAAGCCGCCGGGCAGCCTCTGGTACTGGAAAAACGGGTTGGTTTCAAGCGCGAGATTTCCGTTATCAGCGTTCGCGACAGCGACGGGCAAATACTGCAATATGCGATCACGGAAAACAAACATAATAATGGCATTCTGGCCACCAGCACGGCACCGGCCCGCCACAGCGAAAACGCACAAAAAGCCCAGGAGTATGCGCGCAGGATAGCTACAGAGCTGGCGTATGTGGGTGTGCTGGTGGTGGAGTTTTTTGAGACAGGAGAAGGCGTGCTCATCAATGAAATGGCGCCGCGTGTCCACAATTCGGGGCACTGGACCATTGAAGGCGCCATGACGTCCCAGTTTGAAAATCATCTGCGTGCGGTTTGTGGCTGGCCTTTGGGGATGACTGATTCATGGGGGTATGCGGCCATGTTGAACTGGATTGGCAGTGTGCCGGATATTGCGCATATGCCCAAGCAGCCGCATATTCACCATCACTTGTATGGTAAACAGCCACGCCCGGGGCGCAAAGTGGGTCACACCACCATCACCGCCGAAGGACCGGCTCATTTACAGCAAAAAGTGGTGGCCTTTGCAAAACAGTTGAGCGACAGCCTGAACGCCGCCGGATAGATTAAACCGGAGCAGCCTTTATTACGGGTGCATAAAAAATCCCCGCTTTTGCGGGGATTTTTTATGCACATTGTTGCCGGAGAGTTACTGAACCTTGAGCTCGGTCCGACGGTTTTTGGCGCGACCGGCTTCAGTGCTATTGTCAGCAATGGGCTGGGACTCGCCATAGCCTCGCCAGGTGAGGCGGTTGGCATCAATGCCGTGATCGACCAAATAGTCATAGACAACTTTTGCACGGCGCTCGGAGAGCTTCTGGTTATAGGACTCGGAACCACGGGAGTCTGTGTGACCAGCCACTTCGACCTTGATTTGCGGGTGTGCTTTCAAGGTGTTGACGGCCGCATCCAGAATACCGATGGACTCTGGCTTGAGTGTGGCTTTGTCATAGTCAAAGTGAACCCCTTGCAATTCAATGACAACTTGGACTTCACAGCCGGTTTTGTCAACCACCGCGCCAGCGCGTGAATTGGGGCACTGGTCATCGCGATTCACCACGCCGTCACGGTCATCATCCATCATGCCGGTATTGAGGCTGCAACCATTGGCGTCCACCTTGTCCCCTTGTGGGGTGTTGGGGCACTTGTCATTGGCATCATTGACGCCGTCGTGATCGCTGTCCACTTGCGGGGCCGGTTGCATGGCTGCCGCAGCTCCAGCAGCCGCTGCGGCAGGGGCTTTGCCCAAGGCAATGTTCAGACCCAGGGAAAACATCCAGTCGCTGAAATTGTCACGGGGAGAAAATGTGGCGTCATCGGTATCCAGACGATAGCGCAATTCTGTTTTGAGTTTGACATTGTCTGTCAGGCTTTTGGTCAGGCCGCCTGCGACGTTGTACATCATGTTGTGACCTTTGGCCATGATGCTGTGATGCTTCAATGCGCCAGCGCCAATGCCAACAAAAGGCCGCCAGCCGTGGTTTTCATTGAAATGATAGCGCCCCATCAGGCCATAGCCGGTGTAGTCCACATCCGGGTTGCCGCTAGCCGGGCTTAATGTGTAACGGTCCAGTTCGAAATCAACAGAAATGTGTTCAGTCACAAAGCGCCCCAGACCCAGCCCGAGGAAAAAATCGCTGTCAAGCGTTTTGTCCGAGTCTGGTTTGACCAGACCAAAACTTGGTGTGATATAGAATCGGTCATCAAAATGGTTATCGGCCAACGCCGCTGTGCTGGCCAGCGCCAGGCCCAGTATCAATACACCCTTTTTCATGGCGTGTCTCCCTATATTTTAAAGTTAGTGTTGCCTGATTATTCTGCTGAAATAACAGATAACCAAAATTATATCATATACCCTTTGTGCTGCTGTTACGGTCCGTGCCGCATCAGGCACTGTGACACTTGTTCACGTTAAAGGACTGGTAAATGGTCCGTCTGGCAGAGATGGGCGGTAACAGTCGCTCATTCTCCCGTGCCAAGATGCGGCATGGGCTATAATCTATGGCCATTTTGTCAGGATGCAATTGCAATGAGTGAAATAAAAAACCGTTTCCGAGGGTTTCTGCCTGTGGTGGTAGATGTGGAAACCGGTGGCTTTAACAACCAGTCCGACGCCTTGCTGGAGATCGCAGCAGTGCCCATTGAAATGGACGCAGAAGGCCGTCTGCGCCCGGGTACCAGTGTCAACGCCTATGTTCAGCCTTTTGAAGGTGCCAACATTGACCCCAAGGCCCTGGAAATTACCGGTATCGATCTGAATCATCCTTTGCGTAACGCCCAATGTGAGCGCGATGCCCTTGGCAAGGTCTTTACCCATGTGCGTCAGGCTGTCAAGGAGGCAGGCTGCACGCGGGCCATACTGGTGGGTCATAATGCGCATTTTGACCTTGGCTTTGTGAATGCGGCGGTGGCGCGCGCAGGCATCAAGCGCAACCCTTTTCACCCTTTTAGCTGCCTGGACACGGTGACGCTGTCAGCCCTGGCTTTTGGGCAAACGGTTCTGGCCCGGGCGATTCAGGAAGCGGGCATTGAATGGGACTCATCCCAGGCTCACTCCGCTTTATACGACACACAAAAAACGGCCGAGCTGTTTTGTGTTGTTCACAACCTGTGGCATGAAAAACACCAAACCTGAAACGCTCTGGTCGCTTTGTTTCTCAATTTAGTACTCCGTGCGATTTGAACAAAAACTCATTCCAGGCACATTGATACAGCGCCATCACCGTTTTCTGATGGATGTGCGGTTGGATGACGGCCGCCAGGTGACCGCGCACTCCGGCAATACTGGCGGCATGCTGGGCTGCTCCGCGCCGGGCATGCGGGTCTGGTTAAGTGACTCACGCAACTCCCGGAGAAAGTACCGTTTGTCTTTGGAACTGGTACAGCCGGCTCCTGGCCAGTGGGTGGGTGTCAATACATTGTTGCCGAATCGCTTGGTGCGCGAAGCGCTGGAAGCTGGGAAAATTCCCGCATTTTCTCACTACGACACGATTCGCCCTGAAGTGCGCTTTGGCGATGAGAGCAGTCGGGTGGACTTTTTACTGCAAGGCGCTGGTTACCCAAATTGTTACCTAGAGGTCAAGAACGTGACCTATTGCCAACAGGGACGGGCATTGTTTCCTGATGCGGTGACGGCGCGCGGTACGCGTCACTTGCGGGAATTGATGCGCATGCGGGAACAAGGGCATTGTGCGGCACTGATTTTCTGCGTGCAGCACAGCGAGGCATATAGTTTTTCCCCGGCGGCATTGATTGACCCTGTTTACACAACGCAATTGCAGAAAGCCATGGATGCCGGTGTTCAGGTTCAGGCATGGAAAGCCGCCATTAGCCCCGAAGCGGTGAATCTAAGCCATCAACTCCCTGTGCTATTTAGTCAATAAATAAATCGCATGAGGTGATAAGGCTTTTATTAACACTGGCTATGCTGTAAAATTAGAGGGATTTTCACCCATTTATTGCCTAATGGCGACTGAGGGGTGAAATGTCATTGGTCGCCTTGTTCCGGCAGGGCAAAAATCCTGCGCTTTTCCAGGTGCTGAGTCTAACAGCGCCGCGCAGACAGCTGGGTGCCAGTGGAATCTGGTCACTGTTTGCGAAATGGCGTGTGCTTAAAAACCCGCTTGTGATGTGAGAGTCATGCCTCCACACGCAGGCTTTACTTAAAGGAAACTATCATGGCAAAAGTCACCATTAAACAATTGCTCGAATCAGGGGCGCATTTTGGACACAAAACCCGTTACTGGAACCCCAAAATGGCACCTTATATTTTCACAGCGCGCAACAAAATCCATATCATTGACTTGCGGAAAACCCAGGAAATGTTTGCCGACGCGCTGAACTTTATCAGCAAGCTGGCCGCCCGTCGCGGCAAGCTGCTGTTTGTGGGCACCAAGCGTTCAGCCAGCAAGTCCATTCGGGAAGAGGCCACTCGCAGCGGCATGCCATTTGTTTCTCACCGTTGGCTGGGTGGCATGCTGACCAACTACAAAACCGTCAAAGACTCCATTGCTCGCCTGAAGGACTTGGAAGCCATGGAAAGTGATGGCCGTATGGAGCGACTGGTCAAAAAAGAACAACTGAAACTGCGCCGGGAAAAAGAAAAGCTGGAAAAAAGCCTTGGCGGTATCAAAAACCTGAACGGCCAACCCGATGCGTTGTTTGTTGTGGACACGCGAAATGAAGCCATTGCCATCAAGGAGGCCAACAAACTGGGCATTCCGGTGATCGCAATAGTGGATACCAACAACTCGCTGGAAGGTGTGGACTATGTTATCCCGGCCAATGATGACGCCATGAAGGCCATCCGTCTGTATGCTGCGACAGTGGCTGATGCGGTGCTGGAAGGCCGTGCCTCCATGCCATCCACGGCGGCGGAAATCCAGGAAAAGTCAGAAGGCGAAAAAGAAGAAGCCAAGCCAGTCAAGAAAAAAACGGCGAAAAAAACCGCCAAAAAAGCGGCGGAAAAAACCGAGAAAAACACCACTGACGATGCCGCTGAAGTAAAAGCTGCCGAAGACGAGGCAGAAAAGGCTGAAGACAAGGCGGCCAAGCCAACAGAAGAAGCTGAGAAAAAGGTGGCCAAGAAAAAAACCGCGAAAAAGAAAGTCGCCAAAAAGACTGCTGAAAAGTCGGCGGAAAAAGACGAAAGCCCTGCTGCAGACAGCGAATAACCAGGCTGAAACCAGCCAGGAGCCCAGCGGGCTGAGAGCAGCCCCTGGGATAAATCTGAATTTGTGCGAAGAGTTTCGCATGCCAAAACATTAAATGAGGACAGAACCATGGCAATTACTGCATCTTTGGTAAAGGAATTAAGAGAACGCACCGGCGTCGGTATGATGGAGTGTAAAAAGGCACTGGTAGAAACCGATGGTGATATCGACGCGGCGATTGAGTTATTACGCAAGACTGGCGCCGCCAAGGCCGACAAGAAATCTGGCCGGGTGGCAGCCGAAGGCGTGATTCAAATCAAAACCAGTAACGATGGTAAAAATGTTGTCCTGGTTGAAATTAACTGCGAAACAGACTTTGTGGCCAAGGACGAAAACTTCCTGAAATTTTGTGAGCAGGTGGTAGATACCGCACTGCAAACCGGCCTGGATGATGTTGAAGCCTTGCTGGGAGCCAAGGTCATCGATGACGCCACACTGGATCAATTGCGTAAGGAACTTATTGCCAAAATTGGCGAAAACATCCAGGTGCGCCGGGCTGCCAAAGCTGACGCCACAGGTGCTGACAACGTGATTGGCACTTACAACCATGGTGGCCGCATTGGCGTGGCTGTGGTTCTGGAAGGGGGTGATGAGGAGCTGGCGCGCGATATCGCCATGCACATTGCCGCGGTTAAGCCCGAATATATCTCCGCCGACGACGTGCCGGCTGAAGTGCTCGACAAGGAGCGGGAAATTCTTTCTGCCCAGGCTGCTGACAGTGGCAAGCCGGCTGAAATCATTGCCAAAATGGTTGAAGGCCGCTTGCGCAAGTTCCTTGAAGAAATCACTCTGCTGGGGCAAAAATTTGTCAAGAACCCCGACGTGACGGTGGGCAAACTGCTGAAAGAAAAAGGCGCCCGGGTCGTAGATTACAAGCGTCTTGAAGTGGGTGAAGGCATCGAAAAAGCCGAAGACAATTTTGTTGAAGAGGTGATGGCGCAGGCCCGTGGCAACTGACCAGCCTAAATACCGTCGTATCCTCCTCAAGCTCAGTGGTGAGGCGCTGATGGGCGAGGAGGACTATGGCATTGATCCCAATGTCATCAATCGCATTGCCGCTGAAGTCGCCCAGGTCATGGATCTGGGCGTTGAAGTGGGCATTGTCATCGGTGGTGGCAATATTTTCCGCGGAGCCGGTCTGGCGAAATCCGGCATCGACCGGGTGACCGGCGACCACATGGGCATGCTGGCCACGGTGATGAACTCACTGGCTTTACAAAACGCCATTGAGAAACAGGGCAAAAAGGTCCGTGTGATGTCGGCCATTGAAATTCACGAGGTGTGTGAGGACTATATTCGCCGAAAAGCCATCCGCCATCTGGAGAAAGGCAATGCCGTGGTTTTTGCCGCCGGCATTGGCAATCCCTTCTTTACCACCGATTCAGCGGCCAGTTTGCGGGCCATTGAAATTGATGCCGATATTGTCCTGAAGGCCACCAAAGTCGACGGCATTTATTCTTCAGACCCGGTGAAAAATCCGGACGCAATCAAGTACGATCACCTGACTTACGACGCAGTGATCGAAAAGAAACTGGCGGTGATGGATACTTCTGCGGTGATTTTGTGCCGCGATCAGAACATGCCCATTCAGATTTTCAACATGAATCGCAAAGGTGCCTTGCTGGATATTGTCAAGGGCAGCCCCATTGGCACCATCGTCAGCGCCTGGCCTGGACACACTGATGTGGGTGAGACGGAGAATCATAATGATTAACGAAATCTATAAAGACGCCAAAAGCCGTATGGCGAAAAGTATCGATGCCCTCAACCATGAATTGACCGGCGTGCGCACCGGTCGCGCCAATACCAGTTTGCTGGATGGCATCATGGTAGATTATTATGGCAGCGCCACGCCCTTGAACCAGGTGGCCAATGTCGCGGTTTCAGACTCGCGCACCTTGACCGTGACGCCCTGGGAAAAAAGCATGGTGGCGCCAATTGAAAAGGCCATCATGACTGCCGATTTGGGCCTGAACCCCATGACAGCGGGAACCAATATCCGTATTCCACTGCCTCCGTTGACCGAAGAACGCCGCAAGGAACTGGTCAAACTGGTGGGGCACATTGGCGAACAGGCCAAAGTGGCCATTCGCAACATTCGCCGGGATGCCAACAGCCAATTGAAAAACCTGTTAAACGACAAGGAAATCACTGAGGATGAACTCCGGCGCGCCGAAGACCAGATCCAAAAGCTGACCGACGAATATGTCAAAAAAGTCGACAGCATCGTCAAGGAAAAAGACGACGAATTGATGGAAATCTGACTCCGTGTCAGACCATGACAGAAACCTGCCCCGGCACATTGCCATCATTATGGATGGCAATGGCCGCTGGGCCGCCCGTAAGCGTCGTCCGCGAACTTTTGGCCATCAGGCCGGTGTCAAGGCGGTGCGCCGCACCATCGAATACTGCCTGAAAACGGCCATTCCCTACCTGACCCTATTCGCCTTTAGCAGTGAAAACTGGCACCGTCCCGAACAGGAAGTGCAGCGGCTCATGGAGCTGTTTATGCGGGCGCTGGAAAAAGAAGTGCCAAAACTGCATGAAAACCATGTGCGCTTGAGCTTTATTGGCGACCCTGGGCGATTTGCACCGGGCTTGCGGGAAAAAATGCGCAATGTGGCCCGCATGACAGCAAAAAATCAGGCCTTGCATCTGAATATCGCGGTTAACTATGGTGGACGGTGGGACATCGTTCAGGCGGCGGCTCGTCTGGCGCAGGCGGTTTGTGACGGTGAGCTTGACGCCGATCATGTCGGCGAAGCGGATTTTTCCCGCTTTGTCTCTTTGTCTGAGTGCCCTGAGCCGGAATTGTTGATTCGCACCGGGGGTGAGCAGCGCATATCCAACTTTTTACTGTGGCAACTGGCCTATACCGAGCTGTGGTTTACTGAGACGTTGTGGCCGGATTTCAGCGCGGAGCATCTGGATGCAGCGGTTGCGGATTTTCAGCGGCGTGAGCGCCGCTTTGGTAGAATTAACCCTCAGCCACATTAAGCCAGTGGCTTTTACAGGACTATTATGCTGAAAACGCGCGTTGTGACTTCCCTGATTCTTGCGCCGCTGGTACTGGCCATAAGCTGGTATGGAAACGCTGGTGTTTTTTCTGCCTTTGTTGCCGCCATCATGGCGCTGGTGCTGCATGAGTGGCTGACGATTGTTTATCGTCGACAGGGAATGGCCCGGTGGCTATTGCCAGCCGCGGTAGCGGCTATTATCTTTGGCCAGGGCATCACAGCCAATATCACGATTCCCCTGATGGCTTATCTGGCAATCACCCTGTGGGCCTTGGCTTCATTGTGGCTGGCAGTCCCCAACTTGGGATATCAGGAACACCCCATTACCATCAGGCTCAAGGCCTATCTGGGCACATTTCTGGTGCTGGCGTCGGGCCTGGCGCTGGTCACGCTTCACAATCATCTGAGTTTGGGGCCGCTGTGGACGGTGATGCTATTTGGTCTGATCTGGGTGGCGGATGTGGGCGCCTATTTTTCCGGCCGTTTTTTGGGGCGGCGCAAACTGGCCCCGGCCATTAGTCCCGGCAAGACCGTTGAAGGCGTCATGGGCGCCGTGCTACTGGTGGCTGTTTATGCAGGCGTGATTGCCTGGTGGTTGAAGTTACCCGTTCTGAAGCTTGTGGCCGGTTTTTGCGCCGTGGCGCTGATTTCGGTTGTTGGTGATTTAACCGCCAGCCTTGTCAAACGCCAGGGACAGGTTAAAGACAGCGGGCGCTGGCTGCCCGGTCATGGTGGTTTTCTTGATCGTTTTGACAGTCTGTTGGCCGCATCGCCTTTTTTTCTGATACTGGTGAACTGGCTCATGGGGCGGGGATGATACTGTCATGAATCACAACGGGCCAGTCAAAATTGCCGTACTGGGTGCCACAGGGTCCATTGGTGACAGCACGCTGGATGTCCTCAAACGGCATGCCGGTCACTTTGAAGTAACCCTGCTGACGGCCCATCGCAATGGCGAGAAACTCCTCAAACTGGTGGATGAATGGCAACCTCGCCATGTGGCTGTGAGTGATTCGGACTGCTTTCTGGACGTCAAGAACCGCTTAAACACCGGAGCTGCGAAAAACGTGTGTCTGCATGCGGGAATACCTGCCATCAGTGCCTTGTGCGCCTCCGGCGCTGTGGACGTGGTGGTGGCTGGTATGGTGGGTTCGGCCGGTGTGGAGCCGGTATTGGCCGCTGCGGAAGCTGGCAAAACCATTTTGCTGGCAAACAAGGAAACGCTGGTAATGGCCGGTGATATTGTCATGCGCGCAGTGCGGGATAATCAGGCCCGAATTATTCCGCTAGACAGCGAACATAACGCCATTTACCAATGCCTGCCGGACGGTTACCATTGCGGCCAAACGCCACCGGCGGTGGAAAAACTGATCCTGACGGCTTCCGGTGGCCCTTTCTGGAATGAGCCGCCTGAGAATTTCCCGGGCATTACCCCGAAACAGGCGTGTCGTCACCCCAAATGGAATATGGGGCGAAAAATTTCCGTCGACTCGGCCACTTTGATGAATAAGGGGCTGGAGCTGATCGAGGCGCACTGGCTGTTTAACCTGCCAGCAGAAAAACTGGATGTGCACGTGCATCCACAATCGCTGGTTCATTCATTGGTGGCATACGAAGACGGTTCCTTGCTGGCGCAACTGGGTGAGCCGGATATGCGTATTCCCATCGCCTATGGGCTGGGCCAGTGCGTGCCTGCGGACGAGCAGACAGCGCCCCGCAGACTGCCGTCGGGCGCCAGAATGCTGGATCTGCTGGCCCATGGCACACTCACCTTTCATCCGCCTGATGATGCGCGCTTTCCCAGTATTCGTTTGGCGCGAAATGCTATTGAGGCAGGTGGCATTTTGCCTGCGGTTTTGAACGCCAGTAACGAGGAGGCAGTTCAGGCTTTCTTGGATGGGCGCATCGGGTTTCACCAAATAGCCCAAATCAACGCCCGTATTCTGGAAAAAACAGACAACACGGCTGTGGAATCTTTCGAACATTTACAGCAAGTCGATGTCGAAGTGCGAACATTGGCGCAAAAAGAAATCCATCATGCCTGATTTTCTCAACTCCATTCTCTGGCTGCTGGTCACTCTGGGTATTCTGGTGACTTTCCACGAATTGGGTCATTTTCTCGCAGCGCGCCTGTTTGGCGTTAAAGTCTTGCGTTTCAGTGTCGGTTTCGGCCGCCCCTTGTGGTCTTTTCGAGATAAAAAAGGCACAGAAATCGCTGTGGCGCCCATTCCCTTGGGTGGTTATGTCAAAATGCTGGACGAGCGCGAAACGGATGTTCCAGAGGCTGATAAGCATCAGAGTTACAACAGCAAGCCGGCATGGCAAAAAGCCATTATCCTCTTTGCTGGTCCGGCATTTAATCTGGTTCTGGCTGTTTTTCTGTACTGGTTGATGTTCGTGGTGGGCAAGCCGGAAATCATGCCGGCCATAGGCACACCATCCGCTTTGCTGGCCGAAGCCGGCGCCCAGCCGAAAGACCGCCTGTTACGCATCAATGATGATCCTGTTCGCAGTTGGCAGGATGTGAGCCTGGCGCTGATGAGCGCCGGTTTGGATCGGGAAGACGTCACCATCACCGTCCAGCGGAGCGAAGATGAAACCGTCCAGCTGCATCTGCCTTTGTCCCGGTTGCCAACGGATGTGACCGAAGACAACATGCTTGCGGCCATCGGGCTGAAACCCTGGCGGCCGCATTACAGTAACGAGGTGGGAAAAGCACCGGCGGGCATGCCCGCAGGCAAGGCCGGTATTCAAAGGGGCGATCGAATTACCAGTATTAACGGCGAACCCACCAGAAATTGGCAGCAGATTCTGGAAATATTGGAACGGGTCAAAAAACAGCAGCCAGACAAGCCGTTGACATTGCGGGTTCAACGGGGTTCGAGGATGCTGACCATCACCATTCCGTCCATGGCCACAGAAGCGGATACCGGCCGGCAGGTTATTGGCATTTCTCCTGTGCCGCCTGCGGAAACCGACCGGCAATACGCCAAATCACTGTTTTATACCTTACAACTTGATCCGGTCAGTGCGGTTCCTGCGGCCTTTGCAGAAACCTGGCGGATGACCACGGCCACCCTTGGCATGTTTGGCCGCATGCTTACCGGCAGCGCCTCTTTGAAAAACATTTCCGGGCCCATCACCATTGCCAAAGTGGCCAACGACTCCGCCGGTATGGGGTTCAGCTGGTTTCTGAGCTTTTTGGCGCTGGTCAGTTTATCGCTGGGGATCATTAACTTGATGCCGGTGCCCATGCTGGATGGTGGTCAGCTGCTTTTTCTTGGACTGGAAAAGCTCAAGGGGCAGGCCTTGAGCGAGCAATTCCATCTGACAGCGCAAACCATTGGCATTTTGCTTTTGCTGGGTTTGATGGGCGTGGCTTTTTATAACGACATTTTACGCCTGGTGTCATAAAATACCCGGCTAAACGAGAGAGAACGGTTCCCCATGATCAAAAAAAATCTGCTGGTTTTATTCCTGCTGTTGGCCACTGCGGCGCAGGCATTTGAGCCGTTTGAGGTTCAGGATATTCGCCTGGAAGGCGCTGAACGCATTTCCCGAGGCACCATTTTTACCTACTTGCCCATTGAAAAAGGCGACGAAGTCACAGAGCGGGATATCAAGCGCGCGATTAAATCCCTGTTTCGCACCGGCTATTTTGATGATGTGAAAATCGCCCGCGACGGCAATATTCTGGTGGTCAAGCTCAAAGAGCGTCCGGCCATTGCCCGCATTGAAATCTCCGGCAACAAAAGCATTAAAACCGAAGACCTGAAGAAAGGTCTGGCTGGCATTGGCCTCACCGAAGGAGAAATCTATGATGAACTCCAGTTGCAACGGGTGAAAAGCGAGCTGACCAACCAGTATTTTTCCCGCGGAAAATATAATGTCAAAGTCACCACCACGGCCAAAAAGCTGGATCGGAATCGGGTAAAAATCAACATTCATGTCAACGAGGGCAAACCGGCCAAAATCAAACACATCAATATCGTTGGCAACACCGTTTTTACAGACGAGGAGCTGACAGACTCGTTTGAATCCAATACCACCAACTGGCTGTCATGGTATTCCAGCGATGACCAGTACTCCAAAGAAAAGCTCAATGGCGATCTGGAAAAACTGCGATCCTACTATCAGGATCGCGGCTATGTGGACTTTGACATTGACTCGGTGCAGGTCACTATCAGCCCGGATAAAAAGCACATTTATTTGACCATCAATGTGCATGAAGGAGATGTGTATACCTTTGGCAAAAGCCAGATCACCGGTGAGCTGATTTTGCCCAAGGAGATGCTGGAAAAGCTGTTGCTCACGGATGAGGGCGCCACTTTTTCGCGGAAACGCATGGAAGTCAGCGCCGAGCGCATTGAAAAGGTTCTGGGGAATATGGGTTATGCCTTTGCCAAGGTCACACCGGTTCCCAAAATTGACAAGGAAAAACACAGCGTTGATTTGACCTACTTCGTTGACCCGGGCAAGCGCGTTTATGTTCGCCGAATCAATTTTGTTGGCAACGTCAATACCAAAGACGAAGTTTTGCGGCGGGAGATGCGGCAATTCGAGGGCGGCTGGTATTCCAAATCCCTGGTTGACCGCTCGAAAATCCGCTTGCAGCAGAAACCCTATTTTGAAGAAGTCGAGGTTGACACCAAGCCGGTTCCCGGAACAGACGACCAAGTGGATATCGAAGTCAAAGTCAAGGAACGAAACTCCGGCCAGTTCAACTTTGGCCTGGGCTATTCCCAGGTCAGCGGTCTGAGCCTGTCCTCCTCGGTTAGCCTGTCCAATGTGAAAGGCACGGGCAATTCCTTGTCCGTGGCCATCAGCAAAAGCCTGTTTTTCAAGCGCTTTAATGTTTTTTACGAAAACCCCTATTACACCGACGATGGTGTGGCCCGCGGCTTTAGTGTCAACTACAGCACATTCGATTATGGAGAGGCCAATATCGCCCGTTTTAACTCCAGTAATGGCGGTTTGTCGGTGCATTACAGCCTGCCCATTTCCGAATATGACCGCGTGTTTGCCAAGCTGGGGTATGAACGGGTGGCCTTGCGGGCCTTTCCGGGCATTACCGCCCAGTCCATTGTGGATAACCTGATAGAGCTGGGCGGCTACGGCTACCGTTACGAAGGCGATGACCCGGTTCCCGGAACAGAAACTGAAATCCGCCGGACCTTCACCTTTTACAAGGCTGAGACGCGCTGGTCGCGGGATTCCCGCAATCGCTTCTTCAACCCTTCACGCGGCAGTTATCACCGCCTGGGGCTGGAAGTCGCGCTGCCAGGTTCCACAGCCGAGTTTATCAAGGTCACCGCCAAGGAAAACAAGCTGTTTCCCCTGAGCAAAAATTTGACCTTATCCCTCAGTGCGGATATTGGTTATGGCGGCAGCTACGGAAAGACCAAAATCTTTCCGTTTTTCGAAAACTTCTACGCCGGTGGGGTGCGATCGGTGCGCGGCTATACGGAAAACACCCTGGGCCCCAAGTCTTCCATTTTTGATAACGAACTGGACACCGATTTGCCGCCAACTTCCCGCCCGGGTCAACCGGTGGGTGGCGCTTTCAAGTTCGTGACTTCGGCTGAATTGGTCTTCCCCACACCATTTTCCAAGGCCAATAATGCGGCTCGCCTGGCCTGGTTTGTGGATGCCGGTAACGTGTTTCGTGATATCAGTGAGTTTGAAGCGCGCGAATTACGCCTGTCTACCGGCATTGCGCTCAAATGGCAAGCGCCCATTGGACCCATTATTATCAATTACGCCATTCCCTTTAACACGGATCGTTACGACCGCACCGAACGTATCCAGTTTGCATTTGGGTCCACCTTCTGATGTAATCCCCGATGATGAACCACGTCCTGTGCACAGCCCGCTTGCCGTCAGCGATTCAGCGCTGGTGGTGGCTGTGCCTGTTGTGGCCGAGTCTGCTGCTGGCCGGTAAGATCGGTTATGTGGATATGGACGAACTGATTAACAAATCACCACAAATTCTGGCAGCCCGGGAAAAGCTCACCGCCGAATTTCAAAGTCAGTATGATGCCCTGCGGGAAAAGGAGTCTGATCTGGAAAAACTGGAAGAACACATTACCCGCGATGGCCCCATTATGACGCCGGAGGAACTTGGCCGTTTGCAGGAAAGGGCCCGCTTGCTGGAACGGCAAATACGGCGTTTCAAGGAAGACCTGAAAGACGCCATCAGCATTCGCAACAGTCAGATTCTGGACGAAATCCAGAACAAGCTGAAAGCCACGGTCAGCGCATATGCCCGGGAAAACGGCTATGATGCCATACTCATTAACGCCATTTTGTATGTGAGTGAGGACATGGACCTGACTGAGGAAATCCTGCAGCGATTGAGCCAGGACCAGGCGGCCTCACCGCCGTCGGAGACGCCCGCGCCATGATGCCATTGGGGGAGTTGGCCGCCGCATTGGGCTGTGAATACCGGGGCAAGCCGGACATGCCGGTGCATGGCGTGGCTACACTGGAGAAAGCCGGCCCCTTGCAACTGAGCTTTCTGGCCAATCCGAAATATACCGCTCAACTACAAGACACCGACGCCGGGGTGGTGATTGTGACACCGGAAATGGCGGGCAAACGAACAGGTGCGGTGATACTCAGTCAGGACCCTTACCTGACCTTCGCCAAGGCGGCGGCCTTTTTTGAAAAGCCACGGGCTTTTCCGCCAGGTATTCACCCCTCGGCGGTGGTCGCTGCATCCGCGCAGATTCATCCCCGGGCCCATATCGGCCCTTTTTGTTCGGTGGGCGACAACTCGGTCATTGGCCCGGAGTGCGTGCTTGAAAGCCATGTATCTGTGGGGCCGGATTGTACGCTTGGCCGCGGTTGTCATATAAAGCCGCATGTCACCCTGGTTCAGGACTGCCTGCTGGATGAAGACGTGCTGATACATTCCGGCGCCGTGATTGGCGCGGATGGCTTTGGGCTGGCCCGTGATACGAATGGTTGGGTCAAAGTGCCGCAGCTCGGTGGCGTGCGCATCGGCCGCGGCTGCGAAATCGGCGCCAACACCACCATCGATCGCGGCACGCTGGATGACACTGTTCTGGAAGAGGATGTGCATCTGGATAATCAGATTCAGATCGCTCATAACGTTCGTATTGGTGCGCACACGGTGATGGCGGGCTGCTCGGCGGTGGCTGGTTCTGCCACGATCGGCCAAAATTGCCTCATTGGCGGCAATGTGGGTGTGTTGGGGCACTTGCAAGTGTGTGATAACGTCACCTTGCAGGCGCGTACGCTGGTGACCCGCTCTATTACCAAGCCCGGCAGTTATTCCTCGGCGGCACCCTTGCAGGAGACAGCGCAGTGGCGCCGCAACGCGGTACGCATGCGCCAACTGGATGACATGGCCCGGACACTGAAAAAACTCGACAAAGCACAGGAGACAGACCGTCATGGCTGAAAACGACAAAACGTCCAAGCCGGTGGATGTGGAGACCATCACCCGTTTGATTCCCCACCGTTATCCCTTTTTGCTGGTGGACCGGGTTGTGGACTATTCCCTGGGAGAATGGATCCGAGCCATCAAGAATGTCACGTTTAACGAGCCGCATTTTACCGGCCATTTTCCCCGGCATCCAGTGATGCCCGGCGTACTGATTCTGGAGGCGTTGGCGCAGGCCTCCGGGATTTTGTCACAACTGGAAAGTGACCAGGCAGAAAGCGAAGAGGCCATTTTCTACCTGGTTAAAATCGACAAGGCGCGCTTTAACCGGACGGTCGTGCCAGGCGACCAACTGGAGCTGAATGCCAGGCTTAAACGCACCCTGCGTAATATGGCGCTTTATCAATGCGAGGCCAAAGTTGATGGAGAAGTCGTCGCCTCGGCGGAAATGTTGTGTGCCCGAAAACAATAGGTGACAAATGAGCAGGATTCACCCCACGGCTGTTATTGATCCCAAAGCGGAGCTGGCCGATGATGTGACAGTGGGCGCCTACAGCGTCATCGAGGGCCCTGTTCAGATAGACAGTGGCTGCCAGATTAAGCCACATGTCAGCATTTGTGGCCGCACCCGGATTGGCAAAAACAACCGGATTTTCCAGTTTGCTTCTATTGGCGAAGAGCCCCAGGACAAGAAATATCACGGAGAAGACACCGCAGTGGTGATTGGTGATGGCAACACCATCCGCGAGTGTGTCACCATTAACCGCGGTACGGTGGATGATGCCGGTGTGACACGGATTGGCCATGATAACTGGATTATGGCCTATGTGCACATTGCCCATGACTGCCAGGTGGGCGACCACAATATTTTCGCCAACAACGCTTCCCTGGCCGGTCACGTGCAGATTGGCAATCATGTGATTCTTGGTGGTTTTTCCCTGTTGCACCAGTTTACCCGCGTTGGAGACCATGCCTTTACCAGCATGGGCAGCGGCGTTCAGCGCGATGTGCCGCCGTTTGTTATGGCCCAGGGTCACCCGGCCCGGCCCCGGGGGCTGAACCTTGAAGGTTTGCGCCGCCGCGGGTTTGACAGGGAGCGGGTCAGCGCCATCAAGAAAGCCTATCGGTTGCTGTACAAATCCGATTTGCCACTGGCTGATGCGCTGGCGGCCATGCGCGATTTAGCCGCAACATTACCGGTAGAGGCCGCTTCGGATGTGCGCCTGATGGTGGATTTTATCAGCCAGTCAAAACGCAGCATTGTGCGTGGATGAAACCGGTTCGCCCGCCTCGCATTGCCCTTGTCGCCGGGGAAGATTCCGGTGACGTGCTGGGGGCTGATCTCATTGCCGGGCTGCGCCGCTTGCAGCCGGCGTGTGATATCCATGCGGTGGCCGGGCCCAAAATGCGGGCTCAGGGCGTCGGCCTGATTCATCCTGCCGAAGATTTTGCCGTTATGGGTTTTGGCGAGGTCATTCGGCATTTACCCCGATTATTGGCCTTAAAGCGAAAAATCCTGCGTCGACTTCTCGAATTGCAGCCGGATGTGGTGGTCGGCATTGATGCGCCGGATCTTAACCTGCCCATTGAACGGCAGATAAAAAAACAGGGGCTGAAAGTGATCCACTATGTCAGCCCTTCCGTTTGGGCCTGGCGGGCCGGCCGCGCCAAAAAAATGGCTGCGGTGACCGATGCGGTTTTAACCTTGTTTCCCTTTGAGCCGTCCTGGTATACCCGGCATGGCGGCAGGGCCTGTTTTGTGGGCCATCCCCTGGCGCGCTCATTGCCGCTGGCTGTGGACAAGGCCGGGGAAAAACAGCGGCTTGGTCTGGCGGCGGATACGTCGCTGGTGGCGCTATTGCCTGGCAGTCGCTGGCATGAAATTCGCAGTTTGAGCCATGATTTTTTGCAGGCGGCCCGGATAATGCAAAAGCGCATGCCAACCATACGGTTTGTGACGGCCAGCCCGGGCGCGGACAAGGTGCAATGGCTGCTGCACGCCGCCAGCCAGGCAGGGGTTCAGCTGGAAACCGCGCCCACGGCCAGCCAGGCGTTGTTGGCGGCGGATGCAGCACTGCTGGCTTCAGGCACGGTGGCGCTGGAAGCCATGTTGTGCAAAACACCCATGGTGGTGGCTTACCGGGTGTCGTCGTTGACCTATGGCATTGTTAAAGGCTTTCACTTGCTTAAACAACCGTGGTATTCCTTGCCCAATGTGCTTGAGGGAGACTTTCTGGTGCCGGAAATCATGCAGCATGCCATCACGCCTGCGTCCTTGTCCGAGGCGGTATTGGCGCAATTGGATCCAGCCCGGCGTGAACGTCTGTGCAACCGGTTTACACACCATCACCGGCGTTTGCTGCCGCCGCAGACTGATGCTGCGGCCCAGGCAGTGTTGCAGGTGGCCACATGCTAATCGCGGGTGTGGATGAAGCCGGCCGCGGGCCTCTGGCCGGGCCGGTGACTGTCGCGGCGGTGATTTTACCGACCGATGAGCTGGGTGAACTGACCACAGGGTTGGATGACTCCAAAAAATTGAGCGAGAAACGCCGGCAGAGGCTTGAGCAGGTGATTCGCGCCCAGGCCTTGTGTTATGCGGTGGTGCATGTGGATGTGCGCCTGATTGACACGCTGAATATTCTGCAAGCCACCTTGCATGGTATGTGTCAGGCCGTACAAGGCTTGTCTTTGCCGCCGGATGAAGTCTTGGTTGACGGCAACCGGTGTCCGAATGTTTCTTTCCCTTGTCGCGCCATTGTGGGAGGGGATGGTAAAATAGCGGCCATCAGCGCTGCTTCAATACTGGCCAAGACCGCCCGCGACCGCCGGATGCTGGAATTGCATGAACAATATCCCCAATATGGTTTTGACCAGCACAAGGGTTATGGCACCAAACATCACCTGGGCCAGTTAGCCAGGCACGGCCCCTGCCCGGAGCATCGCCGCAGCTTTGCCCCGGTCAGGCGTTTACTTCAGGGCGACTTGTTTTCCGCCCGGTAGTGCCGCGCCGTTAATGACGGAGCGCATTCACGATAAAGGATTTTTCATGCCCGCAACGGATAACATTTCCCTGGAACAACCCGCCGGAACCGGAACTGGCCAGGGGCCGTGTTTTGTGCATTTAAACCTCCATAGCGAGTTCTCCCTGGAAGACAGTACAGTACGGATTCCGGCCTTGATGCATAAACTGGCCGAGCAGGGCGCCGTGGCGGTGGCGATGACGGACATTAACAACCTGTTTGCTGCGGTCAAGTTTCACAAAGCCGCCATCAAGGCGGGGATCAAACCCATCTTTGGCGCTGACCTGCAGGTGTTGCCCGAGGACAAAACCTTGTCGCCTTATTTCCTCACCTTGCTGGTGCAGGATGCTACCGGTTATTTGAATGTGTCCGAGCTGATTACGCGCGCGCATCAGGAGGGCTACCATGCGGGCAAACCCCACATACACGAAAGCTGGCTGGCAAACCGGCATCAAGGGCTGATCGCCATTAGCCGCAATCTGGACAGCGATATCGGCCAGTTGATTGCCAGCAAAAAAATTGAACAGGCCAGTGAGCGGGTGAAAAAATGGCGCCAATTGTTTGGCGATCGCTTCTATCTGGGCATGGCCCGTATTGGCCGCAGTGGGGAAGCCTGGCACAATAAGGCCCTGCATTGGCTGGCGGCTCGCCATCAGGTGCCGCTGGTGGCCACCAATGACGTCCGCTTTCTGCATGAAGATGATTACAACGCCCATGAAGCGCGTGTATGTATTCGCTCCGGCCATGTGCTGGCCGATCCCCGCCGCACAACCCCTTATACCCGGCAACAATGTCTGTGCAGTAGCGAGGAAATGGCAAAGCGGTTTGAAGACATTCCCGCAGCGCTGCAGAACAGCGTGGAAATCGCCAAACGCTGTAACTTCCAGTTCGAATACGGCACTTATTACCTGCCGGATTTTCCGGTGCCCGATGGCGTCAGCATTGGCGACTACCTGCGCCAGACCAGTCACGAGCATTTGCAACAGCGTCTGCAGACCCGCGGCATGGCCCGGGGATATTCGCAAGAGGATTACCGCCAGCGCCTGGAAAACGAGCTGGACGTTATTATCAGCATGGGGTTCCCCGGCTATTTTCTGATTGTGGCGGACTTTATTCGCTGGAGCCGGGAAAACCGGATTCCTGTTGGCCCCGGCCGGGGTTCTGGCGCCGGTTCGCTGGTGGCTTATGTCCTGGGTATTACTGACCTTGACCCCTTGCAGTATGACTTGCTGTTTGAACGCTTTCTCAACCCGGAACGGGTTTCCATGCCGGATTTCGATATTGACTTTTGCATGGAAAGGCGGGATGAGGTCATCGAATATGTATCGCGCACCTATGGGGCAGACAAGGTGTGCCAGATAGTGACTTTTGGCTCCCTGAGCGCCAAGGCCGTGATTCGCGATGCCGGCCGGGTGCTGGGTTATCCCTATCCGGTGGTGGATGGTATTGCCAAACTGGTGCCCAATGACCTGGGCATCACCCTGGCCAAAGCCCTGGATCAGTCCGAGGAATTCCGCCTGCGCAAGGAAACCGACGAGGAGGCCGAAGAAATCATTGAACTGGCCATGAAGCTGGAAGGACTGACCCGAAACGTGGGCAAGCACGCCGGTGGCGTGGTCATCGCGCCACAGCGGCTCACGCATTTTTGTCCGCTATATCAGGAAGCCGCCGACGGCAGTCCGGTCAGCCAGTTCGACAAAAATGATGTGGAAGATATTGGCCTGGTCAAGTTTGACTTTCTGGGGTTGCGGACACTCACCATCATTGACTGGGCCTTGCGTGATATCAATGCACGTCGCCCTGAGGACGATCCCGTTGATATCAGCTGCATTCCTCTGGATGACGAAGCCACCTTCGACTTGTTGCGCCATTGCCGCACCACGGCGGTTTTCCAGTTGGAGTCCCGGGGAATGAAGGAGCTGATTGCCAAGCTTCAGCCCAACAATTTTGAGGAAATCATCGCCCTGGTGGCCCTGTTCCGTCCCGGCCCGCTGGACTCGGGCATGGTGGACACCTTTGTAGACTGCAAGCATGGCCGCCGACCCGTGGAATACCCGCACCCCGACCTGAAAGAAATTCTGGAGCCCACCTACGGGGTGATGGTTTATCAGGAACAGGTCATGCAGATTGCCCAGGTGCTCGCCGGTTATACACTGGGCGCTGCGGACATATTGCGCCGGGCCATGGGCAAGAAAAAGCCCGAGGAAATGGAAAAACAACGGGCCATCTTCGTTAAGGGCGCTGTACAACGGGGCGTGGATCCGAAAGTGGCTGATGACATTTTTTCCTTGATGGAAAAATTTGCCGGCTACGGCTTTAACAAATCGCACTCGGCGGCCTACGCACTGCTGGCATACCAAACGGCCTGGCTGAAAACCCATTTTCCCACGGAATTTATGGCGGCGGTGATGTCGGCGGACATGGACAGCACCGACAAGCTGGTGCATGTGATTGAAGATGTGCGTGCCATGGGCCTGAAGCTGCTGCCGCCGGATATTAACCAGTCTCGTTACAAATTTGCCCCAGCCGATGATGGCTCAATCCTTTACGGACTGGGCGCCATTAAAGGCGTGGGGCAGGCGGCGATTGAAAACATTTTGCATCAGCGCGAGCAGGCCGGGCCGTTTACCTCATTGTTGGACTTTTGTTCCCGCGTGGATTTGCACAAAGTCAACCGCAAGACGCTGGAAGCGCTGATAGCCTCGGGTGCCTTTGACAGCCTGCATGACAATCGCCGAGCCTTGTTGAAAGGGCTTGACCAGGTGCTGAAGGCTGCGGCCCAAAGGAATCAGGATGCCGCATCCGGTCAAATCGACATGTTTGGCCTTGGCGCTGGTTCGTCTGGTGGAGCAATGGAAACCCCGGCGGCATGTTTTCAACTGCCCCCGGTCGCGGAATTTGATGATAATGAAAAACTCTTTGCCGAGCGGGATGTGCTCGGGCATTTCATATCCGGCCATCCGGTGGCCAGGTACCAGCAGTGGCTGCAACCACTGGTTACATGTGCGCTGGCGGATGTCCAGAAAAAAGCGGGTCCGGCTGGATCCGGCATGGAAAATGGCAAAAGTGGGCATCGTCCCCGGATGGATGTGGTCCTCGGTGGACTGATTACCCAAATCAATCGCCGCAGTGAAAAAATGGCCACAGTGGTACTGGAAGACACTACGGGCCGTATGGACGTAACCTTTTTTGGGGATACCCTGCGGGAATTCGGAGATATATTGGTCAAGGATGAACTGGTGGTGGTCACAGGCAGTGCGGGCATGGATCGCTTTACCGGTCGGCTGCAAGTGCGGGCGCAGGAAGTGATGAGCCTGAATGACGCGGTGGCGCTGTTTTGTCACCGGATTTTATTTCGTATCAACCATGACGCGAATGCGCTAAAAGACTTGCAAGCACTGTTTGCGAAACATGGCAAAGGCAAGGCGCAGGTCTACATTCAGGTTCACCATGGCGAAGCGGAAACGCAATTGCGCCTGGGGCCGGACTGGAAAATTCGCCCATCCTTGCGCTTGCTCACAGAAGCGTTGCGCATGCCGAGTATTACCCATGTGGCCATTCGTGGCCAGTAGGGCAACGTAAGCACTAAAAAAGCCGGGATTTCCCGGCTTTTTTGTTTTCTGCTGGTGTCTGTGGTTAGTCGATTTTGCGGATTCTGTCCGGCATCAACCAGGCAGCGGCCATGAAAATGACGGCAATAATGCCAGCTACCACGATACCGGGAACCCCATCAATGATCGCCGGGTACTTCGGGTTGCCGGTTTCAGCCAAAGCAACAGCCGCAGTGCCGTTGATTTCCACCACGGGTTCAAATAGCCATGGCATATGAGCCTTCAACCAACCGTAGGATAAAACGAACACCCAAGCGCCCACAAGGCCACCGAGCACCATAAAAATGGAGTCACGGCGTCCAGCACCCCAGGCGGCGATGGTGGTGCCCGGGCAATATCCGCCCAGGCCAAAACCGATGCCGAAAATGGCGCCACCCACAATCACACCAATATAGCTTGGTTTGACATGAATGTGTGTGGGCGGAATCAGGCCAATGGCCAGGCCAATAAACAGCAACAGGCTGGAAAAACCGATGGCAAACAGAATGACCTTGGCCAGGTGCATGTCGGTCAGGCGTAAAAAGCCGACAATTTTGTTGGGATCGGTGGCTTGCACTTTATGCAAAACATAACCAAAGGCGCCGCCGAGCAACAGTCCGAGAACAATTTGTTTAATCATGACAGGCTCCTTACTTGCGGAAAACGAGAATGGCGACAGGGACGGCGACGGCAAATACACCGGCGGCAAACAAATAGCCACTCAAGGACGTTTGCATCATGCCGCTCATCATGTGCCCGGAAGTGCAACCACCGGCCATGCGGGCGCCATACAGAATGACAAATCCTGATATGAAAGCACCAATCATGCGCTTGCCCCATGATGGACCAAGATTTTCCCGCCAGACACGAGGGATCCAGGTTTCATCTTCGGGGACTTTTGGCCCGCCAAATTTCGCCGCCAGCCAACCACCAATAAACATGGCAATCACAAACACAAAACCGTAGTTGCCAGGCTCTTTAGCCAGCTTGACATATTTACCATTGCTTTTGTTCAGGTAGGGATTGGTGCTGCGATATTCGACTGTCCCGTCTTCCAGGACCACTTTTTGCGCCAATTCCGGCTTCAGATTGCAAAAAATCAGACAGTCGGCAATCACATATTGGGTTGACACCCCAATGGGTTTGACAACCGCCGCCGCGAGTAAAAATACCAGACCCAAGATAACGCCGCTCTTGAGCCATCCCCAAGTTTGATTCATGATCGTTCTCCAGTGAATGAGCTTGAAATGACCGTCTGATTATGCCCGTGGATAGTTATTTTGTTTGGGTAACGAGCAGAAAAACAGCGATCAGACACAGATTTAGCGTCACCTAATATAACGCCGGGGAAGTCGGAATGCAAATTTATGCTTGCGTGGTAGGCACGCTGAGCTTTTCCTGAGGCACCTGGTAATGCTCCTGGCCCATAAGGTCAATGCCGCAGGGCTCCTGGCGTAGCCAGTCAAAGAAAGCCTGGATGTTGTCTGCGCCACGGATAGCCGGGCCGTGTTGCGGCATAATGGTTTCAATATCCAGCACCTGCACCATATTGACCCAGAGTTCGAGAATACGGCGGCTGCCGATGTAACGCCGGTGAAAGCCCTGCATATGCGATTTCATATCGGCAAAATCCATAGTTTGTCCGGGTGGTGCCTCCACCATGCTGGCGCCCAGATCCCCGGAAAACAGGGTTTTGCTTTGGGGGTCATATATCTGCAAATTACCCACCGAGTGCATGAAATGAGCGGGCAGCACCAGCAGTTCGCCTTCGCCAAAAGGCAGTCGGCCGCCATGGTCCGGGACACTGATCATGCGCTGGCTGATTTTGCCCACCTGTTTGCCAACATACTGGCTGACCAGATGCGGCAAAAAACGGCTCCACAGGCGGCTGGTGACCACGGTGGCGGGCGTATTCATCATCCAACGACCCAGGGCGCTGATGATATCAGGGTCTTGATGGCTGGCAAATATCATTCCCAGGGACTTGCCTGGCAGATACCGGGACATGGCCATGGTCAAGGGGATATAGGTGAGATCGCCACCGGGGTCCAGCAAAATGCTGTCCTGACCGGAAACAATCAGAAACTGGTTGCTCTGTACGCCCTCTCCGGCGACCAGGTCAGTAAAGGCGATGACCTTGTGGCCCGGGCGAGAAAATACGATTTGCGCGGAGTTTTCCTTGGGGTCCATGTTTTTCACTTATGTTAAACAGGCGCTTTAGTGTAACCAGATACTGCCAGAATGTAAAAAAATGTTACGCAGAATCAAGAAAAAAACCAAAGAAAGTTTGATGTGGCATAAGTTGAGAAAGTACGCGGCGGGCGTTAACCGGATCTTGAGACAAAATTAAATTATTGCCACGAGTCCAGATGTGCAGACAGTTTGTCCAGCAAACGGTGGAGTTCCCGGGTTTCTTCGGCATCAAAACAGGAAAACAGCCGGCTTTCACAGGTCCTGACAGCCGGCAACACTGCATCATACAGGGCTCGACCGGCAACTGTGAGCTGGTAACGCCGCGCTCGCCCATCATCCAGGCATGCTTTTTCTTCCACCAGCCCTTTGTGCCGCAAGCGCGCCATGGTGCGGGAGATTCTCACCTTGTCCATGGAGGCGGCCTGGGCCACTTGCGTAGCGGTCATGCGATCCAGGCCATTGGCAAGAATGGCCAGCACGCGCCACTGGGGAATATCCAGGTTGTGATTCTTCTGGTAAACCTGGGCCAGTTGTTGACTGATGCGATTGGCCACCACAGACAAGCGGTAGGGCAGGAAGGTGTTAAGGTTAAAAGACATGGCTGGCAATGTTGTTCGCAATTAGTTTCATTTGAAACCAATTATGCGTAAAATAGGTGCTGAAAGCAAATCAGAGGACTTGCCATGACAGTATCCATCACCGGCCACGGTTTCGTGGAATTCGCCTCGCCTGAACCACATGCGTTGCATGATCTTTTCCGCCGCATGGGTTTTGTGGCCATCAAAAAGCACAAACGTCAGCCCATTACCTTGTATCGGCAGGGAGATATTGATTTTCTGGTGAATGAAACACCGGACTCCTTTGCCAGTAGTTTTGCGGCCAAACACGGGCCTTCGGCATGCGGCTTTGCGATACTTTTCGATGATGCCGAAGCTGCCAAAAAACAGGCTGATAACAATGGCGCCACACCACTTGCGCCCGAGAAGGGTTTAGACCTGCCGGTCATAGAGGGAATTGGCGGAGCGGCCTTGTACCTGTCTGACAAGTCGGGTTGGCAAGGGCTTCTGCATGACGATTTTGAAGACATTCCTGGTGTGCCGCAAAACCCCACCGGCTTTGGGCTGACCTTTGTCGATCACCTGACTCATAATGTCTATTCAGGCGAAATGGAACAATGGGCCGATTATTACACCCGTTTGTTTGGTTTTGAGCCGATCCGGTATTTTGATATTCGGGGCGAGCAAACCGGTTTGCTCTCCAAAGCCATGCGCAGCCCGGGAGACAAGGTCAAGATTCCCATTAATGAATCATCGGACCCAAAAAGCCAGATCAATGAGTATTTGCAGGAATACAACGGCCCGGGCATTCAGCATATTGCCCTGTTTACCGATAACATTTATGAAACCGTGGAATCCATGCGCGCATGCGGCATGGAATTTCTGGACACGCCAGACACCTATTACAGCGTCATTGATCAGCGCATTCCCGGCCATGAGGAAAACGTCGAACGCATGCGCAAAAATCGCATTCTGATAGACGCGGACCCTGAAACGGGCAAAAAAATTCTGTTACAGATTTTTACCAAAAACGCCATTGGCCCCATTTTCTTTGAAATCATCCAGCGCAAAGGCAATCAGGGTTTTGGTGAAGGCAATTTCAAGGCATTGTTTGAGTCCATTGAACTGGATCAGAAACGCCGGGGGTATCTGACATGAAAAAATGGCTTCAGATCCCCGTGCGGGAAGGCAAAACCGCGCGCCAGGCACATTGTGGCCTTCCCGAAGGCACTTATGAACGAGAAATGGGCGTGGAAGGCTTTTTTGGCCCGGCCACCCATTTCTTTCACAAACACCCGCCCACCGGATGGCTGGCTTTTGAAGGGGACTTGCGACCCCGCGCCTTCGACACCAATCACATCAAGAATACAGGAAACAGCCCCTGGCATGCCACCAGCTTGTTACATAATACGGCCACCCGCGTACGGTACTGGCAGTGCACTGAGGATATGACTGAACTGGCGCGCAACGCCGATGGTGATGATTTGCTGTTTTTTCACGCCGGTGAGGCGGACTTTTACAGTGATTTTGGTCGCCTGGTCGTGGGTTCAGGTGACTATTTGCTCATTCCCAGAGGCACCATGTGGCGCCTGGTGGTGAAAAAGCCGCTCAAGGTGCTGATGATAGAAGCGCGCAATAGCCGCTACAAGATGCCGGACAAAGGCCTTCTGGGGAATCACGCCATTGTGGATCCGGCGGTTTTTCGCCGGCCGGTGATCGACGATGCGTTTCTGGCCCAGCAGAATGAAAACACCTGGCATGTGCAGGTCAAAAAAAATGACCGCATCAGCCGCATTACGTTTCCCTTCAATCCGCTGGATGCTGTTGGCTGGCAGGGCACGGTGATGCCGGTAGCCCTGAACTGGCGGGATATCCGGCCGGTGATGAGCCACCGCTACCATCTGCCGCCATCGGCGCACACCACTTTTGTCGGTGAACGCTTTGTGGTGTGTACTTTTGTGCCACGGCCTTTTGAAACAGACCCGGATGCCCTCAAGGTGCCGTTCTTCCATAACAATGATGATTACGATGAAGTTCTGTTTTATCACCAGGGCGACTTTTTTTCCCGTGACAATATCCATCCGGGTATGGTGACCTTTCATCCGGCCGGTTTTACCCATGGCCCGCATCCCAAGGCATTACAAAATGCCTTTGAACAACAAAAAACCATGACTGACGAAGTGGCGGTCATGATTGATACACGAGACCCGCTGCAAGTCAGCGATGACGCGCAAGCAGTGGAATGGACAGACTATGTGAACTCTTGGAGAACAGATGAATGAAACTGGCGACATTAAATGACGGCAGCCGGGATGGCGTTTTGCTGGTGGTGAACAAGGCCGGCACCCGTGCGGTGCGGGCCACAAACATCGCCCAGACCATGCAGCAAGCCCTGGACAACTGGCAACACACTGCACCACAACTGAAATCCCTGGCGGCGCAACTGGAAAACAATCAGGCCGAAGGGGCATTTGATCTGGATATGACAAAACTGGCCGCGCCGTTGCCGCGCGCCTATCAGTTTGTGGATGGCAGCGCCTATCTGGCGCATGTGGAGCGGGTACGCAAGGCCCGCGGCGCGGAGATGCCGCCCAGTTTTCTGCATGATCCGCTGATGTATCAGGCCGTCAGCGACGGCTTTCTCGCGCCCACGGCGGACATTGCTGTTCCCAGGGAAGACTTTGGCATCGACTTTGAGGCGGAAGTGGCCGTCATTACTGACGATGTGCCCATGGGTGTATCGCCACAGGATGCCTTGGTGCATATTCAGCTCATTACTATCCTGAATGATGTGTCTCTGCGCAACCTGATTCCTTCCGAACTGGCCAAGGGGTTTGGTTTTTTGCAATCCAAGCCACGCAGCGCTTTAGCGCCATTTTTTGTGACGCCCGATGAACTGGGCTCTGCCTGGCGTGACGGCAAGGTGCATCTGCCCTTGCGCAGTGAGTTGAATGGTGAATGGTTTGGCGAGCCTGATGCGGGCGTTGACATGCAGTTTGACTTTGGCCAATTGATTGCGCATGCGGCCCGGACTCGGCCATTGGCTGCGGGCACCATCGTCGGCTCTGGCACCATCGCCAACCAGGATATGCGCAAGGGGTCGTCCTGTCTGGCGGAAAAGCGTGTACTGGAAATTATTGAAAAGGGTCAGCCGGAAACTCCGTTTATGGCCTATGGCGACCGCATCAAAATAGAGATGCGGGATGCAAATGGCCAGAATATTTTCGGCACCATTGAGCAAAAGGTGGTGCCTGCGTGAAGCTGTATGACTACTGGCGTTCCACGGCCGCCTACCGGGTGCGCATTGGCCTGAATCTGAAAGGCATCGATTACGAGCAGGTGCCGGTGCACCTGGTGAAAGATGGTGGTCAGCAGCATGGGGCGGCTTACCGGGCAGTCAACCCGCACGGACTGGTGCCGGCGCTGGAGCTGGATGACAGCACAGTGCTGACCCAGTCCCTCGCGATTCTTGAATACCTGGAGGACATTCAGCCGCAGCCGAGCATTGTGGCGAAAGATGCGCTTGTGCGCGCCTGCGAACGGGCTGTTGCTTTAGCCATTGTGGCGGACATTCATCCGCTGAACAATTTGCGGGTGCTGAATTATCTTAAAGACAGCGGTTGGGACAAGGCCGATATTCAGCAGTGGTATCATCACTGGATTCATGAAGGCTTTGCCGCTTTAGAGCGCCGATTGGACGAACGGACGACAACCTTTGCCTTTGCCGACACACCCGGCCTGGCGGATATCTGCCTGGTGGCGCAAGTCTACAACGCCCATCGTTTTGGTGTGGACATGACGGCTTACCCGGCCATTGAAGCATTGAACCACAAGTGTTTGCAACTGCCGGCTTTTGACAAGGCCCGGCCGGAAAAACAACCTGACGCGGTGCTTTAGACGTCTGCTTTTATCCCCGGATTCACCTCGAATTTCCCGGTATTGTTGACGGATTCTGTCAGCCATTTGACAAAAGGTGTCAATAAATAGCCCCAAATTTCCCCGTGCACATTGGCTTAACAGGCCAAATAAGCCGTGTATGCCGTATTTTGGTGCGGGCGCTTTGTAAAATAGTGTTGAGGTGCTATATTTTGCCTATCACCGGACTACCTAGGGGGGGACATGCCAGCACCGTACGCATCTCTTGTTGTTCATTCTCGGGCCACATTCTTTTCCCTGTTTTGGTTGATGGCGATTTGCCTGGCTTCCGGGCAGGCAGCGACAGCCGCCAGCAATCAGAAGCCTCCGCAGCGCAGTGAAATTTTTGCGCTGCGATCAGAGCTTGTGTTATTGCATGACAGCGCTGAACAGCTGAAAAACGTTGTCATGCAGACCTTCCCACAAGGGCAATCCGCTTTTGCTTACAACCGCACGCCCCCCCGGTGGTCGCAGGAAAGTTTGCGCGCCATGTTGTCTGCCGGAATCACGCCAGAACAGGTTCATGCATGGGCCAAAACTCTGCGAACAGAAGCCGGGTATTGGCAACGCAGACAGGCAGCACAGGCGACCCGGTTGATTGATGAGGACGACATAGAAGTCGATCCAGCAGTCTGTAAAAGCAGCAGCTGGGCCGAGGTTTTCGGGTTGCTGCAATCGGTGAATACGGTGGAAACGCTATTGGCTGGCGCCAAATGGTTTTGCCGCCAGGAAGAGGGCGGCTTTAACGCAGCCCTGGTATGCCTGCCCATGGAGGAGACCGCGGCCGTTTTGAAAAATGCCCAGCGCACCAGCGCCATCTGCCTGGGCGCCCAAGGCAGCGGCCGCGCCGATGCGACCCTGGAAAATCTGCATGAAATGGTTGAGCTGGGCAATGAAAAACTGAATACCACCGTCAGCTCCCGCAGCAGCGAGGAGCAGGTGGATACGGTCAAGGACGACACCCAGAACGTACAGGATACGCTGGACGACTATCTGCCCGCCAATTTGCCTCAGATACAGAACAAGCTGGACACGCTGATTGGCCATTTGCAGGACAATGAACAACTATTGCTGGACGCATTGGTGCGCTTGCAGGATCTCAGTGTCCGGGGGTTGTTGTTGCAGGCCGAAGCTGAAGACCAGGCCCAGCGGCTGGCAGACACCCAACAGATTATGACAGAAGTTCGTCAGGACACCCAGGCGATAAAAGGCCAGCTGACGGGTATTGACACGCAGATAGACCAGAATGCCACAGCCCGGCATATGGCGTTTAACCGCTTGCGTAAGCAACGCATGGCGGCCATTCTGTTGGCTGACACCGACGGCGTGACAGTGGAATTCCAGGTGCCGGCCTTGTTTGGTGGGCAGTTGGAAGTGGTGCGCGATTTTGTCTGGTCGCATTTGCAACTGGCG